>Ga0209187_1000960_pt1 | contig 39119 bp, 29 predicted proteins | sample BantaG_FD_187430 | JGI IMG/M metagenome (GOLD analysis project Ga0209187, IMG submission 187430) | Marine algal microbial communities from Bantry Bay, Ireland - BantryBay_4 metaG (SPAdes) (version 2) | ecosystem: Host-associated > Algae > Red algae > Unclassified | place: Bantry Bay, Ireland...
CTTTATAGCTTTGTATCAAAGTATTATTTCCTATCCCTATAGATTTAGCATAAGTATTAAGTTCGTCTCTTAGTTCATCTCCGTAGAATACTACTCGTGTCTTATTACCTTTAGAGTTACGAATGACGATAGTGAGATTGGTCTTGTCAAAATCACTGGCTCTAAGTCGTGTCACTTCACTAATGCGTAGACCACAATCATAGAGTAGTTTTATGATAACAACTTGAAGTAGATCTCTACAAGAAGCAAACAAGATTTTCATCTCAGCAGGTGAGAATATCTCTGTATCAAATTTTTGGACACGAGGGTTAGGAATTTTGACGACAACATCGAGCCTATGGACAATATGGCGGAAGTAATACTTCAAGGCACAGACTCTTACATTGAGGGTGGAAGAAGCGATGTTGAGTTTGTCTCGCTGATAGACTAAATAAGTTTTGATCTCATCTATAGTGCATTGTTCAGGTAGTTTTTGGTAGTAGACGATGAGGACCTTGAGGCCACGTAGATAGTTCTGTCGAGTAGCAAAAGCAGAACCTTTGAGTGCCATATGTGTATCCATACGGCTGATAGCTTCATCAAATGAGACGATGCCAATGGGAATGAAAGTTATTTTTCATATCTTAATTTTTAATTTGTTAATAAACAAAGTATACAACTAAGATTATGCCGATGTATTTTGGGCTGCGACGTAGGAGCTTTGTTCAACACTATATATCAGATCATATGTCTTCGTACCTCAGAGAGACGATCGATATAATTATCCGTTAGCTACAAGCAAAAAGATAAACGCATAAATTCTTATGAAAATACTTAAATTATTTAATCAGAAATATTGGTTACCAAGATTGAATTATTTTATAAAAGGAGTTGGAGTCTTAATCATTATTCTATTTTTTGGGGGATGTACACAAAAATCGAAAAATAATCATGTAAATAAGAAAACGTATTCATCAGAAGAAACTTCTCAGACGTCCAAATATTTGGTGAGATCTACATTTCCTTTTGAAATGTTATCGGCAGAGGCTATTATTGGTAATGCAGTAGAAGCGAATGGAAATGTTTTGTTGTCTTACGAGTTGAATTTGGCCAATGGTTATCACAGTTCAATCATTATTTCAAAAATTGAGGTTTTTGATTATGATAAAAAGAGGGTGCTTTCGACCTTTGATTCTACTTATTTATTACTTCATTTACTCCGTCCAGGCGTTAAAAGTTTTGATGAAGTTTTAGAGATAAAAACCAGTGGTTTTGGCGTTGCCAATTTGTGGTTAGAATTAGATAAAGAAGAAATTCCAGAAAATTTCTTTCATAGAGTAACCTTCAAAATCAAAGATAAACAAGGACAATTTCAAGAAGTAAGTATTGACCTAGCATTAGAAAAATTTCCTGAGCAAATTAATTTAAAAATAGGATTACCATTTCACAAGGGAAAATGGTTTTATGTTGCAAATGCGCATCGAGATGCACGTGTAATAACAGAGGGGAAACCTGCTTTTCCACAGAGATATGCCATTGACTGGGCTGCTTTAACGGATGATAATAAAATTCAAATTGATAGTTCAAGTACTATCAGCAATTACAAAGCTTATAATGAGGATTTGATAGCTGTAAGTGATGCAAAAGTAATATTCACTAAAGACAGTATTCCTGACAACGATCCATTTGGAAACAAACTAGCTATTGAGATAACCAGAGAAACTGTTGGTGGCAATTATGTGGTTTTAGATATTGGGAATGGTATTTATGCTTTTTACGGACATCTTATTCCAGGATCATTAACTGTAGCTGTAGGCGATAAAGTGCAAAAAGGAGAAGTAATTGGAAAACTCGGCAATAGTGGTCGTTCATTTGCTCCTCACTTACACTTTCACTTGGAAGCCAAAAGTAAATACCCACTAGGAGGAGAAGGAATACCTTATATATTTGAGAGCTTTAATCAACTTGCTTCCTTTAAGGATGAAGAAATTTATTCAATTTTATCATCACGAAGCACTCCCGTAAAATTAAACATAAACCCTATGCATAAAACGAATCAACTGCCAATTGGTAATGGAGTAGTTGAATTTTAAAGCGAAACAATAGATAGTAAAATTAGTAAAGCCAGTAGCTAATCGAGTAGACGGTCCCACCAGTGATAACTGATGGAATGCGCCTACGCCACAGGCGTACAGGTCTCACACCACCGTACCCATTCGACTGCGCTCAGGGCAGGCAGTACGGGTTTGCCACCCCACCCTCAATTGATATTGAGGTTCAATCACTTTAGAAAGACATTTAGTCTTTACAATCCCGATGCTCGGGACCATTCTTTCATGGCGGTTCGTATACTCATAACCATTACCGCTCTCTACACCACTAATGGGTAGTTCTCAATTTAAGATATGGCTATCATAAGATTCCATATCGAATTTTAAAACATATTACCTTTGCTTACCCGTCCGCTTGCTGTTCTCTTTATTAGAGATCTATCAGATATCTACCCTTCGGGTACATACGTTCTTCTTGGTTAAGAGTCTTCGAGGGTATGGTAATAGCAAGCCTCGCTCAGGCTTCACCAACTCGCCTGTAAGAGCCTGCACTGAGCGAAGTCGAATGTGGACTTGCACCCTCTGGAATAAATTCACTATCTTTCGATAGTGATGCCCATGCTGGGCACACACAATAGAAACCACAGCATATCTCACTATCGTGAGAGACGCAGGGTATCAAGATCCGTTATGTGCCAGATGAAAAAATGGCTTACATTTTCAAGTTATTGGCTCATTCTGGCTCAAATTACCTATCGTTAAGAAATGAAAGACCAGATATATAACTTCACTGTTGAGCTGACTTGGAAGTTTTTAGAAGTACTTAGACAAATTGAGAAATTCGAAGTTCATTGGACAAAGTATCGACAAAGAGAAAAGTCGAGTTTGAATCAACTCAAAACATTTGCGATAATACAAAGTATCGGGTCTTCTACAAGAATTGAAGGATCAAAATTATCAGATAAATAAGGTCAAACATTACTTGATAAAATTTACATAGCACAAGTTGAAGATAGAGATTCACAAGAGGTTGTTGGATACTATAACGCTTTAGATATATTTACTGAATCGCCAAAAGAACTGAGAATAACTGAATCAACACTAAAGAACCTACATAACGTCTTGCTTAAAATAAGTGATAAAAATGACTGGCACAGAGGTCAATATAAGCAACATTCAAATGCAGTTCAAGCAACCTTCCCTGATGGTTCAATTCAAATAATATTTAAAACAACTGAACCAGGATTCGCTACAGATGAAGAAATGAAAAATTTAGTGAATTGGATAAGAAAGAAAGATGACATTAACCCCATCATTAAAACGGCAGCATATGTATATGAATTTTTAAGTATTCATCCCTTTCAAGATGGCAATGTTAGGCTCAGTAGATTATTAACAACTTTATTATTACTTCAAAAAGATTACGAGTGGGTTGAGTACATAAGCTTTGAACACGAAATCGAAAAAAGGAAAAAGAAGTATTATCAAGCTCTTAGAAATTGTCAAGCGAAAAGACCAAATGAAGACATTACAGAATGGGTTGAATTCTTTTTAGACTCATTAAAGAATTTAATAAAGAAGCTAAACAAAAAATTAGGAATAAGTGAATCTGACCTCAGCAGTAAACAAAAAAATGTGTATGTCTATATTTGCAATAATCCTGAATCAAAAATAAGCCAAATTAGAGAAGGAACTGAAGTGCCAAGAGCAACACTAAAGAGAGTTATAAAAGTATTACTTGATAAGGATATGATTGAAAAAATGGCAAGGGAGCAGGAACTAATTATAGGATGAAATCCGGAACATAAAATTAGATAACAGAGAATCTTACCTTTGGTCAGCACTCTCGGTATATTCATTCCGTTAATCACAATTCGAAGCGGAAAATCCTCCAATTTAAAAATAATATTGTTCTAATTGTTTACCTTGAATTTCGGCACAAAATGATTGAGATAAATAATCATACCAACATATGTCATTATAAGTGTTGGCACACTAGTATTGAAACCCAAATCAAATGCTGGAATGTTGAATAATTCTCTAAAAGAAGTTGTTGCAATGGATAGCATGAATACGATTCCAAAAACAAATAATCCTATAATTGATGCTCTGTTTTTAAATGAACGTTGAATTCCATTTTTGCTTTCTTGATTGAAGAAATACCAAAGAATTCCTACTATTGCAATTGCCTCTATTGCGATCGCTTGAAAAACATTTGTTGCATAATTCCCTAATCCTATATTACCAGAGTCTAAACCAAAAACGTGGTGTGGGTGACCTGAAAAGAAGTCCAAAACAAAATGACCAAGGACTAATACTGAACCAACTAATCCAATTTTGTTGTCTTTAAAAACAAATCTACCAATCAAAAAGATTATAATAAGCCAGACAATTAATGGAATTAAATCATGACTATAAAGCATATTTACTACCATATTGCTGACTGTGGTGTCGAAGACATCATTAGGCATAGTCCTTTCTAAGCCTATATAATGGAAACCAAACCATAAGAGATCTTGTAGTTGCGAAGCAATAAGAAAATAGAGTAACGTACCCTTTGGGTATTTTTGATAAGCAACTAAGGCAGTTGCATAATGTCCTGCAAGCATAATTTTTTTAACTTTACTTTATAAAGCAAAACTACAAATTACTTTACAATTTAAAGCAATAAATAATTGTAAATGGAGAAAAAATTTAGATCATCTTGTTTAATCGCTTCAGCGCTTGATTTAGTTGGAGATAAATGGTCATTACTAATTGTCAGAGATATGTTAATGCATCATAAGAAAACATTTAAAGGATTTACTTCTTCAGATGAAAAGGTTGCAACCAATCTTTTATCATCACGATTAAAGCTACTGGAATCTTTAGATATCATAAGTAAAAGAAAACTAAGCGGTAACAAAAAGGAAAATATTTACTTGCTTACAGAGAAAGGATTAGATCTTGCACCTTTAATTATGGAATTAGTACTATGGAGTGACAAATACATTAGAGAATACAACCTTAACATGAATAAGTATGAAACAAGAACGACCAATAAATCATCTGTAATCGAAAATGCACAAAACAAATACATAGAATTTGCTCAGCAAATTGAAAACTAATAATAAAGAAATTGTGACTAATCAAGTAGACGGTCCCATCAGCGATAACTGATGGTATGCGCCTACGCCAGAGACGAACAGGTCTCACACAACCCTAACCATTCGACTTCGCTCAGGGCAGGGAGTACGGGTTAGCCACCCCACCCTCAATTTATATTGAGGTTCAATCACTTTAGAAAGACATTTAGTCTTTCCAATCCCGATGATCTAAACTATTCTTTCATGGCGGTTCATTCATTCAAAGTTTGACTTTAGAGTAGTAATCTACCATAAATATATAAGCTTTTCTCCGTGAAACAGCCCCCTATATACCCAGACAAAGATTACTTTACAAAGTTTGATTTAGAACTTACTAATGTAAGTGTGTGTGCACGTGAAGAATATCAAGGTGATAAAATTCAAATATGGATTGTATTCCAAGATTTTGATATAGCACTTGGTTAGACTGGAGAAAAACTAACTATTAGAGAAGTTGTATTAGTCGTGTGTATCGTAGCCGATGAAGATGATAATGTTAGAATTGATATTCAAGTGGTCGCAATAGAAGAAGGACTAAAAGTAAATTAAGATCCGCAATTAGAATCTGCAGATAGGATTAAAGAACTATTAAAGGAGCTTGATTAGCTTCTACGTAACAGTAAAGAAGCTAAAATATGTCTCTCCATAATTCCGCTGATCAACTAATTGAGGATGCTTAGATAAGTGAACATGTGGATTATGTTCTAATACTAGAAATCCCTCAGGAGCTATCATATCAGCAGCTAATATAAGATCAGGGATCTCTGCGATATTCTTAAGTGGATATGGAGGTCCTGCAAAAATGTAATCGTACTTCTCGTCACAATTCTTGATAAACTTAAAGACATCCATCCTATGGATTTTTAACTTATCTGCTGCGCCTAACTTATCTCGCATCTGCTCTACGAATACAGTCGCGGGTCTGTGCTTATCGACATAGGTCGCATCCTCACATCCTCTGCTTATGCATTCGTAACAGTGACTACCCGTCCCTCCAAATAGATCAAGGAACTTGATAACTTCAAAATCAATTTTATTATTCAATATGTTATAAAGGCCTTCTTTAGCGATATCCGTAGTCGGTCTTGTCGGCCATTTATTAGCGGGAGGGGTAAATCTGTGACCACTAAATTCTCCTCCTACTATACGCATGACTTACATAAGTATAGGTCGTAGTAATACTGCTTAGCGACATGGTTAGACGATGGCAGATTAAGATTCTCATCGACGATGATGATATTCTTGATATAAGCTTTGAGCAATTTCATTAATGGAGAATCTACATTTATATGTCCTCCGATATGTATTGCATCCTCATGCGGATGTAGCTTAAAGTGATCCAATACTAATAGAATATAATAGAGATAGTTTTCAGCTTGCTCACAATGATACTGGTTGTATAATTGGAATTTACCATTCTTAGCATGGCATATGTGGATCTTAGATTCACTTATAAAGCATATCACCTCAGCATCTACAAGAAATGTGTAACTGGCCAGAGCAGTAGAAATGTGTGCCGTCTTAAATGAGACCTTAGAATCTCGCATGGTCTTCATTATAGGCTTATCCATATAATGCAGAGTCGTAATCTCCTCTCTAAGAAAGTCATCTACATCTTTCTTAGATGATTTGCGCTTTGACACATCATATACGCCATCGAAATAGTCCTTATAGTATTTCTTCTCATAGTCTTCCCTCGGCAGGTGGACATAAGGCTTAACTGTAGACATCACCCTGACTATCTTCAACTTGTAAGTCTTATTAAGGATACTGTAGATTTTTCCAAAATTGGCATTAGAGTGGCTGTCCGACTTAACTAATGTCTCCTCGTTATCCCAAAGGCCATAAAAAAAACTGTCTGGATAGAACACCACAGACAGCTCTTTTATATTCTTTATATTTTCTACTTCATCGAATGCTATATCCAATTTTACCAATTTCCTGAAAGATTAGGTGTATTCATATCCCCAAATTTTAAAAGCTTATCTGGATTGTATGAGTGATCATATTTACTATATTTCTTACTTGCGAATGGGCCCATAAAGCTCTTATATCTTGTGCCCACTTCGGTTACATTAACTAAAGTTGACTGATACGTTAGGGTATCAGCTGCAATAGTGAACTTGCCGTTATCTGAAAAAGGTATATGCGATAAGTCGGTGATATCTAATCCTATAGCTTTAATAGAATCCATTGCAGAACGCTTGATAATTGTCTTTATAAATCCTTCTCCACTTGCGTCATCAGGATCTCCCTCTACTTTAATGATACTGAAGCTGTCCGTCTGCAGTACATACTTCAATGAATCGAAAGTTTTAGCATACCTACCAGTAATATCTTTGTGGAATTCTTGAGCTTTTCTGACATTCTCTAACTTATCAATTACTGCACTTTCTCTCGTTTCTAATTCCTTCTGGAATTTGATAGGTTCTTGGATATTAAGAAAGAGCAAGTACATCAGAAATATACTCAATAAGAGTAAAATAATGCTAATCACTGATTTCATTAGGTATATTGATTATAAGTGAATTAATTCTGTAGATATAATTGACTACAGACTATGTTGTGAAGTAAATAATTTTTCGCCAATTATCTTAATAGTTGGTGATATGTATTTAGCATTAGATGCTCTTTTTATCAATTTTGGTGGTTTTGAGCTTATATTTTATCAAATTTGTACCATAATCGACTAATTAATGCCTATCAATATATTAGCTATAATTAGATGCTCTTTTTATCAATTTTGGTGGTTTTGAGCTTATATTTTATCAAATTTGTACCATAATCGACTAATTAATGCCTATCAATATATTAGCTATAGAATCCTCTTGTGACGACACATCAGCATCTGTAATATCAGACGGCCAAGTACTCAGCAACATCGTTTCAGTACAGACAGCACACGCTGATTATGGAGGTGTTATCCCAGAGCTAGCATCAAGGGAGCATCAAGTACATATCATTCCTGTAGTAGACCAAGCTATAAAAAAAGCTGGCATCAAGAAATCGGAGCTTACAGCGATCGCATTTACGAGAGGTCCAGGTCTTTTAGGTAGTCTAATCGTCGGAGTTAGCTTCGCTAAGTCTATGGCTATGAGTCTTAATATCCCACTTATAGATGTGCACCATATGCATGCTCATGTCATGGCTCATTTTGCAGGAGAAGTAGTACCACCGTTTCCTTTTTTATGCCTAACTGTCTCTGGTGGTCATACTCAGATAATTAGAGTCACAGATTATAACGAGATGGAGATACTCGGCCAGACTAAAGATGATGCTGCTGGAGAAGCGTTTGATAAGACAGGAAAGATGCTGGGCTTACAATATCCTGCAGGACCGCTGATCGATAAGCATGCCCAGAAAGGTGAGGCAAAGTTTCAATTTCCAATATCCAAAATCGATAAATTAGATTTTAGTTTCTCAGGATTAAAGACAGCGATCTTATACTTCTTGCGAGATAATGTAAAGCAAGATCCAGATTTTATTAAAAAGGAATTATCTAATATATGCGCTTCTGTACAGAAAACGATTATTGACACATTAATGATAAAACTTATCAAAGCAAGCGAGCTGACAAATATCACTTCAGTAGCTATCGCTGGAGGGGTCTCAGCTAATTCCGAAATGCGTCAGCGTCTTATCGGTGAATCTACATCTCGCGGCTGGACTTATTTTATACCTGACTTCGAATACTGCAGAGATAATGCCGCTATGATAGGTATCTCCGGTTATTACAAATATCTAAATGAAGAATTCTGTGATCAAGATATAAAAGCAGAAGCCCGTTTAGCATTCTAATTACATGAGTACTGAGTAAGACTTATATCTAATTTTCAAATATTAATTCAAACATGATATTAATTGATTTTAATGCCTTCGGTCTATTTCTGGGTAGTATGACTTCATAATATTCTGATACGCCATATACTCAATTAGGTAGTGAAAAAACTTGCTTAAATCTCCGCCCTTATTTTTGCGTAGGTTTAAATATTTTGCCTTAATAGTTACCTTTTGACTTTTCTTTAAATATATATTTAGTTTTCGGAAATATTCTTCCCCTTCCCTATATCTCTATTTCTTTTCATGTAAGCGATATTTGCTTTTTCAGAATAAGCTGGTAGCCAATAAACTGATATTATACCATTATCTAAATAGCATTAATATATAAGACAAAAAAATGGCTACTTCATTTCTGAAGCAGCCATTTATATCATTGAGATTTATTATTCTATTACTTAGTGATCTTTAAGAATTTCTGAGTGATCTGCTCACCACCAGAGATCATTCTTATGTAGTAAAAACCGTCAGCATACTTATCAAGTGTAACTTGTAATTTCTTGTCAGTCACACTAAAGCTATCTGCTAATCTTCCTTCTCTACTGTATACATAAATCATAGTACCGTCCATAGGAACTTGGTTAGTTTCTATAACCATAGTTTCATGTACTGGATTAGGTATTACCTTAAACGCTAATTCTGTTATCTCTTCATCTTCTGGAGCTGCTGATTCTTCTTCCTCGTCGTCTTCTTCAACAGTTGTTGTGCTACCACAATCTCCTGCTGATGTGCAATTAGAAGTCAACATGATCTCATCAACATCCCATGCATTAACTGCACTTGAGTTTCCTACAAGGCAGTATCCTAATAACTCAAAGCTGAACACTGAGGTCTGAGTTACTGTAAAGGCTGGGTTATTAGTAAAGTCAAATGACTCTAATGACCAATCATTAGTTGTCATCATATCAACTTGTCTGAATACTTCGAAACCATCCTTAAGAATTCTAACACCATAGCTGATAGGATAGTTATTAGGTCCTGATGCACCATTAATCCATGAGTACATAACTGGCGCTTTCTCGTGGAAGCTTAATTGAGATATGCTTCCAGTACCGTTAGATCCTGGTGTTACTTGTATATCAAATCTGATAGCTAAATCACTATCATCAGCAAAGTTACAGTCATCTAAAGATCCCACACACATTGCTACAGAACCATTGATGCCTTCTGTACAAGAATGCATATTCGCTGTAGGATTATTTCTATAAAGATTATTACCTAATACAGCGTATTGTGTACATGCTGGATCGTTAGTAATTGTTCCTGTAAATTCTGTATAATCTGCACCTGAATTATCTGTATTATCAGAGTAACAGGCATCTAAGTTAAATGTCAACTTAGACGTAGTAGAAGAACCAGGTCCTGCTTCTGTTCTTGTTACTTCGATAGCATTTGATAGATCATAACAACCAGATAATCCTGATATATTATTACCCATAGCTAATCCTCCTACAGTACCATTACTACATATTCTGTATAAGTTACAAGTACCTGTGCCTGCTCCAGTAAAGCTAAATGGAGGAGCCGTAGGTAATCCTAAAATATTTCCGTTCTCGTCTGTAATTATCCATCCCTTAGTACCACCGTTATTGCCACCATTAATAGTCACATCTACGGTGTCATTAGGGTCATCGATACAAACTTCTACAGAAGTAGATCCATTAGAACTTATTGTACCTGCATCAGCCGTAATTCTATTAATAACTATTGCATTAGATAATGCTACACAACTACCTGATGATAGGTTCTGTATATTGTTACCTACAGTAGCTCCAGATAATGTACCCTCATAGGAGACATTATAGATATTACATGCACCAAGACCTGCACCATCAAATTCAAATGGTGGAGCCGTCGGAAGACCTAATATATTACCATTGGCATCTGTGATTACCCATTGGTTATTAGTACCTGTTGCATTACTTAACACAACATTCACAAAATCTTGAACTCCGTCACCTACACAAACTGTTATGTCTGTACTGTTGTTATCCGTTGCTATCGAACCTCCATCGACATCCGATGTCGTTACAGTTATAGGATTAGATAAAATAGCACAACCTGTTATATCCGCTGCATTTTCACCTACTACTAATCCACTTACACCTCCTTGGCTGAATAAGTACCATACCATGTAAGTACCTGCACTTATATTAGATAAGGCGAATGGTGGGTTACCTGGTAGATCTACAATTACACCATTAGCATCAGTAACAAGCCATCTTCCTACTGTACCACCTGTAACTGTAAAGTTGATAGGTGTAGCTGATCCATTTCCTCCACATACTGAGAAGTTATTCCCTTGTGGAGAGCTTATAGTTCCTACATCTACTCTTCTATTTGCTACTCTTACGAAGTTTGAAAAATCAAAACATTCAGCATTAATAGAATTTAAAGAAGCACCAGCGGTAGCTCCTGTAAGCATACCATTATATGTGACACTGTATATTCTAAATATACCAGCATCGTAATTATTAAAGTCAAAACTACTACCTGACTGAGTAGCTATGATATTGTCATTACCGTCAGTGATAATATATAACTGATTAGCACCTGAGCTATTATTCAGTGTTAAGTTTACAGGACTTACTCCATTACCTGTGTTACATAATTCTACTGCAGACATATTGCCTGGAGCTGAAAGTACGCCTCCACCTATATTTGTTTTATTAACTGTTATGGCATTTGATAAATCAAAGCATCCATCAAAATTAGATATGTTAGATCCTAATGCTAATCCTGTAAAGAATGCATCATATCCTAAGTGATATATCTGACATGTCTGAGCATTACCTGCTAACTCTATGTTAATAGGTGGAGGACCAGGAAGACCTATTATATTGCCATTAAGATCAGTAATGATCCATCTTGATATACCAACATCTGCACCAGTTAAATTAATGTCAATCCCTTGAGTAACATTACCTTGTACACATACATCAAAGTTATTGCCAAGTGGTGAAGATATTGTCCCAGCTTCAGCTATTCCTTTGGATACAGTAATAGGATTAGATAATCCATTACAGTTACCTGTAAGAATATCTACGTTCTGACCTATTGCCAAACCAGAATTCTGACCATCATAACTGAATGCATATAATGCATAACGCCCTCTATCAAAACCAGAAAAATCAAATGGAGGGCCAGTTATAAACTGAGTAATGTTGCCATCACGATCAGCAATAAAGTATTGAACATTAGCTCCTACATTATTATTAAGTGTTGTTTCTATTATCCCTGTAGAACCATCTCCTTCACATATAGAAATAAAAGTCTGATTTCCAGATGAGAATACACCACCAGTAGTCTGTTGCTTAGTTACCGTAATCGCATTAGATAATCCGAAACAACCATTTAGATTGCTTATATTTTGTCCTTGAGATAGACCATTAATAGTACCATCATAAGTAACATTGTATAGTAAACAAGTACCACTACCAAATCCGTCGAAATTAATTGCAGAAGTAGCTGTAAGTACACGTATTATATTTCCGTTTTGATCTGTTGTGATGAATACACTTTGAGTTCCTACACTTCCTACAACATCTACATCGATAATATCCGGAACACCATCACTAGAACATATATTAAATACTGTCAGCCCGTTAGCACTTATTGTACCAGCAGTAGCTGTAGTTCTTTCTACAGTTATAGGATTAGATAATCCAAAGCAACCATCTATGTCACTTAAGCTCCCACCCATTGAGAGTCCGCTTAAAGTGCCTTCATAGCTTATATTGTATATGTTACATGTACCAGTACCTGCTCCCTCAAGATCAAATGGAGGACCTGCTGGTATATCTAATATCTGACCAGTAGCAGCATCTGTAATTATCCACGCCATGTTAGAACCAGTATTTCCAGTTAAACTAACATTTATAGGATCTGCAACTCCATCGCCTACACATATTGAAAGCTGAGTAAATCCGTCAGTTGTAGAAAGGGTTCCACCACCTTGCATATTTCTCGTTACCATGATAGGATTAGATAGTGCAAAACATCCTTGGACATCATTAACATTACTACCAACAGTAACACCAGTCAGTGTACCAACTGAAGAGACAGCCCATATTAAACAAACACCACTTCCAGCTCCTTCAAGATCAAAAGTCGGTCCTCCTCCAATATCGAGAAAGTTACCAGCTTCATCAGTTATAACATATGTAACATCATCTCCTGTGTTACCTGAAAGTTCTACATCAAATGCATCAGATATACCGTCATTAGCACAGATACTTAATGAAGTACCACCACCAACGATATTTATATTTCCACCAATAATATTTCCAGATTGACATTCAGATGTTATAACTACTTCATCGATATCCCATGCAGATGCAACTGCACCATTACCTATTAGGCAATATCCTAATAACTCTATTGTAAAAAATGTATTATTTGTTACCGTAAATTCTGGATTATTAGAAAAATCAAATGTCTCTAATGTCCAATCAATTGTTGTTGCATTACCATCTTGTCTAAATATCTCAACTCCATCTTTTAGTACTCTAATACCGTACTGGGTAGGATAGTTATTGATGCCTGATGGTCCTGATATCCAATCATACATAATCGGAGCTTGCTCATAGAATGATAAGCCACTTAATGTACCACTTCCAGAAGGACCTGGAATAACCATTACTTCAATTTTTATAGACTTATCGCTTCCTGCGTTGTAAGTACAACTATCATCAGAACTTACACACATAGCTGGTGTACCACCTACTCCTGCTGTACACGAATGTGTATTCACATTAGGGTCTGTTCTATATATAGTACCCATAGGCACTAATGTTGTACACCCTGGATCATTAGTTGCAATCCCTGTAAACTCTGAATAATCAGCAAGCGTACCTGAATTGACAAATGCATCACAGGCATCGAGACTATAATATATAGATGAGCTTGTTGTATCTCCGCCAATAAAGTGATTTCTGGAGATGAGTGCTGAAGAGCACATTAGGATAAATGTTAAAACTGAAAGGTAATTTTTCAAGACCATAATTTTTTTTTCAAATTAATTGAAAATAACTAAAAATTGTTTAATAATATAGAATGTAAATATATGTATAAAATTGAAAAACAATATATAACATATATCATATTTTCGAATATATTATTTCTAATACTTTACAAAGTAGTAGATTAAAATCTTATATATATACCACCAATGGTATATTAATCAGATTAGTCATAATACTAATATGATGAGTTATAACATTTGTACAGTGCTTAGACTGAAATATACGGCTAATGTTAGTCCTTATGACGACGATAATTTCAGTAGTTATCTTTTACTATACTAATTATAGTAATATAAATGTCTAAGATGTGTACGGTATACAATGATAAACATTAATCCAAAAAGAATGGGCATGACCTAGCTCGTGTACAGCAACACCTACGACTTTAGATTCCATATCGGATTACAGATAAGGAAAAATATTTTCATACATTTAGAATCCGAAGAATCATAAATCAGTTAACAAACATCATATAATACTTTATGAAAAAAATTAAATTTCACTTTACGTTGGTATTACTTCTCTCGTACATGATGGGTATTGCTCAAGAGAAAGAAGCAAGCCCTTTTGATTTTGGAAGGATGTGGACATTTGAAAATCCACCTGTAGAATGGTTTGAAGAAGCTTATGACTTTAAAGCTGACAAAGCTTGGTTTGATGATGTAAGGAAATCCTCTCTTAAGTTTGCGACATGGTGTTCTGCATCATTTGTATCACCGGATGGATTAATTATGACTAATCACCATTGCTCAAGAGATGAGTCGATAGGTGTACAGGTGAATGGAGAAAACTTCGATGTCAATGGTTACTACGCAAAGACACTGGCCGATGAGCGTAGAGTAGATGATCTATTCGTAGAGCAACTGATAATGGTAGCTGACATTACTGATGATGTTAAAGCTTATACTAAAGATGCTGAGAACGATGCTGATATAATAGTAAAGCGACAAGAGATACTAAAACAGCTTGAAGAGGAATACGCTAAAAAGGAAGATTGGGTTGGACTAAGATTACAGTCCGTAACTTTCTATTCGGGAGGTAGGTTCTCTATGTATGGATATAAAAAATACAATGACATAAGATTAGTATGTATACCTGAGAATCAATTAGGTGCTTACGGAGGAGATCCCGACAACTTTACTTACCCGAGATATAGTCTTGATTTCACATTCTGGAGAGCATATGATGAAGATGGTAAGCCTATGGATACATCAGATTTTTATTACGAATTTAATCCTAACGGCATAGAAGAAGGGACTCCAGTATTTGTAGTAGGTAATCCAGGACGAACAGAACGATACAGAACTGTAGCTCAGTTAGAATACGACAGAGATTATAGATTCAAACATCTACTCAGATGGTTGACTAATAGAAGAGATATGATGCTGGAGGAGTATGCAATAATGTCTAAAGATGCCAGCAAGGAAAGAGAAGCACAGGATCTATTAGGTACGATTACTAATCTTTCTAACTCAATCAAGGCGTATACTGGTATCGTTAAGGGACTAAATAATAAGGGCTTTATGAGTAGAAAAAAGTCTATGGAGATGAGTATCAAAAATGCATCCAAAGGTCTAAGCTACTGGGACGATCTTAAGAAGGAATACAAGAAACTTGCCCCACATGCTTGGGCTATAAATCATCTGGGGGCATCATCTTATAGAGGACAAGTATTTATGCTTATGCATAGTATCGCTAATTATAAAGATGCAATCGAAAGTGATGCTTCTGATGAAGACAAGAATGCTTCCAAAGAAGCAGCTATTGAGATAGCAGAAGATCTTGATATCGCTAAAGAGAAGAAAATGCTGACTCTACTTCTTAATGAATTAAAGACAGATATCTATGCAGGAGATGCAACCTTAGATCGGGTATTAGGTGGTACAAGCATCGATGCATTTGTAGAAAAATTATTTAAAGATTCTGACATCCTTAATGGTAAAGCAAAGAAGGTATTATCAAAAGAAAAGAATCTCAAAAAAGAAAAAGATCCCCTTATCAAAGCTTCGCAAATATTAGTACAACGTTACAATGAAGCAGGTGCTATGTTCCAAGGTTCTTCTGCAGCTATACGCGTATTAGAGAGTAAAATCGCTAATCAAGCATTTAATGTATATGGTTCTTCTCTCCCACCCGATGCTACATTTACACTAAGAATTTCTGATGGATTAGTTAAGAGTTATAATTACAATGGTACTCAAGCGCCTATCAAGACAACTTACTTTGGGCTCTACGACAGACACTACTCGTCTAATCAAAACTACCCTTGGTCACTTCCAGAAAAATGGTCTAACCCATCTATGGAGTTACTACAATCGCCACTTAATTTCATATCTACTAATGACATTATAGGTGGCAACTCAGGCTCTGCTATAATTAACGCAAAGGGAGAAGCCGTCGGATTAGCATTTGATGGTAACATAGAGTCATTACCCGGTAATTTTATTTTTGATGAAGAGCATAATAGAACTGTATCTGTACATGCTGGCGGTATAATCGCTGCATTAAAATATATCTACAAAGCCGATAGATTGGTCAAAGAATTAGTGAAGGAGTAATATTGACACATACTTAATAATAAAAAAGAGAAGTCGATTTGGCTTCTCTTTTTTATTTGCAAGTATTGTTTTACTATTTCGATTCTAATCTTCAAGAATAATATACATTGGTGTCACCTCTATAACATCAAATTCTCTGTCATACATATGAACAATTTTTGAGCTTATATCATAGTAAATACTTGGGCTAAAGCCTTGGTATCCTACATGTACTAATGGAGTTACAACGAATGTGTTTTCATTAGACATCCCACAATACATGATTTTGGAGGATCCTTCCATCTGCATGAACCCAGTTTTAATACCATTTAAATATCAGAATGTCGGTTATATTATAATAGAATTATTCAATCTCTGCGTTAAAAATACTCATCGTTACCTGTGCCGACCACGGCGGTAGCAAGCGCTATGACTCAGCCCACCCACTTTCGTGGTTCACTCTTTTCGAGTATTATAATACTCGATTCGTCTGCAACGAAATCATTCATTCATGCCTTAATCTTAACAAATTCTCTTCTATAATCTTTTCCGACACCTTAAAATTTAAATGGTATAAGTTTTAAAAAAGTTCCGACGTAGATTTTATGTTGCATACAGAGTGTAGATAACTAAAAAAAAACAGGATAATATTGATAAATATACCTAATTCATTGACAAAAAAAAGGAGCTACCAAACGGCAACTCCTTCATTTATAACTTTTAGAAAACTTTTATTCCTATCTCGCTTTAAGATTGAAAGCTACCCTTCTATTGAGTGCTCTTCCACTGAGGCTATTATTATCTGAGATTGGCTTAGACTCTCCATATCCAGTGTGGCTCATTCTTGAAGAACTCACCCCTCTTCTTACGAGATACTCGAAGCATGCCTGTGCTCTTCTCTCTGAAAGCAACTGATTATTGACTGCACTACCGACGTTATCAGTATGACCATCGATCATAAGATTATAATTAGGGTATTTGTCCATGATAGCAGATATCTGATTCAATACTGGGTATGACTCACTCTTAAGTGTGGCCTTACCTGTATTAAACTGTACGGCTCTCATTGCCGTCTCTAAAGTATTAAGGTCTCCAGCATCTATACCTGGACAACCATTATTAGCTACAGAACCTGGTTGTGATGGACACTTATCTCTACTATCATCTATACCATCTCCATCAGAATCAGGACAACCATTTAATGCTCTTAAGCCTTGTCTGTCTGGACATCTATCATCAAAATCCGAGACACCATCACCATCTCTATCTGGACAACCATTAGCACTTGCGGAACCTTTGATATTAGGACATCTGTCTTCTGAGTCAGGTATGCCGTCACCATCTTTATCATCAGCGGTAGTCTCTGGACAGCCGTTATTAGCTGCCGTTCCTTTGATGTTAGGACATTTATCTAAGTTATCAGGAATACCATCCATATCTGTATCATTATCAGGACATCCATTATTCTCTTTAGTTCCAGCCATATTAGGACATTCATCTTCGCTATCTGAGATGCCGTCACCATCAGTATCCGGACATCCTTTAAATAAGGCAGAGCCAGCTATTGATGGACAATCATCTCTATAATCAGGAATGCCATCGTCATCTCTATCTGGGCAGCCTTTCATATCAATAGGACCAGCAATCTGAGGACATAGATCAATGTCATCTTCTAATCCATCATTATCACTATCTATGAAATCCTCATCGTCATCCATTTTTTTCTCGACCTCTGAAGGATTACCAAATAAATAGGTAAAGCCTAATCCGTGGTGAAGATTGTTTCTATCATCCGCAAGAGCATATCTATACTCTGATTGCCAATTGATATAAGCGTTCTCTTCAAGTTTAAAATACACACCTATACCGAAAGGTACTTGTACATTGAAGTCACCTTGATCTTCTAACTGGCCTCCGACTCCTGCCATTGCATAAGGGATAATATCAGCATCATACTTATGGAACATATATTGTCCCGATATATCAAGACCGTACACTTTCTTATGAAAGCAATTATTAAATTCTTGATTATGACTAGAAACCACACCATATTTCAGTGGTACTGAAAGGTTGATATTCTTAGTAAGATTCCTTACGTATGCAACTTCAAATCCATGATGGTAAGCACTGAAGTTGGATATATCACCTCCATTTTGGGATTGATAATCCATAAATAAAGACTTCATGCTTACACCTTGTGGGAAAGCTGGATTCTGAGCTTGAATTGTAGATAAGTTCATCCATGTAAATAGGATGAATACTAAAACTATTTTGTTCATAATTCTGTAATCTTAAGGTACAAAAGTACAGTTTAATTTATTAAGATTATTCTTAATGTGTTCAAGAATATTATCAAAAATGAAATATATTGAGGATTGACTTACAGAACTTTACATAAAATTAGGATATTTTGTTCACAAAATATCCTGTGTCTCTGTTTTTCATGACCTCATTCCAATTAAAATAACGTCCATTCATAGCAATATATACACCATGAGGAAGAACTTGTGCAAAGGCGGATGCACTACCGAGGTTAAAGAAGCCATCTGAGGAGGTCCCAAAAGCAATAGGAACCATAGCGCCGGTAAGGACTATTGTCTTAGGGATGTCATGTTTGGCTAAGACTTCTGCTGTAGCTACCATCTTGTCAGTACCATGTGTTACGATAACCTGATCAGAAACACAATTCTTACAACTGTGTATGATAATCTCTCTATCAGCATCTGTCATCTCCAGGCTATCCACCATCATTAATGTCTTAACATCAAGATCAAGTGTAGATCTACCCAACTCAAACATGCGAGACAGGTGAGAGTCTTTAAAGTACAGCTTACCAGTTATAAAATTATATTCTTTATCAAATGTACCACCAGTTACGAAGACTTGGATTGTATTATTAGTTTTCATTATCGTGGACTCTTATAGTGGGATATTACCATGTCTTTTATCTATTTTTTTGACTTTCTTATTTTCTAAAAGTGCAAAAGCCTTTATCAATTTACGTCTTGTATGCTTGGGTTCTATAACTTCATCTATGAACCCTCTTGACGCTGCTACATATGGATTGGCAAATTTTTCTGAGTACTCTTTTTCCTTATTCAACAATGCTTGATCAGGGTCATCGCTGCTTTTTATCTCTCGCTTGAATATGATCTCGCTTGCTCCCTTGGCACCCATAACAGCTATCTCTCCACTTGGCCATGAGAAATTAAAATCTGCCCCGATGTGCTTGCTATTCATAACATCATATGCTCCTCCGTAGGCTTTTCTTGTTATTACTGAGATTCTAGGTACTGTAGCTTCACTAAATGCATAGAGCAACTTAGCACCATTAGTGATTATGCCATTCCATTCTTGATCAGTACCCGGAAGGAATCCTGGGACATCTACCAATACAAGCAGTGGGATATTAAATGCATCGCAGAATCTAACGAATCGGCCTGCTTTACGTGAGGAATTTACATCAAGAACTCCTGCGAGACTCATAGGCTGATTAGCAACTACACCGATACTTCTACCTCCTATTCTCACAAAACCAATGACTATATTCTCAGCAAATTCCTCATGAATTTCCATGAAAGAATCACTGTCAGCAAGGCTATTAATGACTTCCTTAATGTCATAAGGCTGATTAGGATTAGCAGGCACAATGTCGTTGAGTTCTTCGACAATTTCTTCTCCTAAAGCGAATTCTAATTTGTCAGGCTTAGAGTGGCAGCTCTGTGGAAGATAAGATAGTAATTGCTTGACTTTAGCTATAGCTTCTACATCTGAGACAGCTCTCAGGTGTGTCACACCTGACTTCTGAGCATGTGTAGCACTACCTCCAAGATCTTCGGAACTTACATCTTCATTAGTTACAGTCTTGACAACATTAGGTCCCGTAACGAACATATATGATGTATGATCTACCATTATAGTAAAATCTGTAATAGCAGGAGAATACACAGCACCACCTGCACAAGGCCCCATAATAGCAGATATCTGAGGTATAAATCCTGAAGCCAAAGTATTTCTGTAGAATATATCGGCATAACCACCAAGCGACTTAACACCTTCCTGTATTCTTGCACCACCAGAGTCATTTAACCCCACAATAGGTACGCGGTTATCCATAGCCATATCCATGATTTTAACAATCTTCTCAGCATGTGTCTCAGATAGAGAACCTCCAAAGACAGTAAAGTCCTGAGCAAATGCAAATACTGACTTTCCATTAACTAAGCCATAGCCAGTAATAACACCATCTGAAAGAATCCTATCATGCTCCATCCCAAAATCAAAGCTTCTATGCTCGACAAGCATTCCGATCTCCTCAAATGTGCCTGCATCAAAAAACAACTCTATTCTTTCTCTTGCAGTGAGCTTTTTCTTAGCGTGTTGCTTATCAATTCTTTCCTGGCCACCACTTAATTTAGCTTGAGCTCTTTTCTGTTCCAGAAGTTCTAATTTCTCCTTCATATTATATTTTCTAAAATGGATACAAAATCCGTAATTAAATTCTAATTTTATTAATTAAAATTAATCTTAATGTCAAAATCGCTTCTTTCCCGAAAATTACAGAATATGTCTGAGTCCGCTACTATAGAAATGGCTCAGAAAGCAAGAGATCTTAAATCGAAAGGCATAGATGTCATATCCTTAAGTCTGGGAGAGCCAGATTTTGATACGCCAGATTATATAAAAGAAGTTGCAAAGAATGCTTTAGACGCTGGTCATACTAAGTATACGCCGGTACCAGGAATTATGGAATTACGCAAGGCAATATGTCATAAGCTTAAGCGTGATAATAACTTAGACTACCAGCCTACACAAATTGTCGTATCTAACGGCGCAAAACAATCGATTGCTAATGTGTGCCTTGCACTATTAGATCCAGGTGATGAAGTCATTATATTTACACCATACTGGGTATCTTATTTTGAAATAGTAAAATTTGCAGGAGGGAAACCTGTTCCACTTTTTGCAGGTATAGAGAGTGAATTCAAAGTCAAGCCAGAGCAACTTATTCAAACTATAACTGATAAAACTAAGTTAATTATATATTCTTCTCCAAGTAATCCTACTGGTAGCGTGTACACACAATCCGAGCTTGATGGATTAGCTGAAGTTATCTCTAATCATAAGGATCTATTTGTCATGTCAGATGAGATATATGAATACATTAATTTCTCCGGCAAGAATCCAAGTATTGCTAATTGTGATGGTATGAAAGATAGAACTATAATTATAAATGGTATGTCTAAGGGATTTGCGATGACGGGCTGGAGGTTAGGCTATATGGCAGCACCAGAATGGATAAGCAAAGCCTGCTCTAAAGTCCAAGGGCAATTCACTTCAGGGGCAAATGCTTTTGGTCAACATGCTGCAGTAGCTGCACTTGCTGAAGATCCTTCTAAGCAAGACTATATGAAAGAGAAGTATCGAGAAAGAAGAGAATTGGTAAAATCAATGTTAGATGATATAGATGGCATTCAATGTATAGAACCACAAGGCGCTTTTTACTTTTTCCCCAACATAAGCCAACTCTTCGGACGGAGCAATGGACAACGTATTATAAATAGTGCCAATGACTTAGCAGATATACTGCTCACAGAAGCTCACGTAGGAACTGTTACAGGAGATGCTTTTGGCGATCCCAACTCGATAAGAATATCATATGCTACATCAAATGAAAGATTAATAGAGGCACTAAAAAGAATTAAAAATACCCTTTCAAGTTATAAATTGTAATCTATTGTGAATATGTTATTTCATTCTTGGATTGGAAAATGTGCTAACAGAATTTTTATAGGATCAAAGGATTAAGAAGATCCTAAAATGCTAAGTGTGACTCACTTCATATTTTAAGATTTTTCGTTGAGTCAGTAAATAATAAAGAAAGGAAGGTCTTCGACCTCTCCTTCGTGATACTCTCATTAACCCTTACCCTCTTCCTCCATTTTCTTAATCTTAATAATTTCACTCATAACCTCATCGAGCTGACCGGATACGATATTCTTCATAATGATCTCCCTGTTCTTATCGAGGATATATAATTTAGGTGTAGAGGTAACATTATATTTAACCTTAAATTTTGATCTATGGTACTGATCGGCTGCGTTAATGAAACCTTCCATATTCTTTTCTTTGACTGATTCCCAGCAGTTTTTGGTTTTATCTTGATGCTTCGTACATATAGCTAAGGTTTTGACACCTTTGGCATTCCATTCTTCGTTGAACTTAACATAGTCAGGCATAGATTTCTTACAATGGCCACAGTCTGGTGCCCAGAACAGAAGCACTAAATATTCGTAATCAATATCGCTGAGTGTTATTGGAGTTTCATCTTCTTTATATACCGTAAGATCTGCACCTATTTTCCCTATTAATGTAGGTCTGATATCATTAGCTCGTTTGACAATTTTAAGAAGGTTATCTTCTTCTACCCAGTCGGCTTTTCCAGAAGCATAATATTTATCTACAAGATGGACATAGATCGCATCGAATCCTACAATCTTACTACCTGCATATTCATTAAGATAATGGCTTAGGTAATACTTAAATGTCTCTGGAGATGGCGTCATCTTTTCTAATATATAATCCAGAGCATTGCTGATACTATCAGGATGATTAGGCGTCAACTTGTTGAGGTAGTAATTAACCCTCTGATGTAAGAATGGTGTACGCAATGTTGCAGGGTCACCCATTCTAATATTATCAAAATAATGAGCTCTGTAGTACTCGTATCTTTTTACGTTCGGGTCCGCAGCATCGCTGAAGTCTGGTACTATTATCTCCTTGTTAGCTCTAATCATCTGTGAGCTGATATAGTCAGGATGGCTCGTATACATATCTTCTTGATAATCTGAGACAAGCTTATCGACTTCATTGAGTTGTTTCTGAATTTCTGTTGCATCCTGACCTGCATCTGTAAGTGATGTTATAGAGTCTCGTAATATGTCTGCTTGTGGTCTGATCTTTTTTAGGAAATCTACATAATCATTAAGCTGCTTATTATCAGGTGCATTATCGAATTTTAAAGCACCTAACTGATCTGCACTGAAAGTAACTTTATAGTTCTGCTCATTTTCAGTAACGATAAATTGTACAAATTCTTTATCAGGTAATGTCAATAACATATACACTCCTGAGTTTAAGTTTTCTTCACCTTCTAGTACATAGGTACCTTGCTTATTAGGGTACAAGGTATCATGCACAAGTTGCTTATCAATCAAGTAATAGCCTATGACGACAGTATCCTGCTCATAATTAGCTATATCGAATTCTATCTTATGTTGTGAAAGACTGTATGATGCTGAAACTATAACCAGCATAAATCCTAATATGTACTTCATTATCTGTGTATGATTTTAATACAAAGCTATAACATCAAAAACCATGAAAAAGTCATCAGTTACGCGGATTTAAAGTTTATTTAATGAAAATTCTATCTAAGCGGCACGATCTCCACGCAGATTGGCCAATAGAAATAGAACTGCCATCCTTATTGCTACTCCATTCTCGACTTGCTGCAGCACTAATGAATGCTCAGAATCTGCGACATCGCTTGATAATTCTATGCCTCTGTTAATTGGACCTGGATGTAATATTGTGATGGGCTTATCCAGATTGTCTAACTTCTTCTTATTAATACCATAATACATACTGTACTCACGTAATGATGGGATATACTTTATATCCTGACGTTCGAGTTGTATTCTGAGAACATTAGCAGCATCACACCAAGCTAAGCTTTCTTCCACGCTGTAAGATATATCGACGCCTAATGATCCGATATGCTTTGGTATCAATGTTGGCGGTCCGCAGACTCTAACTTTTGCCCCTAATTTCTTTAGACAATAAATATTGGACAAGGCAACTCTGGAATGTAAGATATCTCCGAATATACAGATCTTCTTACCACGTAATGAACCTAACTTTTCTGTCAAGGAAAAAGCATCCAACAAAGCTTGAGTAGGATGCTCATGTGTACCATCACCTGCATTGATGATCTGAGCATCGATATGCTGTGATAGAAAGTAATGAGCTCCAGGCGCAGGATGTCGCATTACTATCATATCTACTTTCATAGACAAGATATTATTGACTGTATCGAGGAGAGTTTCTCCTTTCTTAACACTACTTCCTGATGACGAAAAATTAATTACATCAGCAGATAATCTTTTCTCTGCAAGTTCAAAAGACAACTTAGTTCTGGTTGAGTTCTCGAAGAAAAGATTAGCAATAGTTATATCTCTTAGTGAGGGGACTTTCTTGATCGGTCGATTAATGACGTCTTTAAACTTGGTAGCCGTTTCAAATATTAATTCTATGTCTTGTGGCGTAATGTATTTAATGCCCAGTAAGTGATTAGTACTTAATTTACCTTCGTTCATTATCGCTATTTCTTATTAGCTGAGAGTATAAGAATCTTATCATGACCATCTATGTGTTCCCATTGCACATGTACGTAGGAGTCATCTACGCTATCCACTTGTATGCCTTTGTAGTCTGCTTTGATAGGGAGATGCCTGTTGTATCTTCTGTCGACCATTGTAAGCATCTCTACTTGCTTAACTCTTCCAAAATCTTGTAAGGCCGATATCGCAGCATGTATCGTTCTTCCAGTATAAAGCACATCATCTATTAAGATGATTTTCTTATCTTCTATATCAAACTCTATTTCTGTAGCATTGGCAGTAAGAGGTGTGGATCTAAGCCTAAAGTCATCTCTATAGAATGTTATATCTAATTTACCAAAATGAATTTTCTTCTTAGGCAATTTCGCAGAGATCAACTCAATAAGACGTTCGCCTAAGATGACACCTTTTTCTTGTATGCCGATGATGTTAATAGTATCGTCTTGCGAGTAATTTTCTATAATCTCGTGGGCAAGTCTAAGAAGTATAATCTTAAACCTATCTGGACTTAGAATTTGGCGGCCTTGCTGCATGGAATTCAAAGATAGTACAAAATAAGATTATAATATATCTACATTATCCCATCCCTTAGAATAGACCCTCCAAAAGAAAAAGCCAATCAATAGCAGTAATAATGCTGAACTTATCAATGAAATCAGACTACCCGTTTTATAAGAAGCTGGCTCAAATACGAACTTAATCTCATGATTGCCAGCTGGTATCTTCATTGCCCTTAGAACATAATTTGCTCTTATATGATCTACTTTATTTCCATCTATATAAGCATTCCAACCTTTATCGGGTCCGTACCACACTTCAGAAAATACAGCCAATTGCTCTATAGTTCCACTAGATTGATATACCAATTCATTTGGCTTATACGAGGTCAATTTGATAGAACCATTCTTCTGGCCAGAGGATAGACCTGAGACATAAGCCTCAAATTCTTTATGAACAACTGCTGTACCTAAGGGGTCTATGGAGGTAAGAGCATCTATTTCTTGATCTGATGAGTTGACTATCTTGACATCATTGACATACCAAGCGTTACCTAATGCGGCAGTATTACGTTGTGCTTGCGCCGGTGCTCCTTGTGATGGACTAAATATGATGTACTTCGTATTTAACATATTTAATACATTCTGATTCATAGGTGCTATATGTTTCTCTATAATATCATTGTAGCGCTGTAATTTTGCAGCATGGTAGCCACCTATACTCTTATGAAAGTATGAAGCAAATGTCGAGTTCCAAGTATCTACACTTCTATCTAAGACTCGATAATGAGGATCTGTATCTTGCAGTATTTTAGTATCAACAGCTCTTGGTGCATAGCTTGCCTCAAAGTTTCTCTTACTCATATAATCATCAGGAGATATATAATTAGAGTTGACCATAAACTGATCAGCCATTCCTAATAATCCGATTATAATCACGGCTATTATCTTACTTACTTTAGACTTAGAAAACAAGAATAAAACTCCACATGTGAGCAACATTAAGAAGCCAGATTTCAATGAACTACTTCTCATCATATCAGCTCTATCTTTCTCAAGTATAGAAGTATCAAACTGCTGTGCATAATAAGAATCAGAACTTCCTACAAAATCAAATATCATAGGACCAACTAATCCTAAGATGATACAGAAACCAGCAAACCCCAATCCTGCGTATAATACTTTCTTAAAATTTATATTTGAATCTGTAAGGATTTTATTAAGTGTCACCATAGCTAATATCGGAATGATAATAGCTGTCACAGAAAGAACTGAGTTCGGTGTTCTAAATTTATTGAATGCTGGAAAATAATCAAAAAGCAATCGATTAAACCATTCCAAGTTTTGCCCTAACGAAACTAAAAATGTAAACAAAGTTGCGGCAACGATCCACCATTTCAAACTCCCTTTTATAACAACTGCTCCTATAAAGAAAAGTAGAAATACAACTGCTCCAAAATAGACTGGTCCACTGGTACTTGGCAATCCACCCCAATACGTTGGAGCAGCTACGCCACCTCTTGTGTTCTGGCCTGCTTTACGAAGTAGCTTAGCAAATCCTGAATTAGAAGATACTTTCTCGCCTGAACTCCCTCCTACTACTTGCGGTATAAAACTAGATAGTAGATCTATCCAGCCATTACTCCATCGCATTGCATAACTCCATGCTAACCCATCGACTTGACTGCTGCTATTAGGATCATCTGTCGCTGTAAGGATGGGCTTACCTCTCATCGTATCAGCACTGTATTCTAATGTGGGTAACAACTTAGAAGAAAATGATCCAAATGCCAATAATAGACCAACAAGAAGGTACATAGATGACTTAACGAATGAACCAATTGTGTTTGTCTTAATAGCATTAACGAAAACGGCAACAACATAGATCATCATAACTAAACCCAAATAATAAGTCATCTGGGGATGATCACTCTTAAGATTAATAGCCATACCTAATCCGAATAAGACCAGCCCCAATAAGTTCTTATTACGATACGCTGCGATAACACCAGCAATGATTAGTGGCGCTGTCAATATCGTAGATATCTTAGTATAGTGCCCAGCTCCTAAGAGCACCATATTATTAGTTGTATAAGCAAAGAGAATGGAGCCAAATATCCCAATCACCGGATCTATTCTCAGTACTAGCATCAATATGTAAAAGCAAATCATACCCAAAAGGAATCTACCTACTTCTCCTTTCATCCCTAGCTTCATTGCCTTAATAACAGGTATGATAAGATTGCTACTATCCGAAGTCTGGATATAGTATGTAGGCATACCACTAAACATACTTCCAGTCCATAGAGAAGTCTCTCCCGTAGCATCTTTAAAGTCTTTAACTTCCTTACGCATACCTTCCCACTGCATGATATCACCTTTACGTAATGTCTGCCCCTGAAACTGTGGGTAGAAGAAAATGCATGTTGAAAGAAAGAATGCAACGATAGCTGCTGCGTGTATCCAATATCCTTTGAGGGTATTCATGTTCATATTGTTAGTATTCAAGACATTACAAATGTAATTTTTTATAATGGAAAGTCTTTTTTAATATGGACTTATCTTGCTAATAAATTTGGGAACAATAAACTATAACTTAGGATTAGTTTTAGTAATTTGATACATGAATGTTACAGATTCATATAGTTTGAAAAGAAGATATTATGGGTTTTCACTATTTAATCTCTTGATTGCCATAGGATTGATCTATTTTTCAAGCAGGTCTAACGAAATCCAATTGAAAGCTTATTCTTTCAGATTTGCTCATTTAATACTCGTATTCATAGCACCACTAACTTTATTAGTATTTGGGTACTTATTAAGAAAATTCCATAAGAATGCTTTTAGTAAAGTACTCGTTATTTATCATTTGATCTTAACTACAATACTTTCCTTTTTGTTACTATTAATACTTAACTTTTGTAATTCGATTATACCAAGAAGATATTATAGTTTCAGCGGATCTACGGACATATTCCAATACATTCCATCTATGAATTCATTATTGATTTTGTTACTAATTCTGTTTTTAGTAATACAAATTATATCAGCGATATTGTACATTTATATGATTAAGAAATCATAGCAAACTACTTCTCAGCCTTATAAATTCCTATGTATCTATCAGAATCTGTCACATAGCCTCTATACATCCCTGCGGTATTGAATGGCATCGTTATATTCCCATACTTGTCTAAAGCAATCAAACCACCACTTCCTTTAGCTTTGACTAACTTATTATTAATGATCTCCTCTGCTGCTACAGCTACATCCGATCCACCATATTCCATCATTGCGGATACATCATATGCTACAGCGTAGCGTATAAAATATTCTCCATGTCCAGTACAAGAGACGCCACAAGTGTTATTATCGGCATAAGTACCCGCTCCGATTATAGGAGAATCCCCTATTCTATCATAACGCTTATTGGTCATACCGCCTGTACTTGTTCCAGCTACTATATTGCCAGCTTTATCTAAAGCAACTGCACCGACAGTTCCAAATTTATAATCCTGATTTTCATATAATTCATACCCCAGTGATTTCTCTTTCTCTTGTGCTCTTTGTAAACTTTCGTATCGACGTTGAGTATAGAAATATTTATTGTCAACGATATCCAAACCTTGTTTCTCACAGAATTCTTCGGCACCTACACCCGATAACAGAACATGATCAGATTTTTCCATAACAGCAACGGCACCTGTAATCGGATTCTTCACATTCGTTACTCCGGCAATAGCGCCGGCATTCTTATCGGCACCATTCATAATGGATGCATCCAACATATTACGTTCATCATGAGCAAATACGGCTCCTTTACCAGAGTTGAAAAGTGGAGAGTTTTCCATATGCATAATCGTATTAACTACTGCATCTTGACTACTACCGCCATTCTTAAGAATATTCTCACCTATAGATAAAGCCTCACCTAATACCATTCTATACTCAGCCTCTTTCTCATCACTCATATTCTTCTTGAGTATGGTACCAGCTCCTCCATGTATAACCATAGCATATTCTGAGACTTTCTGATTCTTACTAGAATCAGTACTCTGCTGACCATGAGATGGACTTTGATTATTATGACATGACATCATTAAAAGCCCAGTAAAACAGACTAAATAAAAGAAGGAAAATAATTGGTATCTATAAGGCATAATGTAATTTTGATTTAAGATAATAAATGCAATCCTATAATCCGCATAATGAGCTCAAGCAAATATCTTATCGTCATAACAGGACCTACTGGTATAGGTAAGACAGAATTAAGTCTACGCTTAAATGACATCTACAATACATCGATCATATCTGCTGATAGTCGCCAGGTCTATAAAGAAATGAGCATAGGCACAGCTAAGCCGTCGCAACAAGAAATTACAGATGGTAACATTAAGCTCGTAAATTACATCTCCGTTACTGAAGAATACAATGCAGGATCATTCGAAAAGGATGCTATAAAAGTGGTAAACCAAGATCATGCAGAGGGTAATATCAGCATCATCTGTGGAGGGACTGGTTTATATATTAAAGCAGTAACAGAAGGCCTCAATGAATATCCTGATATCCCTAAAGCAATTATTAAAAATATAGAATCTGAGCTGAAAGATTATGGTATAGAAGCATTACAAAAAAGACTACTCGAATCTGATCCGCAGAAGTATGCCAATATGGATATACAGAACAGTCATAGACTCATCAGAGCATTGTCGATAATAGATCATACTGGAAGACCATTCTCAGAATTTCAAGCTATAGAATTAGAACCACGACCTTTCAAGGTTATTAATGTTGTCTTAGATGATGAGAGAGAAGTCATATACAAAAGAGTAGAACACCGTGTAGATAAAATGATCGCTAACGGACTTATAGACGAAGTAGAAAGTCTGATTCAGTACAAAGATCTTAAAGCTCTTAATACAGTAGGTTACTCAGAAGTATTTCAATATCTTGATGGACATATCACCAAAGAATTCTGTATCTCAGAAATCAAAAAAAATACAAGAAGATATGCTAAGCGGCAGTTGACTTGGTTGCGGAAGTTTAATGATGGGAAAAGATTTTTGTATAGTGATTTTGATGGGGTTAAGAATTATGTGGAGCAAGAGCTTGATAGATACTGACCCCATCCTGGTCTTCCCCTTGAAATGGAAAGGGAATCTTGGTATTCTTGCGAATACCCTATACTCGTTTACACTTATTCTCTTCCTTTTTAAGGAGCCTACACTTAACTTGTCGCAATAAAGAGCCGGAGATGGGTCCGTCCGTGCTATACTTAATGCACCACTATTTTTCCTGTAGAACGCTTATCATTGCTAGTAATCATATATACATAAACACCAGGTGACAGATGTGATAGATCGATTTTTTTGTTAGCATAAGTTTTCTGTTGCATTATACGTCGTCCATCGATATCCGTCACCATTATTTTAAGATCACCAGAGTAACTATCGGATGAGATTATTTCTATTTCATCTTGGACAGGATTAGGTGTAATCGAAAAGTAAGACTCATCTTCCTTAGTTTCCTCAGTAGATGATCTAATGATCTCTGAATAGTAATACCTCGTACGATCAGTCTCACCCAAGTTAGATTCAGATCCTGGGAAAAAATTATAAACATCATCATACTCCTTAGCTCTTATTAGCATATGATTCTCCTCGTACTTCCTTGTATTCCGTCCAGGTCTTAATATACTCTCGTATGCTATACTGTCATTGTATTCATATTTAAGTCGCTTTGATACTCTCTCAAATACAAATCCATAGATAAAAAGTTGAGAACTATCAGTTCTTGTATAGGTAATATCTTTTAGACTCCCTGATGGATAATAGTTATAATATATTGTATCTACATCCTGATCAAAATTATCTCGGAACAAATCCCGATTCTCTTGTCTTAATAATCTATCATCGTTATCATATTCAGAATAAGTCTTTCTCCTTAGTCTTAAAGGAATATCTGTTGAAGAAGTACTGTATTTAAGCTCTTGCTCTACTAACCCAGAGCTATTGTGGTAATACAAAATACTATCTTTAGTATGATAACCTATATTTTCATCAATTCCGTATCTTATCCAATTTTTTAAAAGGCCATCATCGTATTCGTAATGAAAACCGCTTCTTTCTGAAAAGGAATCCATATCCGCAGACCAGACACTGGTTATAATATCTGTTACAAAACCGTCATCGTTATATTCGTAATTTATCACATTCTGTGGTATGTTATTTATAATAGCATATTCCTCTTGGATATGAATTTCTATTAATTTATTATCATTATCATAGTGGTAAGTTCTTAATACTAAAGGATTATCGTCATTTAAGTTACTCAGATCTCCATCCCAATAACTAAAGGTTGATTTAATTATTAAGTTTTCATCATTGTAATGGTATACTATTATTCTTATAGGTTGCCATTCAGAATTATAGTGGCTGCTACTATAACTGACACTTATATCTTTCTTGCCGCTTGAGAAATAGAGACTTTTTGAATAGGAAGTTGTAGAATTAAAAATATCAGTCTGAGAACCATAGATACTATCTAATCTGTGAGTTTTATCATTCTTATAGGAACTTGTCGGAAAAAGAGTTTGCTGATTAAAATCGCTAATCCACTGATAGTGTTCTGTTATATCCATTGGTATAGAATCACCAAATATTTCATTAATGTTTTGAGAGAAAACATTAGCTGAAAATCCTATAATCAATAATGATGTATAAATAACTTTTATCATAAGTTAAATTCTATACAAATAAATTATTCAAACGAAGATACTTATTGTTGAGGACATATGGTTTAAAATAGGCAAAGACATACTTGTGTAACCCAGTAAATTAAGATTTGAAAAAATTAAGTAAACCAAATTATAGTTAATAAAGTAGAATGGTAAATAGATGAAGTTCTATATGATAAAATATACCTATATTTGCACTCATAAATTACGATATGTCTGAATTAAGCGATGTTAACAAGAGATTATTGGCAGTACAAGGCAAAATGCAAGATATTGTTGGATTGCTTGAGGATCATATAGAGAACTTAAACGTTTCATTGGTAGCAATAGATGACAACTTTGAAGTTTTAAATAGTAAGATTGATTCTTTACACAAGGATTCAACAAAAGAATTTGGCGAGGTTAAATCAGAATTAAAAAAGATTCAAGCTATTACGAGCTATTCTGATAAGTTTGAGAACCTTAAAATTGTAAATAAGTAATTATACTTTAGCTATACGCTCGTATAACTTTTCTATACCACTTTCTATATGATGCCTACGTGTAGATTTATCTGCTTGCAATGCTCCGAATTGCGATTGATAAATCGCTTTACAGTAGTTCTGATTCCGTGAATCGTACTAACCCAGGTACTAAAATTTTTCATTAGCATTCTACAATTGAGTAGATGGAAAGAAAAGTTAGTTTTATATTATACAAAAAAATGGAGAATCCATACTCAACTGATTCTCCATTATATTCTTTTATAACATAGCTAATTACGCCTTTTCCATAAATGGATACTTATAATCCTTAGCGGATACGAAAGTTTCTTTTATAGTACGTGGTGACAACCATCTGTAGAGATTCAGAATAGAACCTGCTTTATCATTAGTACCTGATGCTCTAGCACCACCGAATGGTTGCTGACCTACGACAGCTCCAGTGGGCTTGTCATTGATGTAGAAGTTACCAGCGGCATTCTTAAGTGCATCGCTCATCATTTTGATATCGTATCTGTCCTTAGCGAATATCGCTCCTGTAAGTGAGTATGGAGATGTCTTATCTACAGTCTCTAATACACTTTCTAAGTCTTTATCATTATAGACATAGACAGTCAATACTGGGCCGAATATCTCTTCCTTCATTGTCTTGAAGTCAGCTTTCTTAGCGACGATTACTGTTGGATCTATGAAGTATCCAGACTTCTTGCTGTAGCTACCACCGACGATGATTTCTGCTTGCTTAGACTTCTTAGCGAAGTCAATATAACCAACTATCTTATCGAATGCTTTCTCATCAATAACTGCATTGACAAAATTTCTAAAATCATCTGGAGGCCCTACTTTGAATGACTTCACATCTTTGACCAGTTGCTTCTTAACTGCTGGCCATAATGACTTAGGGATATATGCTCTTGATGCAGCACTGCATTTCTGTCCTTGAAATTCGAATGCACCTCTACTCATCGCAGTTGCGACCTGATCAGCATCAGCAGATGGATGTGCTACGATAAAATCCTTACCACCGGTCTCTCCTACTATTCTCGGATATGACTTATACTTTCCGATATTATTACCGATAGTCTTCCATAACGTCTTGAATACACCCGTACTTCCCGTAAAGTGTAATCCTGCAAAATATTTATGGTTAAAAACAACATCGCCTGCTTCAGGTCCATCTGCAAATACAAGATTAATAACACCATCAGGAAGACCTGCTTCCTTAAATACTTTCATAATAAAATGTGCAGAATAGATCTGAGCATCAGATGGCTTCCATACGATTGTATTACCTAGCATAGCTGGAGCTGCACATAGATTAGCTGCAATAGATGTAAAGTTAAATGGCGTCAAAGCAAATACAAATCCTTCGAGCGGTCTGTATTCCAATCTATTCCATACACCACTTACACTTTCTGGCTGCTGGTGATAGATCTCAGTCATGAACTCTACGTTATATCTGAAAAAATCAGCAAGCTCACATACAGCATCGATTTCTGCTTGCCATATGTTCTTAGATTGCGCCAGCATCGTAGCAGCATTGAATTCTGCTCTCATCGGTCCACATAATAGATCCGCTGCTCTTAAGAAGATAGCCGCTCTATCTTGCCATGGTGTTGCTGCCCACTTTTCCTTAGCGTCTATAGCAGCATCTATAGCCGCTGCTACATGCTTCTTGTCGCCTTGCGTATAAGTTCCTATAACTTTCTTATGGTTATGAGGAGAACTTAACTTGACGGTCTTTTTACCGAAGACTTCCTTACCGCCGATAACCATTGGAATCTTAATCTTCTTTGAACTCAGCTTTTTTAGAGCTGCTTTAACTTCTCTTCTTTCATCACTTCCAGGAGCGTAGGTGAGACAAGTCTCATTCATCGCTGCGGGTACTTGAAATATAGCGTTTGACATTTTTGTTATAGATTTTTATGTTGACTAATAATATTTTCTTTTGATATCATCATAGATAATAGATGGTACAAACTTGTTGACATCTGCCTTTCCTTTAATAAGCTCTCGTACGATCGTACTACTGATATGCGAATAATCAGGCTGTGAGATATAGAACAATGTCTCTAAGCCATCTCCTACGATATTATTCAATTGCGATATGGTCTTTTCGTAATCAAAATCAGATGCATTTCTTAATCCTCTTATAAGATAATTGGCATTGGTAGACTTTGCATAATTGACAGTCAGCCCTTCATAGGTGCCTACTTTTACATTATCCCATTGGTCCACTACACGGCTGATCCATGCCTTTCTTTCTTCAAGGTCAAAGAGATACTTCTTCTGAGAATTCTGGCCTATTGCAACAATGATCTTATCGAACAAAGGTTGTGCTCGACTTATTATATCTACGTGACCTGACGTGATAGGATCGAATGAACCTGGAAATATTGCAATGTTCATATAAGAAAGACTTTATTCGTGTAAAAGTATGATTTTAACCCGCATTATCCATCAGTCATGGGCTATTGCATAACAGGCTACTGAAATTATATAAGGAATACTTGTTTTAGCTATTAAATACGAGCCGATGAGATATTAAATAATTAGTATTAAATATAAAATGACTTCACTACCTTCAATTTACAATTATCACAAGAAGTACAATCTATGAAGCGTATTTGTTTACTATTTATACTATCAATATTCTTATTATTGGCTTCATGTAAAAATGACAGCAGCCCTATAGATAGTAATCAAAGTATAGAAGACATCTACTTCCACGATTACCAATCACCTAAGGAAAAGTGGGGCTATATGGATATGAAAGGCAATACAGTCATCAAGCCCATATATGACGATGTCCGTGATATGAAGTCAAAGCTCACCGCAGCTAATAAGAAAGGCCGATGGGGATATATCAATCAACAAGGCGATAAGGTCATAGACTTTCAGTACAAGCAAGTATTAGACTTTAATGATAATGGAGATAGAACTATCGTTCAAGATTTTAATAACGACTGGTTATTTATAGATCAGAATGATAATGTGGTCGATTCATTACCATACGATGACTACAAATCTTGTGTAAATGGATTCTATCCAATAGCCTACAAAGGTCAATGGGGCCTTATGAATATATCTGGAAAAGAAGTAATAGCTCCAGCATACAACTCAATCAAACCAATAGGCAAATTCTGCATCGCTAAGAAAGATGATAAGTATGGAATTATATCACTATCGGGAGAGGTATTGATGCCACTCGATTATAAAAGAATAGATGTTAATGAAGGAAAATACTTAAAAGTGACTGAGGTTAAGACGACGGCCTTTTACAATTTTGACTTAGAGAAAATTAGCCCAGATTATAATAAGCCTAGTAGGATCGAGGATGGCTTATTCTTCATTAAAAGTAGTAATGGTTATTACACAGTGCTCAACAGTCAATTTCAAAAAACTATAGAAATAAAAGCAGATAAGATAGAATATGCTAATGATGGCATATGGAAGTATAAAAGAAATGGCAGATGGGGTCTCATGGACAGCAACGGCACTCCTATAACCAAGCCCAAATATGACCTTATGAACAAATTCCAAGAAGGTCTCATTCTATATAGTAATAATGATCAATGGGGCTATATGGAGAAGGATGGCAGCATATTTATACCAGCAAAGCTTCCTATAGCATGGGACTTTAAGGATGGTCTCGCAAGAGTTCTGCACAGCAAAGGCTGCGGATTCATTAATAAAGACAAGACAATGGTCATCGATAAACGCATATTTGAGGTAAGAGACTTTTACAATGGTCTTGCTCGATATCAAACTATGTAACTCAAGACTTATACCACTTAAATATTAGAATATCGGTTATATTATAATAGAATTAGTCAATCTCTGCGTTAAAAATACTCATTGTTACCTGTGCCGCCCACGGCGGTAGCTACAGCTATGATTCAGCCCACCCACTTTCGTGGTTCACTTTTTTCGAGTAGTATAATACTCGATTCGTCTACAACGAAATCATTCGTTCATGCCTTAATCTTAACAAATTCTCTTCTATAATCTCATCCGACACCTTAAAATTTAAATGGTATTACAGAGACTTTTATAATTTCTATATTTGCGGAAAAATTGATATAATATGAACTTTGATCTTATAGTATTAGGAAGTGGACCTGGAGGATATGTAGCAGCCATCAGAGCGAGCCAGTTAGGTATGAATGTAGCCATTGTAGAGCGAGAAAATCTCGGTGGCATATGCCTTAATTGGGGTTGTATCCCTACTAAAGCGCTTTTAAAATCAGCTCAAGTTTTTAATTATATCAATCATGCTGAAGATTATGGGATTACTGTATCTAAAGCTTCTGCAGATTTTGGCGGAATGATCAATAGATCAAGAGGTGTCGCCGATGGCATGAGCAAAGGCGTTAAGTTCTTGATGAAAAAGAACAAGATCACTGTTATCAATGGTGAAGGAAAGCTTGCCAGAGGTAAGAAGATCGTCGTCACTGATGATAAGGGCTCTAAGAAAGAATACTCAGCTACCAATATCATAGTTGCTACAGGAGCAAGAGCTAAGTCTCTACCAGGCATCGATATAGATGGTAAGAAAGTTATAGGCTACAGAGAGGCAATGACACTTAAGAAGCAGCCTAAGAAGATGATCGTTATAGGCGCCGGAGCTATCGGTGTAGAATTCGCTTACTTCTATAACTCATTAGGTACAGAGGTTACCGTCGTCGAATACATGGAGAACGGATTGCTTCCAAGAGAAGATAAGGATGTCTCTAAAGAGCTCAATAAAGTATTCAAGAAAGCAGGTGTCAATGTACTCGGTAATACTGCTGTACAATCTGTAGATACTAAAGGCAAGAACATCAAAGTTGTCGTTAAAGATAGAAAGACAGAAAAAGAAGAAACACTTACTTGTGATATCGTCCTCAGTGCTGCAGGCATCAAGCCTAATACAGAGAACATAGGGCTCGATATATTAGGTATCAAAACTAACAAACATGGCTTCATAGAAGTAGATGGATACTGCATGACGAATGTCGCAGGCATCTACGCTATAGGTGATGTCATCCCTACACCTGCATTAGCTCACGTAGCAAGTGCTGAAGGTATAATGTGTGTAGAGAAGATAAGCGGTATGGATGTACACCCAATCAATTATAATATCATCCCATCATGTACTTACTGTAGCCCAGAGGTAGCAAGTGTAGGTATGACTGAAGCAGACGCTAAAGAAGCAGGGCACGAAATCAAAGTAGGAAAATTTCCGTTCTCCGCATCAGGTAAGGCAAGTGCTGCCGGTGTCAAAGAAGGATTCGTCAAGATGATCTATGATGCGAAGTACGGCGAGTTACTCGGAGCCCATATGATAGGTGCTAATGTGACTGAGATGATTGCAGAAATAGTCGCTGCTAAAAACCTTGAGACAACAGGACATGAGATCCTTAAAGCCATACACCCACACCCTACTATGAGTGAGGCCGTTATGGAAGCAACTGCTGTAGCTTATGGAGAGGTTATACATCTGTAAGCTATTTTAATCAACTGTATTAAGTCCACATCTAAGTCTAATTCTATATTAGGATACTTAGTAGATAATTCTGACTTATCACAATACTCTATAAGATTAATAGATTCTATACTCGTGTCGTATGGTCTCTATTGCCCATACTGCTGAGTCTTGCTATGGCTAAACTTAAATGTATTATCTTCTTTGAGTCGGGATATTCACAAGTAAGATCTTTTAATCCCAGAGGGGTTACATTATTTTAGACCTGCAAGAATTGCGAGGATTAGGATATAGAGTTTGAGATAATTTGGCGAGACAGAATGGTGGTGTTAACCAACAAAATGACAATAGTCATTCTGTAATTATGGTACTCCAAATACATATGAAGGTGGGATAGCTGAGTAAAAATCATGATATATCTGATAGTCATGAAATCTCAAAATTGCGGTATGAAGCCAGATACTGAGTAATGAATGTAATTTATACCATTTAGACATTAGAATGTCGGTTATATTATAATAGAATTAGTCAATATCTGCGTTAAAAATACTCGCTATAGCGTGTGCCGCCCACGGCGGTAGCTACGGCTATGAATCAGCCCACCCACTTTCGTGGTTCACTTTTTTCGAGTACTATCATACTCGATTCGTCTGCAACGAAATCATTCGTTCATGCCTTAATCTTAACCCACATTGCGCAAACTACCTAAATGAGTTGCCTCTAAAAGTTAAAGTTGGCACTAAATTGCTGTTATTTTGAGGCCTTTTGAATGGAGATGTTTCTTAAGTTCCTGTTTTCATTGACGCCAAAATTTCTGAAACTGGTTTGTAGTACACAGGGGGGTTGTATAGCTCGTAGTACATTTATTAGCTTTGCATGGTGTATTTCAAATCAAGTGGCAGGACAAATCCTAAGACCAAAGAGTACGAAGGATATTATCGAATAGTTGAAAGCTATCGCAATAATACGGGTCGAGTATGTC
>Ga0209187_1000961_pt1 | contig 39100 bp, 26 predicted proteins | sample BantaG_FD_187430 | JGI IMG/M metagenome (GOLD analysis project Ga0209187, IMG submission 187430) | Marine algal microbial communities from Bantry Bay, Ireland - BantryBay_4 metaG (SPAdes) (version 2) | ecosystem: Host-associated > Algae > Red algae > Unclassified | place: Bantry Bay, Ireland...
GCATCACCTTATCAAGCGTCTTTTGGATACCGTTTGCTATGCAACTTGAATCGCCTTACCTTTCATATTCGCTCTGCATGGTGGGCTCATGAATTTAATTTTGCATATCGGTGTTTTTATGCGATATGCAAAATTAAATTCTCTCCCATAATACTACTTAACCGGCTTAGCGAATGCCACGTCAGTCGATACTATAATTTTGTACAAAGCCGAGATAAGAACGTTGTTGTCTCTGTTCTTGTATAGCTTTTTATTTGCACAGTTTAAACCCCGTCACCTAGTTTGCACCTAACGCCACAGATTCTGCTCTGCTGCTACAATCTCCATTAAGGCAATCGTATTGCAAACGTTCGATAATGAGTCACATTTCCGTATTGCAATCATCGGTTGACACCATATGCAAATCAGATTAAGGTGCATAAACATTTTGTTGGTGATTGAGTCTGCTGTTGTCTGATTTGCTAAAAGTCATACGCTTCTTTAGGACTCTTAGCAAACTATGGCTACATAATTGCCATAATCTTGTTAGATTGTTGTTATACTCTCCGTTCTTATACTAATGTTATACTATTTGTGTCCTATCGCCTCAGAAAATGTTCATCTCTTAATACCACTATTTTATTATGGGCAAATCCCTCATGCAGCTTGAATTAATCCGACCTCGTAGCGAACGTTCAAACATATATAAAAAATATGGTAAACGATTAGCAGACATTCTTATTGTATTGCTCTCTTTTATCCCTATTGGCATTGCACTATCAATACTCTACATTTTAGTCAAGATTAAACTTGGCGCACCGGTGTTTTTTACACAGCCGCGTACTGGACATAATGGCGAAGAGTTTAATATTTTGAAGTTTCGTAGCATGACAGACGATTGTGATGAATTTGGTGTTCCGCTTCCCGATACAGAACGTATAACGCCATTTGGGCATTTTCTCCGTAGCGCCAGCTTAGATGAACTGCCTGAACTGCTTTTAATTTTAAAAGGTGAAATGTCATTTGTTGGACCTCGCCCTTTGCCCGCAATTTATAAAGATCGCTATAGCCCAGAACAAATGCATCGGCATAGTGTAGTCCCTGGGCTAACTGGCTGGGCACAAATTAATGGACGAAACGCGGTCACATGGGAAGAAAAGTTCGCGCTTGATTTGTGGTATATTGAAAATCAGTCTTTTTGGCTTGATTTACGAATACTTTTCACAACTGTTAAATGTGTTTTCTTACGTGATGGAATCAGCCAAGAAGGACATATTTCTGCATGTGAATTCATGGGAACGTTAGAAACAAATTATCATCACTCCTCTGACCTACCAGAACCTCTTTAAATTTCTTATTGCAAACATAAGATAGCTTTAGGCTTACAAAGTATGACTGATATGCTAACTAACGCACCATCAACTCTAAAAGTTCGGATAAGTCATTCAACAAAAATCTGAATTCTAAGGCTTGATGGAGCACTAGGCTAAAATTTGACTAGCCTAGTATTTGTCGATTGTCATGTGCCAAAATTATTTTAATGTTTAAGTTTGAAATCATCTACACTCCCCTTAAATGGTAGCGATTTAAACTGTTGGCTATCAATCGTTGTTTGTTTTAATCATTACGTCAAATGTTGAAAAATGGATACTTTAATATTAGGTTGATATAAACTGAATTTAATGATATCTTCTTAACAGTTTTTTGAAATAGATTGTTTTATTTGCGTTTGGTAATATATATTAATGTCAAACCATTCTATTTACGCAACTCATATTTTAGAGTGAAATTGACCATCTAATACTGGCTGGTTATCAAAAAGTTGACTTAATAATATATTTTCACGAATATGTTTATTTGGCTGTCAGATTTTGAAACATTTAGTAGCTAGTCAATAATAAACGGCTAACAGTTAACAATTAAGTAGCCAAACTACTGCAGAATCCCCTGTCTTCAGAGAGAAAAACATGCCTGACAATAGACTTCTAGCCCGCTCATTAGTACATCCTTTGATTGATCCTGAAAACGTAGAGAGTTTTTTAAAACGTTCACTGGCTGGTGACAGCGCAACCTATGCCATTTCAAAAACAGATGCGCCTACTTTTCTTCGCGATCATGCCTTTAAAAACATACCCGTCTTTCCTGGTGTAGCGTATATTGATTTGGCCCTTGCGTTATTTGGAACAGCAGACAATCAGAAATCTTTTCCTCGTCTACATAATATTCAATTTGAGTCCGTTCTCCTCCTAGATTCTTTCAGTCAGGCACAACTAGAAATTCAAAATATTCCACTTGATGATCAAACAAGCCGTTTAGCATTTGTAACGTCACAGGATAATGGAACTGAATACGCGCAGCTAATTGTTGATTGGGAAAGCAAACAACAAGCGCCCCTTAACAAGCAAACCTTAGCAGATTTGCGCGCTATTTGTTCAACAGCAGTAAATGTATCAGAGTTTTACGCAGATCTGAATGAGCGGGGAAATCAATATGGATCTGCATTTCAAGGTGTCAATGAGCTATACGTTGCTGAGCGACAGGCCTGTGCCTATATTTCTTTAGATAAAAAGCTAATGACTGACAGCGATCAATATGCCTGTCACCCTACCCTTTTAGATGGTTGTATTCAGACGCTCTCTGCTACACACGATAGTGCCGGCCACACGTTTATATTATCATCTATTGGCCAAGTAGATGTATGGGCGAAGATAGATTCAGCCTGCTGGGCATATGCTACGCTTAAATCGAGTGCTGAAAAAGATGTTGGTGGCATTATTGGGGATATTTCTATCTTTACCAGTGATGGTATTCCAGCGATGTTGCTAACCGATGTAGAGTTTTCTTATTTGAATGCAGACTCAGCACAAGAAAACGGACCTGAAAGAACGGTTGCAATTTCTGCCACATTTACAGGAGAACCAGTTGCCGAATCGATCGATTTTTGGTCCAAAAAATTACGCCTAAATTTAAATACACAATTTGCACCATATAATCAAGTCTTTCAGCAGCTTCTTGATCCATCAAGTATTCAGTATCAGAATGAATCAGGTCTTAACGTCATATTATTGCGATTCGAAGATTGGCTCGTCAATCGCGACGGTAGTGAGAAAAATACGGGCAATAGAGTTTCTACCGATGATACGAACGATAATGTGAATGGATTGCTCAAAAAGCATGATCGATATCGCTTGCCAAATGGTATGGAGATTGCGAGCCTGAACCCATACGAGACCGAGTACGTATACAAAGAAATATTTGTTGACAATGCTTACTTAAAGCACGATGTAGCAATCAACGATGGTGATACAATCATAGATATCGGTGCCAACATTGGTCTATTTACGCTGTGGGTCCAACAGCAGGCGGCGAATACCACTGTCCACGCTTTTGAGCCTTCACCACCGGTATTTGATATCCTACAAACGAATGCTAAATTGCATGGCACAAATGTTCATGTACATAATTTTGGTGTTTCGGACAAAAAGAAAGAGGCTGAGTTTACTTTTTACGCAAAATCTTCTGTCTTTTCGAGCTTTAGCGCCGACGAAGAGGAGGATCGTAGGGCAATTAAAGTGGTCGTCGAAAATATGGTGCGCGATAATGTCGGTGATGGTATCGACGATATAGATGCGTTAGTTGATGAATTAATGGGGGATCGGTTAGATAGCAAGGCCTTTACGTGTCAGCTAACTTCTTTGTCAGATGTGATAGCCGAGCAGAAAATAGAGCAGATTGACTTGCTTAAACTAGATGCTGAAAAGAGCGAGCTTGATGTACTTCGAGGTATTCAAGAGGAAGACTGGCCAAAGATTAAGCAGATTGTTATGGAGGTGCATGACAAAGAAGGACCACTAATCGAAGCTGTGACAGACATGTTGCGCACTAAAGGCTTTGAGCTTGAAATTGAGGAAGAAACATATCTTCAAAATTCAGGGTTGTTCAATATTTTTGCCTCACGCGGTAACATAACAAAGAGCGCTACGTCACAAACGATTTCTAATCATGAGAATGCTTTGGATGTGGCGGATGAAACGCATTTATTTGACACTTTGGCTAGCTTTACCGCGGCATTGCAAAACGCAGCGGAACATAGTGTTGCCCCATATTTAGTCTGTGTCTGTCCACCATCACCAAATTTTGCAGAGAAGGCGGCTCCACTTCTCACCAAGTTGATAGAACAACTGGATAACGCACTGCATGCATCTACTCGCATCTCTCTTCGCACATACGATGAGTTACTAAGCCATTATAATATTGACAAATATTACGATGCGGCAACAAATGAATTGGGACACGTTCCATATACAGATGATTATTTTGCAGCAGTAGGAACACAGATCGTGCGTACCATTGATTCTGTAACTAGAGCACCATATAAAGTGATTGTGCTGGATTGTGACAACACATTATGGAAAGGTATAGTAGGAGAAGACGGCCCGCAAGGCATCAAGATTACAGATGGCCATCGCACGCTACAAAAATTTATGCTCAAGCAGCTAGAATTAGGCATGGTTCTCTGTTTATGTAGCAAAAATGTCGAATTAGATGTGTTTGATGCACTCGAAGTGCGTGACGACATACTGTTGAAGCAGACGGATCTTGTTGGGTGGCGCATAAATTGGCAGCCAAAGCCTGTCAACTTGCGTGAACTTGCACTAGAGTTACAGCTTGGTCTAGATAGCTTTATTTTTATTGATGACAATCCAATCGAGTGTGCCGAAGTTCGCGCTGCCTGCCCAGAAGTGATCACATTGCAGCTCCCAACTGAGCCAGAAAAAATTTCTCACTTCTTGAATCATATTTGGGCCTTTGATAAATTTGGCGCTACGACTGAAGATACGCAACGAACAAAGATGTATCAAGAAAATATGGATCGGGAGCAATTTCGCACAAGCGCCGTAACGCTTGAAAGCTTTCTGGATGGATTGAAGCTAGATATTCAGATCCAGCCACTTGATCAGGCATCCATTGAGCGTGTTTCGCAGCTAACACAACGAACAAACCAGTTTAATTTCACAACGATTCGTCGCTCCGTAGGAGATATACAAAAGTTGACACAGTCTGGCGAGCTTAACTGCTTGATCGTTCACGTGAGTGACCGTTTTGGCGCATATGGTTTGGTTGGTGTGTTACTGTACAGCGAGCGTGCTGACACATTGGTGGTTGACACCATGTTATTAAGCTGTCGAGTTTTGGGACGTGGCGTGGAACATCGCATGTTGTCATACCTCGGCGAGCTGGCCGCAGAGAAACAACTGGATTCTATCGAAATTCCATTCGAATCAACAAAGAAAAATCAACCAGCGCTAGATTTCTTAGAAGTCGTTGCCAGTAACTATTCTGTTTCAACTGGCGGACCTATACGCTATAAGTTGCCCACTGACATAGCCAAAACAATTGTCTACCAGCCATATAAAGATGCCGAATATGCGGAAAGGGCGCTGGCTCGCAGCACGGAGAAGAAGCCTAAACAGAATACCGAGACAGCTCTTCCCGCTCGTTCGGAACAGATGATGAGCATCGCGCAGGAGTTTTCGAGCAGTATACAAATCTTGGCTCAAATCGCTGTGAATCCACAAACAGAGCGCCCCGATGTGGCAACAGAATACGTATCACCACTGGGTGACACGCAACAAAAACTTGCCTCTATCTGGAGCGATATTTTAGGCGTTAAGCAGGTCGGTGTAAACGATAATTTCTTTGAAATGGGCGGGACGTCACTCAAGGGCGTTCAATTAATTGCACAATTAAAGATGCAGTTGAATATTGATTTTACCATTGTAAATCTTTTTGAATATCCGACTATCACTCAAATGACTAGTGCAGTAGAGAAGCGTAATGGTGCTAACCAAACATCTGAACTCTCTGCGGGCAAACAACGTGGTGAAAATCGGCGAGCAATGCAACGAGCACGGCGGCGGCGTTAATCGCTATTATGACAACAAGTAACGAATTTATGTCCACCCCTGAAAATGAATTTGATATCGCCATCATCGGGATGGCCGGACGCTTTCCTGGTGCTCGGAATGTTGACGAGTATTGGCAGAATCTGTGCGACGGCAAAGAGTCAATCACGTTCTTTACCGATGACGAACTGATGGCTGCTGGCGTCTCGCCACAGTTAATCGCGGATCCAGATTATGTGAAAGCGGCTCCGATATTAGATGAACCTGGCGAATTTGATGCTGGCTTTTTTGGATACTCGCCCCGCGAAGCGCGCACAATGGATCCGCAACATCGACTCTTTTTACAGTCTGCGTGGCACGCGCTAGAAGATGCGGGCTATGATCCAGACACCGTAGATGGACCGATTGGCGTTTATGGCGGGGCCGCCATAAATACCTACTTTATGTTCAGCGGGCTGGCATCGCAATTTGTTGACGATTATCTACCAACCTTGATTGGTAATGACAACAGCTTTTTAACCACCAGAGTATCCTACAAACTTAATTTAACCGGTCCGAGCGTCACCATTCAAACTGCCTGTTCAACATCGCTGGTTGCCGTGCATCAAGCTAGCCAGAGTCTACTGAGTGGGGAATGCAATATGGCACTTGCTGGCGCAGCTGCGATTCGAGTGCCGCATCACGCCGGACACTTGTTTCAAGAAGGAAGCGTCTTTACCCCAGATGGGCACTGTCGCGCTTTTGATGCACAAGCGCAGGGCGTAATTTTTGGCAGTGGCGTCGGCATGATCGTACTCAAACGGCTTGCTGATGCTGTGCAGGATGAAGATCACATCTATGCCGTAATAAAAGGATCGGCAATCAACAATGATGGCTCTTCAAAAGTAGATTACACAGCACCAAGCGTCAGCGCACAGGCCGATGTTATTTCCGAGGCATTAGCAAGCGCAGGCGTGAGCGCCACAGACATTTCATATGTAGAAGCTCATGGAACGGGAACCTATCTAGGCGATCCGATTGAGGTAGCCGCATTAACGAAAGCTTTTCGCAATGACACAAATGATGCCCAATTTTGTGCGCTCGGATCAGTCAAGACAAATATTGGACATCTGGATGCCGCCGCCGGTATCGCCGGATTGATTAAGACTGTCCTCTGCTTAAAGCACAAAACTATTCCGGCCACGCTGCACTATGAGCGACCAAATCCGCAAATAAATTTCGCCGAGAGTCCATTCTACGTCAACGCCGCTTTAACTACATGGGATCATCACGCTGATGCACGGTTTGCTGGCATCAGCTCGCTAGGAATCGGTGGAACAAACGCTCACATTATTCTGGGCGAAGCGCCACCAGCCACACAATCAAATACGACAGAAGAGCAGACCGTTATACTCCCGTTGTCTGCTCGAACTCCCAAATCCGTTTGTGAACAAGCATCAAATCTCGCGGAGTGGCTTACTCATCATCCCGACGTGAATCTTTCGTCTGTTGCGTACACCTTATGTACTGGACGCAAAAGCTTTTCCCACCGGGCAACCGTTGCTTGCCGTGATATAGAAAATGCCATTCAAAGTTTGGATCGTATTTCTCTTGAACGCGTAGGATCAGCAACTTCACCTGTTGATCCAAATATCGCATTCATGTTTCCAGGACAAGGTTCGCAACATGTGGAAATGGGTCGCCAACTATATGAATCGCAACCCATCTTTCGCGAATCAATTGATCGATGCACACAAATCCTACAAAATGTAGCTGGAATGGATATTTGCTCAATACTCTATCCAAAAAATGATGATTCAATCGCAGCAGATAAGCTAACGAATACCTATTTAGCACAGCCCGCAATTTTTGTGATTGAATATGCCATGGCACAGCTATTGCTCTCTTGGGGGATTGAACCATCTGTGCTGATTGGACATAGTGTTGGGGAATATGCCGCAGCCTGTATCGCTGGTGTATTCTCGTTGGACGATGCGCTGATGTTAGTTGCCAGTCGTGGCGAATTAATGCAGCAATTGCCCAGTGGATCGATGCTGGCTGTAACCCTGTCAGAAAATGAGATGCGGGCCTACCTTACCGATGAAATCTCAATAGCGGCGCTAAACAACGCGCAAAACTGTGTTGTATCTGGGCCAGAGAATGCCGTTCTACTTATTGCAGAAAAGTTAGAATCAGCAGATATTTCTTACCGCTTTTTACACACATCTCACGCCTTCCACTCCAGCATGATGGAGCCAATTTTAGACAGCTTTAAAGACTTAGTTGACTCTGTGCCGCGTAATACTCCAACTATTCCAATTATCTCAACCGTCTACGACAATATTGGTGGATCGGTCGATTTTACCTCTTCTGATTATTGGGTACGAAATTTGCGAGACACAGTTCGCTTTTTCGATACACTTGATTATCTAGAAACCTATAGTGTGCGCGTGCTGATTGAGGTTGGGCCAGGTACTGCACTGAGTACATTTGCGAAACAGCACACATTAATAAATGGTGGGCAACTGATTGTCTCGACTATGCGTCACCCTAAGCAAGAGATTGATGATTCAGTCAAGCTGATGGATGTCGTCGGCGCGCTTTGGCAAGCAGGTTATTCTATCGAATGGGAAAAAATTATGGATTTGAGTACCGCTGCTCGAATTCCACTGCCCGGCTATGCATTTGACCGAACAATTTACTGGCCAAAAATAGCGCATTCGGCAGCAAACAATCATGTTCCCTCCTTGCATCTGCAACAAAATGTTGCTGAATGGGGTGACGAGTCACTATATTATGTGCCCTCATGGAAGCGTGGACGAAGGCAGATCTCTGCTGCTTCACTAGCCTCAACTGATGCAAAAGCTGACGATGAGACGCAGTGGCTAGTCTTTGAAAATGAGAATAGCGACATTGCCGCTACGATTGCTGCCATCATTGACTCTCCCAAAAATGTGATTCGTGTGACTGTAGGGAATGCCTTTCAGCAAGTAGCAGATCGAGAGTTTGTCGTAAATATCGAAACTCTTTCATCTATACAGAAACTATTTGACCATGCAGTGCCTAATCTTGGTTGTAAACTAAATATTCTCTACTGTTTCGCTTATGGTGAATACAATGTAGTTGATAAGACTGTAAACTCTACAGACAATCATCGCCTAAATGATTATTTTTTCGGACTCATGAACATTGCCAGAGGACTTTCAGAAAAAGCAATCGATGTTGATATTACCTTGGGCATTTTCTCTACTGGTTTGCATGAAGTGATAGGCAATGAAGAAATTGATTCGCTTAAGTCACTGCTTTTAGGACCATGCAGGGTGCTCAATAAGGAATATCCAGATTTATCGACATTTTCGATTGATTTTTTACTAGCAAACGACAGAACACAGTATGAAACGGATGTAGCCGAAGTTGTTAATGAAATGATTTCTGACAGTACAGATGAAGTTATTGCCTATCGTCATGGCTATCGGTGGATGCCCACTTTTGAAGTCGTCGATGAACGTGAGATGAAGAACAGCCCCACTCTTTCTGCATTGCGTCAAGAAGGAGTCTATCTCATTACGGGTGGATTCGCTGGGGTGGGGTATGAAGTTGCAAAACATATTGCATTAACCTACGGAAGCAAGCTTGTCATAATAGGCCGTAGCTTAATACCCAAGCGAAGTGAGTGGGACACTGTTCTTGCCGATTTGGATGCCACAGATGCAACTCGCGAGCGAATTGAACGGGTTTTAGAATTAGAAAAATTGGGGGCAACCGTGCTGCCATCGGCGGCGGACGTGACAGATGCCGCACAGATGGAAGAAGTTATTATCGATGTCGAATCAGAATTTGGCCTAATTTCAGGTGTCTTTCATGCTGCTGGCGTGGCAAATGATGGATTGATTGACCTTCTTGATGATGAAGCAATGAGTGCTGTCTTAGCGCCCAAAGTGCTGGGGACGCAGGTGCTTACGGCCCTATTCGTAGAACGGGTGCCAGAATTTATCGTTCTCTTCTCTTCGATTAATGCGTTTTTGGCTCCGGCCGGGCAAGTTGCGTACAGCGCTGCGAATGCGTTTCTCGATGCGACGGCGATTGCGGCAACAAAAACATTCCCGCAAATTATTTCGATCAACTGGCCCGGCTGGGACAGGATCGGCATGTTTGGCCGCTTGCAATCATCTGAACAGAAAACCGACCAGATCGCTTCGGTTACGGCTGAATCAGGTCTAGAGGCACTAACTGATATTTTAAATTGGGGGCTGCCACGAGTTATTGTTTATCCAAAGGGTGGTAGTGATCCTATATTCAACAAGTCTGGACTGGCGTTACCGCTAGCGACATCTGCTGTCAATGGGAGTGGTCCTATTGATAAGCAGGTCTTCAAACTTGAACAAGGCGCTGATGGGTTAGTACCCTATATTGCGAAAGTGTGGGCAGAGCTACTAGGAATAGAGCCTCCGCAGCCGGATGACAACTTCTTCGAGCTAGGAGGTAGTTCGCTAATTGCAACCCAACTGTTTTCGAATCTTTCAAAGGCATATGGACTGCAAATACAGCTTCGCACGATTTTCGACGCCCAAACCCCAAATGAATTGGGTAACGTCCTTCAATCAATGTTAGATGAGAAAATGTCCGCTGCTGATGCAGAGCAGGCCGAAGATGGAGAGCAAAATCTAACTTCGCTGGATGCCGACGCATTGATGAAGTTGTTGTGACGTAAAGTGGAATTGCTGATTCTGTCAGGCTGTATATGATAAAAATATTGAGGCAAAGCTTTTGAAGAATTTAGTCATTTTCGGTACCGGTGCAGCCGGAAGAGAAATTTATATCGAATTTTTGCATCATCCAGATCCTTCTCATCGCGTGGTGGCTTTTGCAAAGGATGATCAGTATGTTGAAGCTGGTGAAAAGCAATTTGGTCTGCCAGTTGTTCCCTTCAGCGAAATAGAAAATCTCTATCCACCTACTGAAAACGATATGATGATAGCCGTTATCGATTTAAAGCTCATGGATGCTCGGGTAGACCGATATTTGAAGGCACAGCAAAGAGGATATACGTTAGCTTCGTGCATTAGTTCTTACGCAACAGTCTGGACTGGCCTTACTACTGGCGGAAATTGTTTTATTGGTGCTGGTTCAATTATTAATCCAGATGCTAAAATTGGTGATAATGTTTTTATCTCGCCTGGTGTAATCGTTTCGCATAATTCGACTATCGGTGACCATACCTTCTTTTCAGTAGGCGTGCAGATGGCTGGTTATGTGACAGTAGAATCACATGCTTTTTTTGGCGGCGGCGCTGTCGTACGCAACAACGTTACAATCGGTCATCATGGTGTTCTGGGGACAGGTGCAGTGATTTTAAGCGATACCGAGCCCTACGGTGTTTATATGGCCCAAGCTGCCGAAAAAATGTCAATAAGTAGTAAACAGCTTATGGCTATTCCAGAGAAATAATGATATAGATAGCCAGTAACAGAGATTTGCAAGATTCTAAACAAGTTTCTCGGGTTACTCTGAAAGTAGATATATTCGAAGCCGCATCTAAAATCCTTTAAGTCAACTCCCGTAAGCTGGTCTTAAATTTGTTGGTGATTGCCAATAAGCCACAGATATATCCACACAATCATTGGTGCATATAACCGTATCACGAACAACTCTCTTAAACTGATCAACTAGGAAAAATTTTATGTCACAGCAAACGTCTTCGCCCGTGCCGATTTTTCTATCTCCACCCCATATGTCGGGCCGCGAGCAACAGTATGTGCAAGAGGCCTTTGATACTAATTGGCTGGCTCCACTTGGGCCAAATGTAAATGCATTTGAACAAGAGTTTTGCGATTATGTTGGCTGTAAACATGCCTTGGCTCTTGGATCTGGTACGTTTGCCATTCATCTCGCATTGGACACAGCAGGTGTTACAACCGATGATGATGTGCTTGTGTCAACACTCACTTTCTCTGCCAGCATTAATCCGATTGTCTACCAGAGTGCCAATCCGGTATTTATTGATTCCGAGCCAAATTCGTGGAACCTTGATCCACAATTGCTAGAGGATGCGCTCAAAGAGCGAGCCGCCAAAGGGAAAGTACCCAAGGCGCTTGTGCTAGTTCATTTGTATGGACAGTGTGCGGATATCGATCCCATCAAAGCGCTTTGTGATCAATATGGCGTGATACTAATTGAAGATGCCGCAGAGTCTCTTGGATCAACCTATAAAGGGACTCATTGTGGAACATTTGGGCAGTCGGGTATCTTTTCTTTTAACGGTAATAAAATTATTACCACCACTGGCGGCGGTATGCTTGTTTCGGATGACGAAGCAATTATTGCCCATGCGAGAAAATTGTCGACACAAGCGCGCGAGCCAAATCTTTACGAACACAAACATACGGAGATTGGCTACAATTATCGTTTAAGTAACGTACTTGCAGGGATCGGACGAGGTCAGCTACAGGTGATCGACGAATATGTTGCTGCCCGTAAGCGCAACTTTGACTTCTATCAGGATCGGCTTGGAAAGCTCCCCGGTGTTAGCTTTATGCCAGATGCTGGATGGGGTACACATACGCGCTGGTTTAGCTGCATTACCATTGACCCAGCACAATTTGGCTGTGATCGTACTCACGTGCTTGAAACGCTTCAGGCGGAGAAGATTGAATCTAGACCGATTTGGATGCCGATGCACATGCAGCCAATTTTCGAGCAATATGATTTCTATGGTGGCGATGTCTCCGCTCATTTATTTGAACGTTCGCTCTGCCTTCCTTCTGGTTCTAGCTTAACGTTAGATGAGCTTGATCGCATCTGCTCAATTATCGAGAAATTACCCGTTGCAGCTTTAGCATAGGTACTCTGATATATTCTCCCAATTAGACTGGTTCAATAAGAGCCATTCATAGCGCACATTTCTGTTGCACTGGAGCAAGTTATGCATGTAATAATTACTGGCGGTGCCGGATTTATCGGTAGCCACCTAACCCGCGAACTTTTGTCTCGTGGCTATAAGGTGTCGATTATCGACAATATGAGCACCGGGTCACGCAGGAATCTACGCGACATCTCGGCGAATCCGAATCTGACTATTGTTAATAGCAGTATCTCTGAAAAATTCGTGCTGGATCGACTCGCAAGTACGGCTGATATGATTATCCATCTTGCTGCTGCTGTTGGCGTAAAGCTGATTATGGATAAGCCAACGGAGTCGATTTTAACTAACGTAGTTGGAACATATAATGTGCTTGAATCTGCCGCACGCTATGGCTGTCGTACACTTGTGGCAAGTACAAGTGAGGTATATGGTAAGAGCTTGGACATCCCCTACCGGGAAGATGGTGACTCAACGCTTGGTACCACAATGAACCACCGTTGGTCTTATGCTGCTAGTAAGATGATTGATGAATTTTTAGCTTTGGGTGCATCTCGTGCGCATGATATCGAGACAATCATCACGCGTTTCTTCAATGTTGTGGGGCCAGGACAAGTCGGCACCTTTGGCATGGTGATCCCACGTTTTGTGAATCAAGCGCTGAACAATGAACCAATTACCATCTATGATGACGGCTCACAGATCCGCTGTTTTTCCCACGTGTTAGATGTAATCGATGCGATGGTGCAGCTAATCGAAGCAGAAGATTTACCCCATGCCGAAATCTTCAATTTAGGAAACAATGAGGAGATTACGATTCTTGAACTGGCTAAACTAGTGCTCGAAGTGACTGAGTCGGAGTCTAAAATTATATTTGTGCCGTATGGCGAGGCGTACAATCCCGGCTTTGAGGATATGGTGAAGCGAGTGCCTGACATCTCGAAAATTAAAAAAACAATCGGCTGGCAGGCAACGCGCGGCGTGCGCCAAATTATCGAGGACGTTGTGGAATATGAGCGTCGCGCTCAGGCGGCACAGGATCTGCCTGCCGCTGAGGGTGAGGCGAGTTCGGTTGGTGTGAATGGTCGTCAGGCGAGTTTTATTCCGGTTTAGAGAAGTCTAATTTTAGTAGGCGTTACGTAGTTTGAAAGATAAGATTTTGGCCTATACTTTTATCGACAAATATTGTACTGTTGGTGCTAAGTTGCAATTAGCAGTGAGGACGAACCTATAGCGAACTGAAATATTTTTCGTTGCAAAATTGTAGACACTCAATAGATGCCTTGACGCGAGAAATTGTTTTACTCTACGTGTTGGGGCATCTTTTTGTCTTAAGCTGAATAACGTTTTCTGATTTTATTATGTCCATCCGGTCTAGTAATTTGCTGATCTTCAACATGCGCTCGGTGAGGGTTAGCTGTTGGACATGATGTGCTTTGTTCCGTTAGCGAAGCTGAGTCAAGAAAGATGATGGTATGTTTCCATTAGGAAACTTAGCTAAATGCGTGTGGAGCAGAGCAACTATTCCATGCCGTCCCGCCAAAGGAATCATCTTATCCCAATCGAGATGAGTAGAGCATACTAAATTTCTTTCAAACAGGATTGTCGCCAATTAACTTGAAGTAGTACTTTTTGCACATGTCATTCATACCTAAACTGGGTTAAGTTAACTGCAGGTGTTTACGAATGCCTTTCCCAATGAAGATAGGCTGTCATAGATTTGACACATAAACTTTGATTGAAATATGTTACGCTAATTTTTGGTAGAAATATAATTGCATTGGTAGTATGTTTGACTCTTTAGCGACACGATAGGGTTACTGTTTTGGAAAGATAATACATCCATTGTAGAGAGTGGGCGTCCTATAAAAGTTTAGAGTGGAGAGTTTTCATGAGAGAAAAATCAACATCGTTTAAATCGCTGTTCGGCGGTTTGATTGCAATCGGACTTGTCGCGTTGTTTGCAGTTTTTCAATTTGGCCCAGTCGATCTGAGTATGCTGCCGTCATTTGACCGAGGCGGTGAATTGCCTATTGTGGCAGAGTTAGACGCAGTTGGCAAAGTACAAATCCTTGATGCCGAGATGGGTGCAAGTAGTGAATTTCGCCTAACATCAATTGAGCCCGATGCCGCAATGATACAGACCGCGTCCATACGTGAAGCTGTGAAGATGATGGCGGGACCGCCATGTGATGTGGTTGACTGCGCTGCGACAGGGATGCCTTTTACAGTTACTGCTCCTAACTCAGGTTGTGGTTCATTAGTGCAGGAGGCAGAAGCGGGTACCATAAGTGGTGGATTCCAAATAGGTACTGATTCTGTAGCGAGTGGTGGACAGTTCGTTCACGTGCCAAATGGATCAGGCAACCGGGGAAGTGGACCAGATGAGTCTCAAAAAATGAGTTATTGCTTTACGGTTACACAGGCTGGAACATACCGTATCAACACACAGGTTTACGCCAATAGTGCCTCGAGCAATTCGTTCTGGGCAAAAGTGAATAGCTTACCGGCAAATGGGCATTTCTGGTCAATGCCTGTCAGCAGTGCATATGTCCAAGACTATGTTGCCGATATTGGTGTGGCAGACCCCGTCGAGGTTGTATTAGGGGTAGGAGACCATACTGTTGATATCTATCTACGAGAGGATGGAACGCGATTAGACTCTATCGAATTGGAGCTCATTTCTGCCTCTGGTGGCGGCCCAACTTGTACTGGGTTAGTCCAAGAAGCTGAGACTGGTGAATTAAACGGTATGTTTGCTATCGGCAATGATGCGGCTGCTAACGGTGGACAATATGTTCATGTGCCAAATGGCTCAGGCAACCGAGGAAGTGGCCCAGATGAGTCTCAAAAGGTGAGTTATTGCTTTACGGTTACACAGGCTGGAACGTATCAGATCAAAGCCACTATCTATTCGGATAGCGCTTCAAGTAATTCATTCTGGGCAAAGGTAAATGCTCTGCCCGCAAATGGTCACTTTTGGTCAACTAGTGTTAATAGTGCGTATGTCGTTGACTATGTCTCTGATAGCGGTATTGCTGACCCCGTTGAAGTAACTCTGGGAGTAGGCGATCACATTATTGATATCTATCTTCGTGAGGATGGTGCCCGATTAGATAAACTTGAGTTGGATCTCGTATCATCTGGCGGCGGTTCGCCAGTTTGTGCTGGTTTGTCGCAAGAAGCTGAGGCTGGCGTATTATCTGGTCTATTTGTTGCGGTAAATGATGCCAATGCAAACGGTGGGCAATATATCCATGTGCCAAATGGTGGTGGAAACAGAGGCAGTGGGCCCGATGAGGACCAGAAAGCTAGCTACTGTGTGACCGTAACTCAAGCAGATACCTATCGCATAAAAGCAAGGATTCACGCGGAAAGTGCGACCAGCAATTCATTCTGGGTACGAGTGAACGCTACGCCAACCACTGGATACTATTGGTCGATTCCGGCGAACAATGCCTATGTGGATGATTATGTTGCTGGCGTTGGTATTGCAGACCCTGTCGAGGTAACCCTCGGTGTTGGCGATCATTTCATTGACTTTTATTTGCGTGAGGACGGAACAAGATTAGATAGTTTTGAACTTGAGCCTGTTACTGTTGCTGCTGCGTCCCTTCCGAGAGTTGCACAAGACTTGAATAGCACTGCGAATGTTAACATCTCTGGTCAAGTCCTTGTAGAGGCTGATGCATCAAATGATTTGGACATTGATACATTATTAGGTCCAGGTTTACCTGTCGTCGTTCGAGATAAGAGAACCGGTGGAAGAGATTTCACTATCACTGTTCTGACTGATAAACGCGGATATTACTTCATTGATGAGATCGCACCAGGGGAATATGTCGTAACTGTGGAAGTCCCGAATGGTATACAGGTTCGTGGTACCTTGTCACAAACCGTTAGTGCCGTTGTTAATGAAGAGTCAAGGGCTATATTTGATTTAAATTTAGTAGCTTCTGACGAATATAGTGGTGACGGCGAATCAACCACTCAACTATTTTTACCTGTTGTTCGATAATATTTTAGTGCCAAACATAAGGCCCTTAAAGCAGGTTTGCATATGCTTTAAGGGCTAAAAAATCAAAAAAACCGATGTTACTATTCAGACTAGCGCACGTCGGTTGAGTAGGCGGTAGTTTGTCGTATCGAAACTAAGTAAGTGGGTCAACCCGTTTGGTTTCGATATGCCCGAAAACTGCCTCGGCCTACTCAATCGGCATTAGTCTAAACAGCTACAAATCGATTCAATAAAGAAGATTGTATGTTTACTCACAAGTTCCGAATGCTATGTAACTGGCTTTATGGTTACAATCATGGTGATCCCCAGCGTAATGGGGAATATCGATTCCTAAATACCTACTTAAAGAACGGCATGATATTTTTTGATGTAGGTGCCAATGTGGGTAATTTTACCCAGCACGTACTATCTATAGTGCCAGAAAGCAAAATTCATTGTTTTGAACCTACTCCTGATACCTTTGAAAAGCTCTTAGATAACTGTAAATCAGATCCCGGAGTATCTTTGAATAATGTTGGATTAAGTGATGAATCTGGAACTGCGAAAATAAAAGTCTATGGTAAAGCAAGCGAGATAAATTCTCTTCACATACGTCGGTCGCTAATGATACGGCAGAAAGACTATATGGATTTTACTGAACAAACGATTCAATTGGGAACAATTGATAAATATGTAAACGAGAATGCTATTCCACAAATAGATTTGTTAAAAATTGATGTTGAGGGAAATGAATTAAGAGTCCTGCTAGGTGCCAAGAAATCGCTCTCATCTGGGGTTATCAAAGCAATTCAGTTTGAATATGGCCCTTCTTATGTAGATGCAAGTGCATCCTTGCAAGAGGTATACGAATTACTCCATGGGAATGGTTTCGAGTTGTATCGTCTTTTGCCATTCGGCAAAAAAAAGATTCGCTCTTTTGATCCTGTGTGGGGGTTAGAAAATTATCAGTATTCAAATTGGGTTGCTATATATTGCCAACAACGCTGACTATGTCATCAATAGGCAATCTGTTGCCGCTTAATTTGATGAATGCTAAGGCAAAAATTATTTCTGACTCCATAGACGACTTAAATCCCAGAGTGGTTTTGGATTATTAAACTATTGTTATGACTACCGTTCAATAGACATTATATCGATTAGTTGATTTGCCCTTGTTTTGAGGTCGCCCCCCTTGTAAACACAGGGGGAAAATCAAATAGACATTATATCTATTGAAATCTAGACTTGAAAAGAATGGCTTTGATGTTTTACCAGGCAATTAGCTGCTCAGTAAAAATGTGCATCTGGAGGATTGTTTGGTGCGCGTAATCGTTCGTAAGGTATGAATCAAAAAATGGCTAATCATGAGCCTCCAATATTTATCCTAGGAAATCGGCGTTCAGGTACGACGATGTTGCGTCTTATGCTGACAAGCCATCCAAATATTGCCGTACCACCAGAAGGTGGGTTTTTGGTCAGGTTGGGCTGGAAATACGGTAATAAAGAATTCTGCTCATCCGAGAGCATTCTTAAACTTATCGACGATTTGTTTAAGGTTGATAATACAGAAGACTGGCAATTGGATAGAGATGCTCTCACTGTACACTTAGAAAAACTTATTCCATGTAATTTTTCAACGATCATTTCAGCTATTTATCAAGAATATATCAGGCAAAAATTTCCTGGTAAAGTGCGATGGGGAGATAAGACTACATGGTATTTAGATTATTTACCGATGATTAATCTGTATTATCCAGATGCTCAGTTTATACATCTAATTCGAGACGGGCGTGACGTTGCTGCTTCATTCAAGGCCGTACCGCATCTTCCTAGCAATGTCGAACAATCTGCAATGGAGTGGGCATGGTGTACGAGGACAATTGCACAATTTGGACGTACTCTTGCACCCAATAGATTTACCGAAGTTCGTTATGAGGCTTTGGTACAGAAACCGGAAGAAGAATTAAACCGAATCTGTCAGTTTGTGCATGAGCCATACTCTATCGAAATGTTGGACTTCGCTAAAAAAAATCGCGAAAATACGCTTGAACCAATACGGCACCTTGGCTGGAAGGGCCTTACATTAGAGGATGTAACCACTAGCCAAATCGGCAAATGGCAAGAAGAACTCTCAACCGATGAGTCTCAAAGTTTCTTGGCTATCGCAGGGAGAATGATGCGTAATTTGGGGTATTGTGATGAGCCTAGTGACCAGCCACTCGCTTTGCAAATTGGTTATAAAAAAAGATATTTTATCTATCAGACTAAACGAGCACTTTCCCGTAAATTGAGACCATGGAAAGAGCGTCTCAATAGAAAATAAATTTATGCAGTGGAGAATAATCAGAAGCCTCCCTGCAATCAGAAAGGCTACATTCGCTTGGCTAATAATTATAGTAAAGCCTTCATCAGGCAAATAGCACGTTGGTATGTCCGCAATATGCCCCTTGAAAGGGGTAAAGGGGCACTTGTCAACAGCCTAAAAGAAATCGATAAGCGCAGCAAAGACAATGTTATTACCCGAATCGCACCTGAAATTCAGATGGAGTTAGATCTTAACTCGCATATCGAACGCCGTATCTTCTATTTTGGATTCTATCGGCCTTGGGTATTAGAGCATTTTGACCGCCTACTAAAACCTGATCAGTTTGTCGTCGATATCGGTGCTAATGTTGGTCTGTTTTCTTTGTGGGCTGCGAATAAAGTGGGATCAATAGGCTCTATCTTTGCATTTGAACCTGAACAGATATGTTACAAGAAATTACAAAGGAATATAGAGATTAATTCTCTTACAACTATCAAGAGCGAAAATGCTGCCGTATCTGACTTTGACGGTAATGCCACTTTATATCTTAATGGTGAAGGTGATGAAAATTTTGGTCAAAGCTCATTGGCGGAACTTTCATCTCATCGACGCCAATTGACCATTCCGTGTTGGACACTCGATAGCTATTTTGAGCAAAACAACATTCCGCATATTGATGTACTTAAAATCGATACGCAAGGTGCCGAGCTTCAGGTTCTAAGAGGGGCAGCTAACTTACTAGAGGCACATCACCCCTCAATTTTGCTGCGGTGTACAGAAGAGCGTTCTCAAGCATTGGGCGAAACAACTGCTGATATCCAGGAACTCCTTCTTCAAAGCGATTACAGGCTCTTTGAAATTGAACAATCCAGTAAGCTTGTGAAAATTTCCGCACCCCGTTTGGTTGAGGACGGGACATTCCTCGCACTCTGGCATGGTCACATGGATCCTAATAATTGATGAGAACGCTAATGCCGCGCCTCTCAATCTTCCATCGGACCAAAGACACTGGCAATCTCATAGTCATCACGATGATGGCGAACATAGGTATGGCCACTATATCTCTACTGACAGGCATGTTAGCAGCTCGCTTGCTTGGACCTATGGGGCGGGGGGAATTAGCCGCCATTCAGACGATTCCTACATTTCTGTCTGCAATAGCGATGCTTGGTGTGCCAGATGCCTTAGTCTATTATTCGGCAAAAAACTTAAAACAAGCGGGGCAATGGTTAAGCACATCTTATTGTATCGCATTGGTTTCTATGGTGCCATTTGCGATCGTTGGCTACTGGTTGATGCCATGGTTGCTAATGGCTCAATCAGATGAGGTGATTAGCGCAGCTCGTCATTACCTACTGTGGCTTCTACCGATTTACGTTTTTTTTGGTATGCCTTCGCATGTATTAAGAGGGCGTAATGATCTAATTGTCTGGAACTTTATGCGGGCCACGCCGACTCTTTTATGGCTAATAGTGTTAAGCACCGCGTATGTTACTAAAACCATTGCACCAAACGTAATTACATCGCAGTATTTGAATGGAATGGTGTTGCTTTCGATATTTACTATATATGTGGCTAGAAAACGGATTCCGGGGTCATGGTTGCCTCAAGTGCATCAGGTTAAGAAGCTGCTTAAGTATGGGCTTCCTGCCGTACTAAGCACGATTCCCACCATCCTTAACTCCCGATTCGATCAGATGCTTATGGCGGCTTTTCTTTCGCCTGCGATTCTTGGCCTTTATGCTGTGGCCGTTGCTTGGAGTAGCGCGGTCCTGCCGCTTTCAAGTGCTATTCCAAATGTCCTAATGCCAAAGTTGGCAAGTATGAATTCTGACAAGGAACGCAGCAACGCTTTGGCGAAAGGCACACGCATGGGAACTTTGGTTGTCGGTATCATTATACTCTTTATCGCTACGTTGTCTCCTGTAGTCATTCCTACTCTATTCGGTCCCGACTATAGTGCATCTATTGTACCAGCAGTAGTTCTCTGTTTTGCCAATGGTTTTTGGGCTATGAAACAACTCTTAAGATCGGGTTTTTATGGGCTTGGGCATCCAAGGCATGTGCTTGTTGCCGAGCTCATTGGCCTAATCTGTACAGGTATTCTGCTCTGGTTACTCATAGAAAAGTATGAATTGCTTGGCGCCGCTGTTGCATCGTTAGTTAGCTATTTCTTTGCCTGCTCGTATTTGATTTGGCAGATGAGAAGAATTACAGGGTTTTCTGCAAAAGAGTTAATGCTTCCAACTCGAAAGGAGTTAATGGAGCTTACTTCACGAATCAAAACTTTAACATCCGGCTTTGTTTCAAAAATACAATTACTCAGCAATGCATAATTAATAGATACAGCATAGAATGAGCATTCTTGATTATATAAAACTTCCTGATGGTTGGAGATTGATTTTCTCTATTCACATAGAAATTATTATTGAAACCTTATGAATAACCAAAAAACTGTGACACACTACAACACAGATAATCGATATGAATATCGTAAAGAGATCTATGACACGTATGTCACCCAAACTGAAAGACCTGAGGCATTAGGTTATATACAAGAAGATTATCTATCGTGGAGTGAAAGCGCTAAAATCCGTTTGAAAAATTGGTTGCCGGATGATCTTGAAACCCCTATCTTAGACTTGGGGTGTGGGTCGGGAAACTTTCTATACCTGCTTCAAGAGTTAGGATACTCAAATCTTACAGGCGTCGATTTTAGTCAAGAACAACTTTCATTTGCTCAAAAATGGTGCCCCAATGCCAAGCTGATTCATGATGATGCTCATAATGTCTTGGCAAACAATCCGAATAGCTTTGGCCTTGTTACCGGCTTTGATATTATCGAACATTTGGGAAAAGAGGAGCAAATCCCATTTCTGAACTTAGTCTTTCAGTCTTTACGTCCGGGTGGTAGATTGATTCTGCAGACCCCTAACGCTGAAAGCCCTTGGATGGGTAGCATAGGCTATTCTGACTTTACGCATGAATGGTTTTATACACCAAGAGGATTGACTGAGATGCTAAGGCGCTCTGGGCTGATAGACTGTGAAGCAAGAGCAACTGGACCCTATATTCACGGTATCAAGAGCTTTTTTCGAGTAATCCTCTGGCGTATGATATCGGCTAGTTTAAAATTGTGGAATGTGGCGGAAACAGGAGGGAAAGGTAGTGGCATATACACTAGAATTTTTATCATTTCTGCAAGTAAGCCAAAAACAATATTGATGTTGTAGTTTATGCATTCCCCTTTTATTTTCAAATGACATGAAGAAATCTTTTTATCCATTTGTGTACCCAAGGGGTACTTACCGCCATATCTACTAACAATTTATGACAATGTCGCTGACAAGGCTGTAGTTACGTAATATAGCTTAATGGTGATGAGGTAAATGTTGCGAGATTAATAATATTATTTTGAATAAAAACCTGAGACTATAGAGATAGAATGTCAAAGAGAATACTAATAGTTGCTAGCCCCCGATGGGAGACAGGTCTTTCTTTTTCATATAAGAGAGCTTTCGAATCACTTGGTTTCGAATTGTTCTTTTTTCATTTGGAATCATGGCGTAGGCAATTAATGCCATTTGGTGTACTAGGTCGAAGGCTGATTCCTCATTTGGATTTTTTAACAGTAAATGCTAAAGCTAACAGGGAAATTATCTTAAAGATCGATGAAGTTCAGCCGCAAATTGTAATTGTAATGGGTCGGGCTCCTACCCGTGCCGCGACACTGGCTCAGATTAAGATCAACTATCCTGAAATAAAGCTTGTTAATATATATCCTGACCCTATACACAATTTACATGCTGAACAAATCGCTTCTTTAGCAATGTATGATCTGTTTGGCATTCATACAAAAGCGGCTGTACCTTACTTACAGAAATTTGGTTGTAGTAACGCTTGTTATTTGCCTTTGGCAGCAGATCCTGAACTGCATTATCCGATAGAGCTGTCTGAACAAGATCGAATTGAATTTGGCGCTGATGTTGTTTTTGTTGGTAATTGGCGCGCTGAGCATGAGCAAATGTTGTCGGCATTAGAAGGTTTTGAACTGGCAATTTGGGGGCCTAATTGGGGACGAAAGGCTCAACGCGGCAGTTGGGTACGTCGTTGCTGGCGTGGGCGAACACTAACAACTGGAGCAGAATACGCCAAGGCACATCTTGCCGCTAAAATTGGACTTAATCCAATTGATTTGTTGAATCGAACGACGCATGATCAGCGACTTTTCGAACTCCCTGCATGTGGCGCGTTTGCTCTTGTTACTCGAACAGACGAAGTTATGGAACTGTTTCAAGAAGGGGAGACTGTTGATTGCTTTGGAACCCCAGAAGAGCTGGTGAACAAGGTAATATACTATCTTGAGCATGAGGATGAGCGGCGGGAGATAGCTCGGAAATCTTATGAATTCGTACTCTCAGATGGACACACTTATCGGGAACGGGCTCAAACGATTTTGGAAAAACTTAACCTTTGATTTCTATATCAATAGTTGCTTGGTTATCTAAGTGTTGTACTAGGTAGAATTTGATTTCAATGATTACTCAATCAATTAATCTTAAAGCTCATCATTTTGCGATCTCATCCTTAATCTGTTTGATTGGGGCCACCATGCTTGGATTTTCTAATTGGTTTTTCCAATTTGATAACAATGATTTTTATCTTATGATCTGTGGTGTTATCTTACTTGGTATACTGTGGTTAGCAAGTCTGATGATCATTATTATCAGAAATCCGGTACAAGCTCTTCTCAACCCATTATGTGCACTGGGACTTTGGTATTTTATTAACTTTGGAATCGCTGCCATTGTTCACTATGTCGCTCCTGTCCGGACGCTTAGTCCAGAGCCACTTCAAACCCTACTGCCTACGGGCGTTGCTGCCGCCGTTTTGGGATATGTCAGCTTACTAGCCGGCTATGCCTTAATCCCAAAATCACAAACGATTTTTGACTCGAATGTTAGACATATGAAGTGGTTAACGGATGCCATGAATGATGATAAAGCTCTCTTGCTTCTAACCTTGGTCTGCTTGGTTACTGGTTGGATACCTAGGCTAATAAAGCTTCAACGTGGTACATTCCATTTTGGCCTTCGAACCGGGACACCACTTAATCTCAATGATCCATTTATTGCTTCAATTGGGCTCGTTGAAAGCTTAGTGTCTATCGCCATTGTAATGGTTGTATACGGTGCCTTTGTGCAACGGCGTAGAAGAGAGCTTTTCTTATTTATTATTATCTTGGGGCTAGAATTTGCTTGGGGTATCTTTAGCGGCAGTAAAGCCGCTTTTCTCTGGCCAGCACTATGGGCATTTTGTAGCTGGTATGCTTTCATTGGCACGCGTCATACGAAACGTACCTTTACGATTATTGGAGGCATGTTCTTACTAGTTCTCCTCATTTTTCCTTTTTTCAATGCATATCGGGCAGTAAGTTTCCGGGCAGATGATCCCCTGGAGGCATGGAGGCAGGCCTATACAAGTGTCTTTACTGCTTCTGATAGTCTGATATCTTCGAGCGCAGACAGTGCTATCCAACGAATTGATGGTATTGTGCCAGTCTCGATGGTTATCCGATACACACCTACTTCTTGGAACTATCAATATGGCTACACATTTGCATCGGCATTACTATCACCAATTCCTCGGTTTCTGTGGCCTGGTAAGCCGTTGCCCATTAATAAAATCGCCTTTGGGGCCGACTATTATATCAAACATCCGAATTCTGTAAATACCGCTAGCACGCCAACATCGCTTGGTGAGTTTTACTTGAATTTTGGCTGGTTTGGCATTATTTTTGGAATGATGGTTTATGGTATAGCTGTTAGGCTTTCCTGGGAATGGTATCGTAAAGAAGGCTATTCACCTGGGGCCTTGATTGTATTTCTTTTGATGTGGATGAGCTTATTTCGTATCGATATACTTTTTTCTAGCTTTCTGGGCGGAGTGCCACGTCAAATTATCATTATACTGATTTTCTTGCGCCTGATGATTGCTGTGATTAAGCCTGCAAGGTCTCATATAAATGGCGGTATGTCGCCAAAGCTGAGTTTTCAAAGGAATCCATTGATAAATACTGGAAAACACAAGAAGCATTTTTATAATCGTTAACAAATAATAAGGTGTAGTGTACGATGAAGCAACAAAATGTAGAAAAATTTTACCCTGTCGCCGAGCCTAAAATTGGTCTTCTTGAAGAAGAATACGTGCTGGATGCTGTACGTTCTGGCTGGGTCTCGTCAATAGGGCGATATATTGGTGAATTTGAAGAAAAATTTGCCGCATACTGCGATTGCCAATACGGTGTCTCTGCCAGCAATGGCACAACTGCTTTACATCTGGCATTAGCATGTTTGGGCATAGGTCCTGGTGACGAAATCATTTTACCTTCGCTTACTTTTGTAGCGACGGCAAATGCGGTGGCCTATACAGGCGCAACACCTGTATTTGTGGATTCTGAAGAAAGCACTTGGTGTTTGGATCCAGAAGCTGTAGAACGGGCAATTAATCCGTCTACAAAGGCCATTATAGTTGTTCATCTATACGGACATCCAGCAGATATGGATCCAATAAATCACCTAGCAAATAGGCATAATATCTCTGTAATCGAGGATGCTGCTGAGGCCCATGGCGCACAGTATAAAGGTCGAACAGTTGGTAGCCTAAGCAAGATCGGGATATTCTCCTTTTATGGCAATAAGCTGATCACTACCGGCGAGGGTGGGATGCTTGTCACTGATGATGAAAAACTAGCTGAACGAGCACGTTTTTTACGAGATCATGCCATGAGTAAAGAACGGCGTTACTGGCATTCTGAAGTTGGTTATAATTATCGCTTGACGAATATCCAGGCCGCCCTTGGCGTTGCGCAACTTCAGCAAATAGACCAATTCTTAGATAAAAAAAGATCAATCGTGAACTGGTATCGCCAATACCTTGCACTTGATGATGTACGGTCTGTAAGTCCAGAACTACCGTGGGTCCGCAGTTCATATTGGTTGGCTTGTTTGCTCTTGCCGTCATCTGTTAACCGAGAAGAGTTTATGACTAGACTATATGAAAGAGGCATTGATACACGAACTTTCTTTTATCCGCTTCACTCTTTGCCCACCTACGCATTAAGCTGTCGTACAGTTGGACGAAACAGTGACGGATGCCCCATTGCTGAAGACATAGCTGCACGTGGCATCAATCTGCCAAGTGCAGTTGTGCTAGAAGAAGAAGATGTTAAGTATATCAGCCATATCGTTAATCAGGTTTCCCTGGACTTATCAGCTCACTCTGTCGGCGATGATGTGGAACGAAATCTCATGAGTTTGTAATGGGTAGACTGATAGTGAACACTGTCATCCCGTGACCGCATTCTGCGAATGGACCAGGATCTGTACCACTTGAGCAACCACATGTGGTCCATTCGCGGAATGCTGGTTGTACACCATCAGCCTACCCATTACAGAAATCTCATGAGTTAGATAAATTACGTCGGTAATTCTCAATGAAAAGCCAATCAATAGTTGATTTTAGCGAACTGGCTATTGATTGTGTGATATGGAGTAAATTATGCAAGAACGAAGTTTACCGAAGCTATTAAGAGAAGTAGCGAATCTGTATCCAAATGATTTGATTCGTCGAGAAGTCCAAGATATACCTCGAATCACTTTTAACATTAACATAGCATTAGATGCAATAAAACCCAGGCCTCTTGCTGAATTAGAGCTATGTGATCTTGGTGGTGGTATAGGTTTATATTCAGTTGGTTGTGCTGCCTTTGGAATGAAGCGAGTTGTGTTAGTTGATGATTTTGATGACTCAGTAAACCATCAAGTTGGTGAATCGATACTAGACATACATCGAAGTTATGGTGTTCAAGTAATTGAAGGTGATGTTGTTGCGGGTGGGATTGAGGATATCCCTGGCACTTTCGATATTATTACTACTTTTGATAGCATGGAACATTGGCACCATTCGCCTAAGGGTCTTTTTCGGGGAGTACTTGAAAAGCTTAAACCTGGCGGAGTGTTTGTATTAGGGGTTCCAAATTGTGTGAATCTAAGAAAACGAATAACTGTTCCATTCGGTAAGGGGAAATGGAGTAGTATGAAAGAGTGGTATGAATTGGATTTGTTTCGAGGGCATGTTCGTGAACCTGATATAGATGATTTACACTATATTGCTAATGACATGGGGCTATCCAATATTACAATATATGGACGGAACTGGCTTGGCTACTATTCTGCAAACGCTGTTACCCGACTTGTTACGAAAATTATGGATTATCCCATTAGGTTGAATCCTTCATTATGTTCAGATATTTATATGGTAGGTAAAAAAGTCTAGGAAATCATGTCAGCAAAAGTACTCTATTTAGCATCAGATCTATTTTCTAAAGGCGGCATCATGCGCTATTGCCGTTCTCAAATTCAAAGCTTGAGGGAGGCCGTGGGACAAGATGCTGTAACAGTCTGTTCTGTCCACTCACCGGGTTTGGATTCCCTTGAAGAAGATTTCCCAGTTGATTACTGTGGACAAGGCGTTTCACTTAGAAGCCGGTTGCGGTATGCAGAGCGTGCAGTTCGGTACAGCATAACGAGCAAGCCAGATCTGATCTGGACGAATCATATCTCTTTGTTGCCGTTGGCGAACTACTCGGCTCGACTTTCTGGGGTCAAGGCTACGGTTACAAATGTTTACGGGCTTGAAGTATGGAGCGGCATGAGAAACAGAGAGAAACGCGCCGTCTCTGTTGCATCTCAAATCGTATCAGACTGTCATTTTACCGCTAATTTTATGCACGAAGAGTTTCGGATTCCCAATGAGCGAATCGCTACGATTTGGGATCCTGTCGATGTGGAGCGATTTGTGCCTAAGCAGACCGCATCCAAGATACTGCCTAAGTACGAGGTCCCATATAGTTCCGATGTTACATACTTGATGACTTTAGGCCGCGTCAGCAAAAGATCACGGCATAAAGGATACGATCGGATGCTGGACATTATGGGCCAACTGGAACGAGAGGATATCGTTTATTTGATTGTTGGTGATGGAGACGATCGTGAGCGTTTAGAGTCCCGCGTGCGGGATGAGGGACTACAAGGAAAAGTCTTCTTTTTTGGTTCAGTTCCCGAAGAGGATCTGGTCGATGTATACAATGCGGCAGACATTTTTGTTCTTGTAAGTGATAGAGGACCAGGTCGAGGGGAGGGCGTTCCCCTGACCCCACTAGAGGCGGCATCGTGCGGCAAACCGATCATTGTTGGAGATGAAGATGGATCTCCTGAGGCCGTTGAGGAAGGTAAAACTGGTTTTATCGTTTCTCCACGTGATCTAGCCTCGATTCAAAGCGCAATATTGAGATTGGTTGATGATGGCGAATTGCGCAAAGAAATAGGACATAAGGCTCGAGAAAAAATAGTTAGAGATTTCTCCTACCAAGTGTTTAAACATCGTACTGAATCTCTACTCTATAATATATTGAAACAAACGTAGATGAGTGCTATGTCCAAAGGTTTAAGAGTGCTTTTTGTCACAAACTATTACAAACCAGCTTATATATATGGTGGACCGACCAGAAGCATTTCAATTCTCTGTGAAAACTTGAGCGAGTTAGGCGCAGACATAACGGTTCTAACAACAAATGCCAATGGTCCAACGGTCCTCAATGTTCCGCTTGGTAGGCCAGTCGATGTAGATGGTGTCAACGTAATCTATCATCCATTCTATTCTGACACATTACACTTTTCTCGAACACTTCATGAGTCATTGGTGCAACATATTGACAAACAGAATGTCGATCTCGTGGTTATGGAATCATTGTGGCGTTATTCATTTGAACCTACGACAAGCTTATGTCTGAGTCAGGATATACCGTACGTCGTGTCGCCGCGGGGGCGATTGATGCCGTGGGCGCTACAAAATGACACATTTTTTAAGAAACGCCTTTACTTTAAATTTTTAGGTCGCAAGAAGGTCAACCTGGCTAATGCTATATGCTGTACCAACCCAACGGAAGCCGATGAGCTTGCAGTATTGGGGCTAGCCCCGCCCAGATTTGTTGTTCCAAACTCTATAGAGATAGATAAATTTAGGACATTACCTAGTCGAGGAAAACTGCGTCACCGATTCAACATCGGCGATGATGCTATTGTTTTGCTTTACGTCGGTCGATTAAATCAGATCAAACGCCCCGATATTGCTATAGACACATTAGCAGCGGCTAGAGCAATTACAGAAGATGTACATCTTTTATTTGTTGGTCCGGACGAACAAGGTATGCAGGCACAACTGCAGAAGCAAGCTGAAGAAGAGCAATGTACCTACCATGTCCACTTTGTTGGTTTACTAAGCGGTGATGATATGTTGAATGCCTATTCGGATGCAGATCTACTTATCATGCCCTCTGAAGTAGATGAAAATTTTGGCCGTGCTGCCGCCGAAGCGATGGCGGCAGGCTTACCAGTACTAGTTTCTAACGGAATACCTGTAGGACGCTGGGCTGCCGATTCAAATGCAGGGTATCAAATTGACTGCACTAAAAGAGATTTTTGTCATTACGTTCAAAAGTTAGTTAAGGACCGAACCAAATTATCTGAAATGGGAACGCGCGCTGCGGTCATCGCCCAAAAAGAGTTTGATGCTAAAGTAGTTGCAAAAACTATGCTCTCGAATATTACGTCAATCGTTGAGACAGGTGTTCCAACCACGATCTACTAGAATCAATTAGTTTACTAAAAAAAACGTCTCAGGTTTTTTTTATTCAATCCACATGGATGTATCAATGTTTTCAAACAAATCTCTCATGATCACAGGCGGAACTGGCACATTTGGCAATGCTGTCCTGCGCCGGTTCCTCGAAACCGATATTGCCGAAATTCGCGTCTTTAGCCGTGACGAGAAAAAGCAGCATGACATGCGGCTCGCATACAATGATCCAAAGCTGAAGTTCTATATCGGTGATGTGCGTCGACCAGAAAGCCTGCTAGATGCAATGACTGGCGTAGACTACGTCTTCCATGCTGCGGCGCTTAAACAAGTCCCATCCTGCGAATTCTACCCAATGGAAGCACTGCAAACCAACGCCATTGGCGCAGAAAATGTGATGACGACTGCGATTGCGGCTGGTGTAGAAAATCTGGTCGTTCTCAGCACAGACAAAGCGGCCTACCCTATCAACGCCATGGGTATTTCAAAAGCGATGATGGAAAAACTGGCTGTGGCCAAGTCACGCGTCGCAGCTGCAAAGGGGTGCACCATAGCTGTGACGCGTTATGGCAACGTTATGGCTTCGCGTGGATCGGTTATCCCACTTTTTGTGGATCAATTAAAGGCTGGCCAACCGCTGACAATTACCGACCCCAATATGACTCGCTTTATGATGAGTATTGAAGACGCTGTCGATCTTGTGCTTTACGCCTTCGAACACGCTGCGCCAGGTGATCTCTTTGTCCAAAAGGCACCAGCTGCAACCATTCAGACATTGGCGCTGGCCTTAAAAGATCTCTTCCCCGCCCCATCGCCAATTAATATTATCGGGACACGGCATGGTGAAAAGGCATACGAAACCTTGCTCACGCGCGAAGAGATGTTGCGCGCAGTTGACTTGGGTGATTATTTCCGTGTCGCAGCGGATAATCGTGATTTAAACTATAGTGCTTATTTCTCTGAAGGCAACGAAGATCTATCAACCTTGACCGATTACAATTCTGATAATTCTGGTCTACTCGATGTTGAGGGTATGGTTGATGTACTGCAAAAATTAAACTTTATACAAGAGGCGCTAGCAAGCTGGCGGCCGATGGAGGTTGCGGCCTAATGAATATTTTGGTTACAGGTGCAAATGGCTTTATTGGCTCTAATTTAGTCGATTGGCTTGCACGTAAAGAGGAACACACCGTTATCCCGGTTACGCGGGACGATTCCGATGCAGATCTAATCGAAAAGCTTAATCGGGCAGAGATGGTCTTCCATCTTGCTGGCGTCAATCGCCCAGAAAGCGAAGAAGAGTTCACCACTGGCAACGTAGATCTGACAGAACAGATCTGTACAGCGTTGCAGAAAAATGGTCGTGCGGTTCCACTCGTGCTCTCCTCCTCTACTCAGGCAGACGCTGATAATGCCTATGGCAAAAGTAAGCAGCTGGCCGAAGAGGTTGTGTCGCGTTATGCAACCAAAAGCAACGCACGGGTTGCCATCTATCGGCTTCCGGGTGTCTTTGGCAAATGGTCACGCCCAAACTATAACACAGTTGTGGCAACGTTTTGTCACAATATTGCCCGTGATTTGCCCGTCACAATTTCTGATCCAGACCATCAACTGAGTTTGGTTTACATTGATGATGTAATGCAGCACTTTATGCAAGAGATAGTGGCTGCCGAGACTGGCTTACACCGGCCAGCTGTGGAGCCAGTTTATCAAGTTTCTCTTGGTCAGTTGGCAGAGCAAATTCGAGCGTTCCGACAAGGGCGCGAAACAGTCTATGCGCCCGGCTTTAGCGATCCTTTTGTACATAAACTCTATGCAACCTACCTCTCCTTTTTAGAGAAAGACGAGTTATCCTACAAGCTAGAAAAACGCAGCGACCCACGCGGTAGTTTAGCAGAATTTATCAAATTGCCCGCTTTCGGCCAAATTTTTGTTTCGCGTACCAAGCCAGGAATCACTCGTGGTGATCATTATCATCACACAAAAACCGAAAAATTTTTGGTTTTAGAGGGTGAAGCAATGATCCGTTTTCGGCATCTCATCTCGGATGAAGTTATTGAGTACCCCGTGCGGGGCGATGAGTATGAGGTTGTTGACATCCCTCCTGGTTACACCCACTCTATCGAGAATATAGGCAGCAGTGTACTCGTCACCCTCTTTTGGGCCAGCGAACTCTTTAACCCCGACGCGCCAGATACCTACTATATTCCAGTTCTAAAAGATAAAGCGAGCGCCTAAGCATGAAGGTAGCAACGATTGTGGGCACTCGCCCAGAGATTATACGGCTTTCGCGCGTCATGGCTGCGCTAGACAGAACAGTTGAGCACATCATTATTCATACGGGCCAGAATTATGACTATGAGCTCAATCAGATCTTTTTTGATGATTTAGGGATTCGCAAACCTGACTTCTTTCTCGAAGCTGCGGGCAAAACAGCCGCAGAAACAATTGGCTTAGTCATTGCGCAATCTGATGCTGTTTTGCGCGAAATTCAGCCCGACGCAGTCTTGATTTTGGGTGACACCAATAGCTGTCTTGCCGCGATTTCGGCCAAGCGCCAAAAGATCCCCATATTCCATATGGAGGCGGGCAACCGCTGCTTTGATCAGCGTGTGCCCGAAGAGATCAACCGCAAAATTGTTGATCACATCAGCGACATCAATATGCCCTACTCAGACATCTCGCGCGACTATCTACTGCGTGAAGGGTTGGCGCCAGACCAAATCATCAAGACCGGTAGCCCAATGTTTGAAATTTTGCACTACTATTTGCCCCAAATCGATACATCCACTGTGCTAGAGCAGTTGGGTCTGCAAGAGCAAGATTACTTTGTAATAAGCGTTCATCGTGAAGAGAATGTCGACTCCCCGCAACAATTTGAACGCTTAATTGAGACGCTAAACAACTTGGCTACAACATACAATAAGCGCATCATTGTCTCTACCCATCCCCGCACGCGTAAGCGTATCGAAGCCGAAGGCGTTGTGCTACCAACGCAGGTAGAGCTCATGAAACCTTTTGGTTTGTTCGACTATGTAAAGCTCCAAAAATGCGCCTATGCGGTCCTTTCGGATAGCGGCACCATCTCAGAAGAGTCATCTATTCTGAATTTTCCAGCCCTCAACATTCGTCAGGCTCACGAGCGGCCCGAGGCGATGGAAGAAGCCGCCGTGATGATGTGTGGGCTGGAATGGAGCCGCATTCATGAGGGATTGAAGCTGCTAGAATCACAGCTGCGTGGCGACAAACGTACCCTGCGCATTGTGCAAGACTATAGTATGCCCAATGTATCTGAAAAAGTGGTCCGCATCATCTTGAGCTATACAAGCTACATTAACCGAGTTGTTTGGCACAAACAGGCTGTATAGTTCCCCCGAAAATTTTGTCCCATCTCTGCTTTTTGAGCTGTGGTACGGAACTTTTCTGGACAAGTATATGAGCACTGCTAGCTTAAGAGTTAAATGAAAATACGTTTTTTTAATACATATGAGCCAGTTTCGGCTTTCTATAGAGACTTAATCCCTCATCTGGCAACAGCTGATTTGGTGACAGGTGATCTAGAGATCGAAATTGTCGTTAGCAAAACTGAATATCGTAAACGCGCAGATCTTACAGATCTATTTGGCCCCTTCACTAATGTTACAGTCACCAAGACGCCGAATCTGGGGTTACATGCGCATCAAGGAACCGTTGCCAAAGCGATTGTCACATTGTTATACACAATATGGGCAGCGAATTATGCCCTGTTTGGCCCACGCGCTGATGTAAATGTCTTTCTAAGCCAACCGCCTATGATTCCGTTGCTCGGTTACTTGTTAGCCTTTTTACGTCGACAGCCATATTTTTCTGTGGTGATGGATGTTCAACCACAGGTTTCAATCGCCTTGGGACTGGCAAAAGAGACAAACCTTCTGGTAAGAGTTTTCAAATACCTTTCGGTGACCGCATGGAAAAAAGCCACTGGTGTTGTTGTCATTGGTCGCTGCATGCAAGAAAAGCTAAATCAGTTAGGTGTGCCGCACGAGAATCTCCATTTTATACCAAATTGGGCCAATGAAGATGAAATCAGACCAATAGCATTTGAAGCCAATCGCCTAATTGCCGATCGTGGCTGGATAAATAAATTTGTTGTTCTTTATGCTGGAAATATAGGTGTACCTCAATATTTTGATGATATTTTAGAGGTTGCCAAACGCTTAGAAAGCGAACAGGATTTAATATTTGCATTTATTGGCGGTGGTGCACGGAAAAACGAGATTGAAGAATATGTAATCAACAACAATCTTTCAAACATAGAAATACTACCGTTCCTGCAGCATCAATATTCTCTTTCCGAAATCCTTAGTGCCGGGCATGTTCACTTTATAGCACTAAGAGACAATATTGCAGGTTTAGCGGTTCCATCAAAAGCTTATGGAGTCCTTGCTGCAGGCCGCCCATTTATTTATCAAGGCTCATCACATGGGGAAATTGCACAAATGATCTCCAGCGAGAATATTGGGTTTACAGTAGAATGCGGTGATCCAGATGCCTTAGAAATTTCAATCATGCAGCATTTTCAAGATCAGGATCTTGTCACCATTCATGGGAAAAAAGCCCGTCTATTAGCTGAAAACACATACAGTAAACGTAAATCACTTAATTCATATGCATCTATAATACTATCTACAATACAACAAAAAAGTGAACAAGTAGTAGGTTCTGACATAAATATATCTGAAATGCAATCTACGGTAGTGGATTCAGACTTATAATGGGTACAAACATTTTTGTTGTAAACAATATATAATTTCTATGAAAATTAATTCACCTTCTTATAGCTTTCAACCACTTATAATTATTGGAGCAGCCCGTTCTGGTACAAAATTACTTCGCGACCTTATTGCACTTCATCCAGGAATTGATAAAGTTCCTTATGATGTTAACTACGTTTGGCGAATTGGGAATGAGCACCTGATACACGATGAGCTTGAACCGCGCATGGTAACAGAATATGCGCAGCAACAAATTCAGCTTCAGATAGGGAAATTTAGCCAGAATACATCTGTGCTTGTAGAAAAGACTGTTAGCAACTGTTTGCGTGTTCCGTTTGTAGACGAAATTTATCCAGATGCACGCTATATTCACTTATTACGGGATGGGCATGATGTCGTTGAGTCTGTTTATCGTCAGTGGACAAGAACGCCAGATTGGCGCTATATTCTGCAAAAATCCCGGGCTTTTCCAATTAAAATTGCCCCTGCATATGCCTTTAAATACTCAATGGCAATTGTCAGGAAAATACTAGGAACTAGTGGGGAAACTCGGACTACTTGGGGGCCAATCTACGATGGAATGCATAATGATATGCAGGATCTTTCGCTCCTCGAAGTCTGTGCTTTACAATGGCAAAAATGCGTAGAACATGCTTCGAATGCTCTAGAAACGATGCCCCCAGAAAAAAGTTTAACCATTCGATATGCCGACCTTGTTGAGTCTCCCAATGAGTTTTTGACTTCTGTTGCAAATTTTATTGGCATAGACTCTTTGCCATACGAAACCATGAATTGTAATGAAGTAAAACGTGACAATATTGGAAAAGGGCGACGTCGATTAACGAATGAAGAAATTGAAATCATCACATCCTACATTGAGCCTACGATGGATATTCAAAATAGTAGAAATTCTGAAAAACTGGCAAAAGCTAGTAAATTAACTAGGAAGTAAACTTTATGAAAACGGCGCTTATTACAGGTATCACCGGTCAAGATGGCAGCTATCTTGCCGAATTTCTCCTCAGCAAAGGCTATCGTGTTGTAGGCATGGTGCGCCGCACCAGCACTGTTACACTTGATAGAATCCATCACCTAAAAGACCAAATCGAAATTGTGCAGGGTGATCTGCTTGATCAGGTCTGCATGATCAATATTTTAAAAAACGTACAACCAGATGAAGTCTATAACCTCGCTGCCCAAAGCTTTGTTCCTACCAGCTTCGAACAGCCTGTTCTCACGGGCGAAATCACGGCGTTGGGTGTTACCCGCTTACTGGAAGCCATCCGTATTGTCAACAAAGATATTCGCTTCTATCAGGCCAGCAGCAGCGAAATGTTTGGCAAGGTACAAGAGGTTCCACAAAGCGAAACAACACCGCTTTATCCCCGCAGTCCATATGGCGTTGCTAAAGTCTACGGCCACTGGCTTACTATTAACTATCGCGAAAGCTATGATATGTTTGCCTGTTCGGGCATTCTCTTTAATCATGAAAGCCCGCGCCGTGGCCTTGAGTTTGTGACGCATAAAATTACCCACGCCGTCGCACAAATCAAACTTGGTCTAGCCGATGAACTTCGCCTTGGCAACCTAGACGCACGCCGCGACTGGGGCTACGCTGGCGACTATATTCGTGCCATGTGGCTCATGCTCCAACAAGACGAACCAGATGATTTTGTAATTGCAACAGGCAATACTTGGAGCGTACGCGAATTTGTTGAAGCTGCTTTTGGGTACGTTGATCTGGACTGGCAACAATATGTCGTCCAAGATCCAAAATTTTATCGCCCAGCCGAAGTTGATCTGCTGGTTGGCGATCCAACAAAAGCTAAAGAGAAATTGCAATGGGAACCAGAAGTTGGCTTTACTGAATTGGTCCATATGATGGTCGAGGCAAATCTAGCCATGTTGCGTCAGCGTGAAAGCTTTAAGGAACTAGCACTACTGAACGGACATCAGGGCAACGGCGCTCTGCCCGTTTTTGCCATGTAATCACCCATGATCACTGCACAAAATAGTGGAGACGACTCAAATATAACTTGAGTTTAGAGTAAATTGAAGCAAAACGAACTTTAACAACTGAAAAGGAATCGACGATAATTGGTTGATGAACCCTCTAGAAAAGGGGCAACCAATGATCGAACGATTCCGAAGAGAAGTATACCAAAGTTTTCAAAAAAGAGGAGATGCCTCTTTAGACCTGATTGACGGTATAAGCAGTGCTGAGTATGTAGAATCACCGGTAGGTGTAAGTGAGTCGCCACTATTTCGCCGCAACTTCAGCAGTATCTACGATGTACTGAATGAAGGAGAAATGTGGGAAGAAGAAGTGAGAAATTGCTTACACCGCAACCAGCCATCGGATGCGGAAACAATAGATGGATATGAAGTATATGCAATAGATTGCACAGAGGAACCACATCCAGAAGCGGATACATTGCCAGATCGGACCCAGTCAAAAAAGGAGAGGTATGCCCCAAAGATAATAGGTCATCGATATTCATGGACAGTGCGAATCGTTTCATGGAAGCCAAGTTGGTGTATGCCTCAAGATGTTGAACGTGTGGAGAGCGGAAAGACAGATAGTCAAGTCGGTGCAGAGCAGGTGAAACGGCTAGATAAGCAAGGGAACCGACCTAAAGTCGCCGTGGCCGATTCATTGTACTGCAACTATATCTTCCTAGCGGTCTTCCTCATAGCATCAAAGATAGAGGCACTGGTTCGGATGCGTAGCAACCGAGTGCTTTATGAAGAGCCGCCTGAATCGAAGAAGAATCAGTGTGGTCGACCTCGCAAACATGGAGCTAAATTCAAGCCATCTGACCCGAACCGCTCACCAGACTGTAGCAAACAGGTGACAATAATGAGGCAAACCGTTCAACTATCTGCTTGGCATGATTTACATTTCTACAGATTACCAACTCTAGTTGGTCTGGTTCTGATGGTCCAGTTTCTCAAAGCTGATGGCACACCTAGATTCAAGCGACCTCTCTACCTTTTCTGGACTGGTCCTCAAACCATTGCCCTTGAAGACCTTTGTCGTATGTACCTTTACCGCTTTGCCATTGAGCATATGTTTCGCTTCCTCAAGCAACATATGGGACTCGGTAGCAGTCGTTCACCTAGTCTGGAACAACATCAATTTTGGGTTTGGTGTTGTTCCCTTGCCTATGCCCAACTTGCTCTTATTCGCGATGAGGTTGCTCAACATCATCCCCCTTGGCAAAAGCAGTTTGACGATGAAGGACAACCACGTAAACTTACTGCCAGGCAGACTCAGAGGAATGCTTTAGTCTTTTTACTCGAGTTGGGTACACCTGCTTCTTCCACCAAACCCGCAGGGAAAGGCAATGGGCGCCCTCTTGGCTATCGACCCAAGCCTAGAACTAGACATAAAACCGTCGTAAAGGGCAAGAAACAGATCAAATCCGCCTAACTTTGGTTGAATACTTCTCATTTCAGTTGTTAATGTGCGTAGTCTTTCGGCCTCGTTTGCTTTCGTTTATCTTCTTTTCTTACCTTTTACTCTAAACTCAAGATATAATGTATACACACAATAAAGAATTTTGGACAGATAAACGCGTTATTGTCACAGGTGGGGCTGGTTTTCTAGGCTCATTCGTGGTGAGCAAATTAGAAGAATTAGGTGCAAGCGAAGTAATCGTTCCGCGCAGCAGTCAATATGATCTGCGCCAAATTGAAGCCATCCGCCAGTTGCTGAGTGATACAACCCAAAATGAGGCACCAGTCGATATGGTGATCCATCTCGCTGCAAACGTGGGAGGTATTGGGGCAAATCGACTACATCCAGCAGAGTTCTTTTACGATAACTTGATGATGGACGTGCCATTGATACATGAAGCATGGCTGAAGGGTGTTCCAAAATTTGTTGCTACCGGCACTGTCTGTGCTTATCCAAAATTTGCGCCCATCCCTTTTAAAGAAGATGACCTGTGGAATGGCTATCCCGAAGAGACCAACGCACCTTATGGCCTGGCAAAAAAGATGATGTTGGTCCAAAGCCAAACCTATCGTGAACAATATGGCTATAATTCAATCTTTCTGCTACCCGTCAATCTGTACGGCCCACGCGATAACTTTGACTTAGAAAGCTCACATGTCATCCCAGCTTTGATCCGCAAATGTGTAGATGCTAAAGAGCGCGGCGACGAGCATCTCGATGCATGGGGCGACGGGTCTCCCACACGTGAATTCCTTTACGTGGAGGATGCGGCTGCCGGTATTCTGCTGGCGGCTGAACGATATAACGATAGCCAGCCCGTAAACCTGGGTAGCAGTTACGAGATCAGTATTCGTGATTTGATGGAAACAATAGCGCGGCTGACGGGATTTAGTGGTCAGATTCACTGGAATACAACTAAGCCAAATGGCCAGCCGCGCCGCAAATTGGATGTAAGGCGCGCGAAAGAGCTTTTCGATTTTGAATCACAGACACCCTCTAAGCTCGACTTTGTACAAAGTAAGTCAAGATAAAAGGGAATTCTGAGAAAATAAAAAGACAAGGTAAGCTACATTTCTACAAACGACCAAGAAAGGAGAAATGATGCAAACCTTGCCAAGCCGAATTATAAAGTTACTAACGCCATTTGCGCCAAAGTTCGACAA
>Ga0209187_1000963_pt1 | contig 39075 bp, 27 predicted proteins | sample BantaG_FD_187430 | JGI IMG/M metagenome (GOLD analysis project Ga0209187, IMG submission 187430) | Marine algal microbial communities from Bantry Bay, Ireland - BantryBay_4 metaG (SPAdes) (version 2) | ecosystem: Host-associated > Algae > Red algae > Unclassified | place: Bantry Bay, Ireland...
GTTTGTTCGGGACATATGGATGAAAGCCTCTCCTGTCCACTTTGTATCCTGTGATCTAAAGTCAAATTCAACACCGCTCACTAAATTATAATCCTTACTAGCCTCCAGATCATCAAACTTTTGTCGGTTGGCCATAAAAGCACTAAGAGTAGATCCTGCCAGTAGAGAACGTTGAAAAGTCACTACGGAATAGTTATTACTCCCTTTCAATGTGTCATCTGCTAAATCAGTTTGTACGGTCATCATACCAATACGCCAGTCCTCATTTATTTTGCCACTAACTCTTCCACCAAAATGAATTGGAACAGGTACATTATCTGCGCCACCAATTCTACGAGAGAAGAAGGGTTGGATCCGGCTATTGCCTAAACTGGAAAACATGTCGCTGTTTTCTAAAAAGAACAAGCGTTTTTCTGGAAAGAAAAGCTCAAAACGATCAAGGTCAATAACCTGCTGGTCTACCTCAACTTGCGAAAAATCTGGGTTGACAGTAAGGTCAAGATAAAGTGAACTACTCAATGCGACTTTAGCATCTACACCCACAGAAGGTTGTATCTCACTTTTGCCAGCTTCATAATCTTTTGAAGAAATTCCAGCGACGTAAGGAATGATAACGGCATTGGTGCCGGCAGTTGGTGTTTCATTCCAAAGAAGTTGTCCGGTGTTTAACAAGCTGGAAATTTGGAAACCTCTTTCGATTGGGATCCATGTTGAAATTTCATTATTGGTTTGGTCATTTCGCGCAAAATTGATCCGCCAGGTTTTGATGTCTTCTTTGAAGCGAAGTGTCTTAATCGGGATAGCAATCTCTACAGACCAGTAACTTTGATGGCGGAAAACCTCTGCCTCCCACAGACCATCCCAACTGCTGGTCACTCCCTTTAGCCCACCGTTTGAAACGATACCATCTCTTTGTACCCCATATGGGTTTACACAAAAATTGAAACCAGTATTGACATCCGAAAAGGCGTTTATAAAAATAGAAAAAGCCTCATTGTCATCAAATGAAAAATCGCGTTTGAGTGATTGGATCACATATTTTTTGACGTCTCTGGTGTTGTGACAAATAGCTCCGATATAAAGATTATCTTCATCGTAAAGTACTCTGACTTCTGTTTGAGCAGAAGCGTGTAAAGTATCAAAAGGGTAGTTCATCCAAAATTACCAGTAGGAGCAGTATTCGTCCAGTCGGCTTCGTCTAGCTTTCCGTCTATGTGAATGGTATTACTGACAGACTGAATTTGGATAGCAGGTGCCTGTGCCAATGCATAACCAAATGCAAAAACAACAAGGATAAGGAAAAGAAGAAATTCCCGAATCTGCTTCATAATGTTCCTTCCCAGATAATCCAATCGGTTTATCCGGAAGTTTTAAAATTAATGTTTGAACCAGCCACGGCTAGTTGGTTCAAATGAAGTAATTAAACTCCAGTTTGTTAATTTAGGAATAGAAGGCTTGGTGATGTTTTTTCTCTGGTTTTGAACAAAGCTTTTGGAAGGCTGTGTTCAGTATGTTTTAAAGACCGAAGTCTGAACAGGTTGATCGCTAATGCAGTTTTCTATAAAATTTGGCCTCCATACTATAGGGAGCTTTTTTAACCGCAAAACCGCAAAATGTAAAACCGCAAAATGTAAAAGTGGCCGAATACCGTAGAATCTACGTTAGTGGGAAAACTTTTACATTTTACATTTTGCGGTTTTGCAGTTTTACATTTAAACCTGTTTTTGCCCAGCAAAAAGCCTGGACCATCCAAAACGAAGACCAAATAGAATAACCAGAAATACACCAATAACATAGTAAAACGGCATTCTGGTAAAGGCAATAATATGAATATTCGTTCTGTCTAGTCCCCACATTAATGCAAGGGTTGCAAAAATCATCATGACTAATCCGGATAATTTACCAAATCCGGGAATAAGGTCTAATGCCACATTATTCCGTATCAACAACAGGGTGCCTGCCATTGAAACGATAGGAATTATCTGCGTATAAATGTCAGATGTAAAAACACTTTGCTTCTCAAATAGGAATAAATATACATTCAAAGTAACGGCAAGGATACCAGGAACGCAGACCAGATAGATCAATGTAGAATAGAGGTATTTCCAGGGACTCAAGTGCCCTTCACCTTTTCCCATAAAACCAGCAATAAATGCGGTCAGTGGAATCAGTGCAAAATAAGCGATTAAGTATGCTGGATTCTCTGCTAATAACTCGAAAAACTCTTTGAGGGTCATTATTTTATCTGTTTTTGAGAATATATGGTTGTAAGGCAAATATTGTGCTAGAAAGAAGTGAGGTTGGAAGTTGGAAGTTGGAGGTGGGAAGTGGGAAGCTCACTCGATCGCGGAGCTCCGCGTTAGATGGCGCTTCCCACTTCCAACTTCCCACTTCCAACCCTTTTCAACATCTAAATGTTGAAAAGTAACTTAACCGGATCTTCCAGTAATTGCTTGACTTTTACGAGGAAAGTAACAGAGGTGCTACCATCAATTACCCGGTGGTCGTATGATAGAGCCAGGTACATCATTGGACGAATTTTAACCTCGCCATTGATAGCCATTGGGCGCTGTTGAATGGTGTGCATACCGAGGATGGCCGATTGTGGCTCATTAATAATTGGTGTACTCATCATGGAGCCAAAAACACCACCGTTTGTGATGGTAAAGGTTCCGCCCGACATTTCGTCGAGAGTCAGACTGCCTTCTCTTGCTTTTACAGCCAGTGCTTTGATGGCCAGTTCTATCTCGTGATAGCCCATGGATTCTACGTTTTTGACCGGAGGTACTACCAAGCCGTTTGGAGTAGAGATGGCTACTGAAATGTCAACGTAGTCGTGGTGAACGAGTTGATCGCCATCCAGTTTGGCATTTACGTCAGGCATTTCCATGAGTACGTGGGCACAGGCTTTTGCGAAAAGCGACATGAAGCCCAGTTTCACATCGTATTTCTTAACGAACTCTTCCTGATATTTTTTTCGAACCGCCATGACTTCGGTCAGGTCCACTTCGTTGAAAGTGGTGAGCATGGCGGTATTGTTTTTAGCAGAAACCAGTCGTTTGGCGATGGTTCGGCGCATGCGGCTCATTTTGCTGCTGCTGGTGTGGCGACTAAAAGCCGTTGGTGCAGGTGCACTTACCGGAGCAGTAGTTGTTTTACCATTTCCATTGGAAGCTGGAACGCTTGCTTTATTACTGATCGCCTGGCTGACATCTTCTTTTGTAATTCTGCCATCCTTACCTGAGCCATTTACATTGGCAGCACTGATATCGTTTTCACGCATCATTTTAGCGGCAGCCGGAGACGGGTGCCCGCTGGCGTGGCTTGCTTTTGATTCTACTGCAGCTACTGGTTCAGCAGCCGAAGCTGCCTCTTTCTCAGGAACCGCCTCTTTGGTAGGAGCGGAGCTGTCGCCACCTTCACCAGCCGGAGCTGCTACGCTGGTATCGATTTTGGCGACTATTGCACCAATTTCGAGGTCATCGCCCTCATTGGCAACGTATATTAGTTTACCAGCCGCTTCTGCCGGAAATTCCAGTGTTGCTTTATCTGATTCAAATTCACAGATTGCTTCGTCGATATTGACGTAATCGCCATTACCTTTCAGCCATTGTGAGAGGGTTACTTCTGTGATTGACTCCCCTATGGTGGGGACTTTCAATTCGATGATACTCATATCTTGTCTTTTATCTTGATTTTAATGTTATCCTTTGCTGCTGCAAAAATCTCTTATTATATCTATTTAAGCAATAAATTTAGGTATTAATTATGGGAAAGTTTAATGTGAGGGGCTGTTGTTGGTCTCTTGCTGTTGTGAGGAGAGGGTAAATGGCTCTTGCAACGTTTTAGGTTGGCTGGGCGGATACCGATGAACCGCCGTCTATCGATTACCTAGAGTTTTTTAATTTGCCTGATGGCTTCAAATACATCTTTTTTTGTTATGTATTTGGTTGTTAGTCCTTTTTTTGACTTTATAAGGATTTGCTCTAGATACCGAGTTTCTCTTTTAAGAATACTATGATTTCTTAGCAACATTAAATTATCAGAAACTCCGTGACCTAATATGTCTTTATTAGCATAAATGACTTTTCCAGAATTCCGTCCAACTCTAACAATTAAAATATCCTTTTTTTTAATAATTGGTTTGTTGTTGTATTGTTGGGAATTACAATAAAAGTCAGTACCACCATCTAGTTTGTTTCTATGAACAATTTTTATTTCATAGTTATGCTTATTGCTTTTTGTAGAAATAAGCGAGTTATCAATACCTCTTTCAAGAAGTAGATTAGTTGAGATAAAATTTTTCTCAACTAATCTACTCTTTCTATTTTCAATTTTTCTTCCAACAAATAATCTTGTCAGAACTTCGCTTGTATTGAAATATTTTTTTGGTTTTCCCTGATAAATGATATCAAAATTGTTTTTTAGATAAGTTCTAAAATCAAGTGCATTTTCAGAACTAAATATATTTTCTGGTAATACTGCAGCGAATATATCTCCTGTATTTAAAAGAGATATATTCACGTCTAAAATTTGAATTTCAAGTCGATTTACTAATTTAAATTTTGAAACTTTTTTACGAGTATATCCGAAGGGTGGATTTGCTAAAAGGAGTTTCTTCTCTTTTGAATTAAAAAATTTTAACGTGGACGTATTGGTTGAGTCATTTTGAAGTATTCTCCATGATTTTTTATAATTTTTTTTGACAACCTCGTCGATTGATTTATCAATGTATGTTACCTTCGCTTTTGGGTATTTTAAACTCCCTTCAATTAACATATTACCACTTCCACCGCATATGTCAATTATATGAGTAGGGGTATAATCTTTTGGAATACGTTTCAAAAGTTTTCTTGTAATACCCCGTGGCGTATAATAGTCAATCCAATCCATTATAATATATTTTGTAGTAATCATATAGCTCTCTTGGGGTAGAATAGAGAGTTGAAGGAGACACTATAGAGACAAAGAGTTTATAATACTTTAAAAATTGCTTTCTATCTTGACCATAATGCCATTTCCAAATAATATTGGTTAGTTTTTTATTCTTTAAATCGCATATTAATCGTTGCATAATTTTTCTGAACAAAAAATTATTAATTTCTTCTACGACCGAGATGCATATTGTTTGAATCGATTGGAGCTCAGCATAGTTTAATCTAATTGGTTTTTCGATTGATTCTTGGTGATTTTCTAAACCCAGAATCGATGCATTTCGAGCACCAAGTTTTCCATATCTATGAACAAGGCAATGCCTAACATGGCAGACTTTCTGATATTCGTCTAAAATTTTTTCCAAGTTCTGATCAATTTTACCTTTTATTCCAATTACTTCTCGAAATGCATCAATAATATTTTTCTTACTTGCAAAAGTATAGTTTTCCAATACAGCCTCAGGCATTAATTCCTTATTATGCGAAATTGCTGCAGCATATGTAATTGAGTGAAGTTCACACTTGTTTTTACTTACATGATCAACGTTAACACATTTTCTTATAATCTCTCTAAGATAGCTTTCTACCGCTGAAACACTACCCAACACAACTAAATTTGCATTCAAAGTGTTAAAGTTGGTTGGGTCGATTAATGTAATCAAATCGTTCAATTTTCTTCCGAAAGTATCTATTGGAGGGTCGCCAGATTCAACATATGCGTTGTCAAACATATTGTTAGTCTGAAGAGGAACTAATGCGGAAGATGTATTTGCTTCAAATCTTAACATATCTATGCTAGAAATTCATTTACAAGGTTATTAATTTTGACCAATATGTCAGAAGATCTTACATGCCCAATTTGGTCGCTTTTTCTTAATTCTGATGCTGGACTTTTAGAAGAATAGATGTCTCCAATAAGGACAAAGGGTGACTCTTCAATTGCTCTTCTTTGGACAGGAGTTAAAGGAACTTCAGTAATAGGTATTTTCATGCATTCTTCAAACGCAGAAAACATAATCAATTTTGTTCCACATATGTGACAGAATATTTGGTCTTCCTGAATTCTGACAGTATTGCAGTTAGAACATGGAGGTAAATTAAGGACTAATCCGTTTATGTCTTCTGGATTTAATATCGTTTCAAATTTTCGTCTTAGCGGTTGTTTGCTTTCTTTGCTTTTTAGTTTATTTAAAATTGAAGAAGTATCAAAGCCTCTATTGGTAGAAAAGGCTCTATCTTTTAAAAGAAATAAAAGGTGGGGAGTATATCTATCGTAATCTCTTCCCGCTCCATGGCTAACTCCACTTGTATGTTTATAAATAAGCCCAGCTTCATTTAGAAATTGAATCATTCTATTAATCATCGCATTTGTTGATGGTTCTATTCCAACTGTTAATGTTTTACCGGTTTTCTTTGATTTATTTAATTCAACTACTTCGGATATTAAATTTGAGAAAAAAGAGAATCCAGTTTCTATGATATTTGAAAATTGGGGCATTTTTTTCTTTAGTGACAAATATTCGTTTTGTAATAAAGTAGCATGAATGTCTAGAACTTCATTATATTTTGATTGCCTTGTACTTTTGTCTGATTGAGTGTAGGATCTAAGTAGGAATAAAAAGGCCCTTGGAATACCAAATGATGCAAATTTTAGTAATTCAATAACATTATCGTCAATATCTGTAATAAGTTGACTTAATCGTTTATTTATTATTTCATTCATGAAATCACTGTATGATTGCATGTTGTCACTAACATTAATCCAACATTCAACTTCTTCAGCATCGTGTCCAGGGTGAAATTTAGGACCATAATTAGTTGTTCCTGGATAAACTGAAGCTTTTGGGGATATTGATTTTGATTTAAGACTTGTAAAAATCTCAAATAACTCAATTAAATAGTCTGGAGTTAATGTGAGAGCAGCATCGTCAAATAGAATTATTGCTCTTTTTCTTCCAGTAGAAGTTATTAATTTTTCGATTACAGCTTTAACTTTACTAACACTTAAAATTGAGGGGATATCGTGATTTTCGAATCTAAAAAAACCACTTTCAGCTTTTGAGTTGAATTCGACTAGATTGTTTCTATTAAGGAAATTGTCATTAATTAATAGTTCCGTTTCTATGTTTTGTTCCTGACAAAATTCATAAATTGATAATAATATATTGGATAAAACCCAAGTATGAAATATTGATTTTGCGTTAGTAGCTTTAGATATAAGGGGTTCTAATTTGAAATATTTATTGAATGTAATGTATAACGAAACTGGCTTAGATGCATCACCAAGACACTGGTGGTGTGTCATTAACATATGGTGAGTTTTACCAGTTCCTCGGGGCCCAATTAAAAGTTTTGCACCAGTGCCAATAAGTTTTTTCTGAATTCTTTTAAAATACTTATTGGTTACAAACCAATTTTGTATTTGGTCTTTTTCTAAATAATCGGATCTTTCTTCTAATATTTTACTTTCTGTACTCAAATTTTTTGTTTTCTTGAATTATTACAAAGGTTTTAATTTTTAGGTAAAATTCAAACACACGCCAAATACCGTGTACCCTCAACTACCTGCAAGCTAATCATCCTCCCCAAGAAGTCCAAATGACTCTGCAACTTAGCCATGTCAGCCTCTTTTATATGCCCTGAATATAACGCAAATCTGTATCATTTTCTAAAAAATGGGTGGCAAAACTATGTCCCAATGTGTGAACAGTCGCATATTCATTCAGCGGGCTTAGTTCTTTCTCCTTGTCAAATACATTCTGTAACTCCGAGCAGAATACTTCTCTCGACGCATCCTTCAAATAGTCATTTTTTGGGGCATACCTCAGCATTATTCCCTCCGATTCAAAGAAATCATCAAAACCCCCAAAATAACAATTCCAGTACCAAGCAACTGCCAAGCCCAAACGCCTCACCCAAAAAGTAATAAGCCAAAATAATAGTAGAAATCGGCCCCACCGAACCAATGATAGCAGCACGCGTTGGCTCAATTCGACGGATGGCTTCCATCACCAAAAAAGAAGGAAGCACGGTAGCAAAAATTGCCATCAATAAACTAAGCCAGTACACCTCGCTCGCATATTTCCAATTTTGAATAGCCCTCTAACGCGGTAATTCGCGGTCGAGCCCGTCTGGCCAGCCGGACAGGTGCTATTCAAAATTCAATTATTCAAAATTCCTTATGTCCATGACATTGGCGTACGAGAGTCCGAAAGAATTCCCGTCGTAGGATTTCCTGCCGAAGGCATGGTATGGTTTATACTTGGCCATTTTATCATAAAAAAGCACAAAATGGCTAAGTATAAATTTTATACATAGCCATTTTATATAAAATTTTGTATTTTTGGCTGAATATAAACCTATAAAAATGGAATTAATAGGAAGAAAAGAAGAAAAAGAAACGTTTAAGTATTGTTTAAATAGTAGTGAGTCAAAGTTAATCGCGGTTTATGGTAGACGTAGGGTAGGTAAAACTTTTTTAGTACGTAAATATTTTCAATCAAAGATTAAATTTGAAATAGCTGGATTATTTGAGGGTGAGATGGGCGACCAGTTAACGAATATTATAAAGAGTTAGTACAAAGCGAAGTTGTTTTAGATGATTTATTCTTAGAATAGTAATGGCTTCGCATCTCGCTTGTAGCCCTGTGAAGGGAATAAGGTTAGCAGAGAAATGGTTGAAACAAAGAGTCACCTTCTTTATGTCAAAATCAAAAAATGAATCAAAATCTCTAGAGGCAGGTGAAGATGGAAAATCACGAAAGCGGGAAAATTGCCATTGCGATTTCCATTGCCATTGCCATTTATCTCTTCCGATTCAAAGAAATCATCAAAACCCCCAATATCACCACCCCAGTACCCACCAACTGCCAGCCACCAAACGCTTCACCCAAAAAGTAATAAGCCAAAATAATAGTAGAAATCGGTCCCACCGAACCAATGATAGCAGCACGTGTGGGCCCAATCCGACGGATCGCTTCCATCACAAAAAAGGAAGGAAGTACGGTTGCAAAAAACGCCATCAATAAACTAAGCCAGTACACCTCCTTATTATATTTCCATAAATCCCATTGCAACAATACGCCGTGATGTATCAGCACAGCAGCTGCTGCCGTCAACATACCAATGGCCGTGAAACGCAAGGTACCCACCCGCTGCACCAAACCGGCACTCCAGATAATATAAAGCGCAAAGGACAGCGCGGCCATGAAAACCAATCCGGCTCCCAAATTTAAATACTCCTCCGAGATGGTGGACTTGTCAGTAGCGAAGGCCAGCAGAATGCCTGAGTAAGTTAATAGCAAAGCCAAAAAGGTGGTACCCGCAATTTTTTTTCTGTAAAAGAAAGCCATGATAAGTACCACCAAAGTAGGATACATAAACAAAATCAATCGCTCTAATCCGGCAGATATATATTGCAAACCAGCAAAGTCAAACATACTAGCCAGATAGTATCCCGTCAGCCCAATCCCCATTATCTTCAACCAATCCCGACGACTTAATGCCGACTGATTCGATTGATTTGATTTTCGGTTGACCCAAAATAAGATGATAATATAAAATGGAAGTGCAAATAACATCCGCAAGGCCAGCAGGGAAAGCGAGTCAATTTCATGCCGATAGGCTAGTTTGACTATGACGGCTTTGGAAGAATAAAGTATGGAACCGAATAGCATAAGTGCGCTGCCAATGACTCGATACTTTACGGGAGAAGCTTGATCCATTGAGCAAAGAAAAGGTTTTTTTGATTAGCAAGCTAATCAAAGGTTGGAGCTTAGAAGGTGATAAGGCTTGAAGGGGTGAAGGATGACGCGATCGCGGGCTCCGCATCTCGCGTGTCCTTAAACCCTTATTACCTTCTAACCTTCAAATTATTTTGTGAACTACCTTGTTCTTCTCCAAGAGGTAAACCAAGTGTCAGCTAAATTGACTTATCACAAAGGAATAAAATGGCTTGCCTCAGAGGGAAATACTAGTGCATTTAATGAGATTAAGCCCATTGACTTCATTAATTTTGCTTTGAGCTATCGAATTAAAGTTTTGGACAGAATACGTTTTGGAGGTGGAAAAGTTGGTTGCCCTGCTGTGGACTAGATTTAGTTGGTTTTAGTTTGATACCCAAACCGCAAAAGAGTCCCCATTCCACTCTTCCCCTCATTAGCAATATAAAGCGTACCATCGGTATCAAAAGTCATCCCTTCCGGTTGCGGATGAATTTTTTTATCCAGTTTTTCCAAATGCAAAATCTTACCAGACTCATCAAAAATCATCAGTATTTTTTTAACAGAAGAAGTCATATAAATATTTCTGGTGATCGGGTGAATGGCAATAGCGGAGGGGCTAAAGATCATCGCTTCCGCATTCGGTGCAAAGTAACCACAAAGTTTTTCATGATAAGGTGAGGCCTTACAATGTTTCAAATGTTTCTGAATGGCATCCAGACTTATCGTGTAGATGGGATCCATGCTCATTGAACTCGTGGCCAGATCAAAACTGTAGACTACCTTTTTGAACTTGGCCTTTGCCATAGATTCGCCAGTCGAAGGCAAACCTTTACAGGCAATCAGTAGTCGGTTTTTTGTAGCATCATAGCAAAGCCCTTCTACGTCATTGTCTTTCGACAAAAAGAATTTATGCTTTTGGACAAAGGGTGGTGTGCTTTCTAAATCTTTTACCTCGTAAATGTTGCCATTACTTTTTGCAACGTATACTTTATCCCCTACCACTTCAAGGCTTTCGTAATCGCCTTTTTTATGAAAAGGAATTTCCTTAACAACTTTCCCCGTATGTTTGTTGATGTAAAATAAAATACCATCCTCGTCCTGATTGGCGCAAATTAAAGAGTCCTGGGGAGCACTTAGTCCGGATATTTCTTTCAGGAGTTCGGGAAGTTCAAACCGTTGATCCGGATGACTCATTTGATAAGGCAAATCAAAGCCGTGATGATGCTGTGCAAGAGGAGTGGGGATCGAATCTTCTACTAATTGTTCCGTCAGAGGGAGAGGGACTTGAGTTAGTTCTGTTGTGGCAAGACCTCGCCCACAGCCATAAATGTGTAGTATAGCAATATAAATAAGAAGGAAAAATTTCATACCTGAGATTTTAATTCGTCGATTCGCAATTTGAAAATATGCTTAGGAACCTTGAGGTACAATTCCTTGTATATTTCTAACGCCTTTAAACGGTGCTTATTATTTGAAGTTACCATTTTGGACAACTCATAATGTATGTTGGCTTTGGTTTCGTTGTTTTGACCTTCACTTTGAGCAAGCCAATCCGTTAGTATATTTTCGGCAGTTTCTTTATCGCCTTCCATCCAGGTTATTTTAATAGCTAGTATTTTTCCGCGCATTTCCAGTTCATCATTGTTGAGATGGTTGGCAATATCTAATAATTCCGCGGCCTGGTCTTTTGCTTTTTGTGGTTGGTTCATTTCTATATAAACCTCGCCTTGTTCGGCCAGGCTCATACCGAGTACCAACAGATTGTCAATGTTTCTTGATACGTCAATCGCCCGTTGGTAATGGATAACTGACTTGTCGTATTCCTTTCGGAAAAAATAAATATCACCGAGTGTGTTGACCGCCTTGGCGATCCCTTTCTGATAACCGAGTTCCTCGCAAAGTTCCAGATTTTTTTCAATGTATTGAATGGCAATGTCGAATTCACCTTCTATACTTCTGAGCTCACCTATCAGTCCGAGTGCAATGGCGGTACCTTGTTTATCTCCAAGTTCTTCACATAACCTGAGGTCTTCAATAAAGTTTTGAAGCGCCAGCCCATAGTTTCCTTTTTGCTGATAGATCGAACCAATACAACCTGTGGCAATGGCCTTTAACAATTTATTGCCCAACTCCTCACTGATGCTCAATCCATCATTGAAATGTTTTAGTGCATCATCAAAATCACCTTTTTCCTGATATACGATTCCCAGGTTGGTGTGCAAGGTAGCCATGCCTTGCTTGTCATTCGCAGCCTGGCATTTGCTTAAAGCAGAAAGTTGTTGTTGGACACCATCGTCATAGTCACCCAGATTCATATGAGTAAGGCCAAGGTTGGCAACAATCTGAGCGAAGCTGGAAGTGTACGGTACCTTGTTGCTGATCGCGATACTTTTCGTAAAATAGGATTTAGCTTTCTCGTAATTACCTTGTCGAAAATACAAGTTGCCCAAATCTCCAAGTACTTTAAAGTTACCCAAATCATCAGCCTGTTCTTCAAAATAATCAGCTGCTTTTTCCAGGTATTTTCTAGCCGTTTCGTAATCACCTTTTAGGATGAGCAATCGTCCAAGATCATTATGGGCTCTTCCAAGTAATACAGGGTCATTGGTTTTTTCTGCTGTTTTATAAGCTTTTAGATAAATGGTTTCGCAGGTATCCCATTCGCCAATGAGTTCAAGAACCGAACCTTCTTTTAATAGTGTTTTGGTGAGTCTGGCGGTATCTCCTTTTGCTTCGAGTATTTCCGTCAACTTTTCGTAAAAGTCAATGGCTTGTCGGTTCTGGTAATTGTTTTTTGCAAAATCTGCCGCTTTTTCCAGATATTCAGTTGTTTTTTCAATGACATCTGCCTGGCCAAAATGGAAGGCCAGGTCAATATATTTTTCTTCCAGGTTTAGAGGGTATAGTTTTTCAATAGCGCTACCAATGAGCAGGTGTAACTTTCGCAAACGAGTCCGCAGCTGCATATCGTATACGGTCTCCCGCAAAAGCGAATGCTTAAACATGTACCTCAACTCATTGACAGCTTGCCATATCTGTCCTTTCTCCGCTGTCCTAACCTGCTCTTTCAGCACAGAAATAGTATTCCCGTTTCTATGTACAAATTCCTCATTTTGTTTCATGACCTCTGTTAGAACCGGAATCTCAAATTCACGTCCAATCACTGCAGCAGCTTTTACGGTTTCTTTTACCAGTGTAGAGAGTCGGTCAATACGTGCCATTAGAATTGAATTGATGGAACCCGAAAGTTTAATGCTAGGATCTTTGATGTTCCATAAATCATCTTCTTGTTTTAGTAAATCACTTTCCTTAAAGTAAGCCAATATTTGTTCGAGATAAAAAGGATTTCCATTAGAAGCTTTGGCCAGCAAGGCTTCAAAGTCTGGGTGTATTTTACCTTGTAATTTTGACTCGGCAAAAGACTTAAGTGCCTTGGGTTGTAAAATGGATAAATCGATTTCAGAGGGATTGATCTGATGCTTAGCAAGTACTTTTTTTGTGAATAAAAATGGCTTGGTGCCATCGTCTTTATAGCGCGAAGTCATCAGAATGAAAACCGGATAGTATTTAAGTTTCGAAATCAATCCACTCAAAAAGTCGATGGAACTATTGTCATACCAATGTCCGTCTTCCAGCTCAATGACAAGTGGCTTGAGTAGTGAGCCTGCAATAAAGAAATTTTCAAATGCGGACAAAGTATTTTGAAAACGACCTTTGGCATCTAGTCTTTCCCATAAAGAGTCGGGATATAAAATCCCGATTTGAGCAGCGAGTATGGATTCTGTTCGTTTTAGCTCTCTTGTTATTTTTACTGATTCCGGATGTTCCGGAACATCAGAGTCTTTGAGGAGTCGTTTGAATTTCTTTTCAAACTGTGCCTTATTTTGTTCGTAATTGTTTTCGGGTGACTGATTAAAAAAGGCCCTTAAATGAGCAACAAAAGGATTGAAAGGTTTTTTCAAAATTTGATCCGCCGGGCAAGTGTACCAGTTGATGTCCCTTTGGGAAAGAAGCACGTTTCTAAGTTCATAAGTCAATCGGCTTTTCCCAATACCAGCTTCCCCATAAATTCTGGTAATGCCCGCAAATTTTCCCTGGAGAATTGGAGTAGCGATTGATTTGAGTTTGGCCAATTCGAGATTCCGGCCCATCATTTCACCACTATAAGAAGGTTTTTCGTCAAGATTGCGACCAAGTAACTGATGTGTTGAAACGACCTCGTCTATTCCTTTGTATTTATTATCGCCCAGATAAGCGAATTTAAATCCGGAATTTTTTTGCAACTCGTCGTCTACTAATATCTCACCCCATTTTGCTTTTATCATTAGACGGGCAGCGAGGTTGACCTGATTACCTACCGCAGCATATTGGCAACGTTGTTCGCCACCCACAATACCAGTATAAGCCAATCCGGAAGCAATACCAGCTCTGAATTTAAAACCTTTTTTCTCTAGTTGATCCACTTGTTCCTTGATAGCAAAAATAAATTCCAGCGCACGTTCCTCGTTATTTTCAAAAGAAACAGGTGCCCCAAAAAAAGCGAGCATGACACCGCCTTTGTCTCCAAAGTCAATTTCTTTAAAGTAGCCGGAGAAACGATTGATTTCATCCAGTACCATAGTAGCGAATTCATTGAGCAAATCATGGTTTTCGACACCAGTAAAAGAAATGAAAACGGAAATGACATTTCTAAACTCACCACTTTGATTGTATTCGATGACTGCCTTGGGCAAAAAGAGCTTGGCAACACTTTTTTTAAGTGGGGCTAAATCTGAGGCTTTTTTTATCAAAGTATTGCCCTTAATGTCTTTAGCTAATTTGTAAAAACCGCCTTCCAGTGCTTCCACTTCTAGTCCCTTCCCTTCCAGTGCCTCAATCATATGCTGATCCAGAATGATGTCCTTGTCCACCGCATAACGGTCGCTTTCCGCAGAATTGTCAATGGCTGCACCACGGAAATAAAATTGCTTGTACTTATTCCCAATAATTCCCCATTCAATGTCACCAAAGGAAAGTCCGATTTTTATACCAATAGAAAAATCACCAAACTGTTTTTGCTTAAAGCCTTCTTTTGAGAACAGGTCGCGAATATCTTGAGCAGTTTGTAAGAATGCGGAAGCATTTATATCGTTTCGCTCAAGCGGAAAAATAGCAGTAAAGGCGTCACCAGCAAAGTAGGGAATCATTCCTCCTCGTTTATAAACAAGCGCTACCATTGGAGCAAAAATATCGTTTAGAATAATGGATAGCTGTTCCGCCCCTTCATTGCCCCGTTTCATCAGGGTTTCAGTCAGTGGAGTAAAACCCGACAAGTCAATAAACATAGCGTAAGCCCGAAAATTACCCTGATCAAGGTTTTTCATGCTTTGCTCCTGTATAAATGGTGGGATAAGGTTTTTCACTGCTAGTTTGATTCTGTTTTTTCTGTAAAGACCAAAGTTACTGAATTAAGGCAGTTATAAGTCGTTAAGTGGTCAAGAATTTTAGAACCAAATTAGCGCTTTAAGCGTATACTGATTTGAAAAGGGCTCTGGGGGCCTTCTGGTGATGAATGTTGTTTATCAATGCCGGGACGACGTTTTTACATAACTTTCTGCAAAAAAATAACTTTCACTGTACTTTTGTTTATTTTTGTACCTAATATCTATCAGATCCCCCGACGACCAAAATCTGCTTGAGATCAATCCTTTTCTTATCCAGATTTGTCTCCTCAGAACCAAACTATATTAAACACGTTTGTAACTGTTCAGTTACTTTACTATTAGCTGTTGGCTTCCCTCCATCGCGAGTAAATCGCGTTATAAGGAAGCCAACAGCCAACAGCTGAATAGTTACACACGTTTTAGAATCTCCAAATATTTTACATACGGGTAAACGTTTTCTATAAAAACAAAATTTTCACTTCCGAGAAAGCTAGACTGTAGCGCATTGAGATTTCAATTGCGATCGTGATTGGTGGCCCTGTCGCGATGTGTTTTATTAATTGTGAATATGATAAAAAGAATATTTTTTTTCCTGATTTTAATTAGTTGTTCTTCTCAGCTTTTGGGGCAACTTCAGGCTACCGCAAAACGGACGGGTGAGTCAATTAAAATTGATGCAAATTTGGATGAACTAGTTTGGCAAAAAGCAACTAGTGTGGGCAATTTTACGCAATTGGAACCAAGCCCATATACACTTTCCCTGCAAAAGACTGAAGTGCGGATTCTATACGATGACAAAGCCATTTACATTGGGGCTCATCTTTTTGATTCAAGCCCGGATAGTATCATGAAGCAAATGACTGAACGCGATAATATCGGTATTACCGATTGGTTTGCTGTAGCCATTGATGCTTATCAGGACGGACAGAATGGAGTCGGTTTTGTGGTAACACCTTCTGGAATTCAAACGGATATTAAATACAGTGCTGCTGATGGAAGCGGAAGTATAATTAATGGAGATGAAAATTGGGATGCGGTATGGAACAGCGCCGCCAAAGTGGTAGAGAATGGTTGGGTCGTTGAAATGAGTATTCCATATTCTGCGATTCGTTTTCCAAATAAGGAGGTGCAATTATGGAACATTAACTTTGCCAGAATGATTCGCCGCTACAGAGAGACCTCCTACTGGAATGAAGTTAAACCTGAGATCGAAGGCTTCCTCAACCAATCCGGAAGATTAGCAGGAATAGAAAATGTGAAAGCACCACTACGGCTTTCTGCCACTCCCTTTCTAGTGACTTATGGAGAGTGGTATCACAACAAAGATGCCACTCAGGTGAACTCCTGGGTCCGATCTATCAGCGGTGGTATGGATGTCAAATATGGCATCAATGATGCTTTTACTTTAGACATGACACTTATTCCTGATTTCGGACAAGCTCGTTCGGATAATCAGGTGCTGAACCTGTCACCATTTGAAGTTCGTTTTGATGAAAATCGTCAATTCTTTACCGAAGGAACGGAGCTGTTTAATAAAGGAGATTTGTTTTACTCCAGAAGAGTAGGAGGGCGCCCGATAAGAAGCGGAGAGGTAGACGATCAATTAGGAGCGTTTGAAGAAGTGACAGATAACCCGCAAGAAGCTCAATTATACAATGCCACTAAAGTTTCAGGAAGAACAAACAGCGGCCTCGGCGTTGGTTTGTTTAACGCAACGTCTCAACGAACGCTTGCCAGGATAAAAAACTTAGAAACAGGCGACACCCGCAGCTTTGAAACCAACCCACTCACAAATTATAATGTATTGGTTTTTGACCAAAACTTAAAAAACAACTCCTCTGCTACCTTGATCAATACTAATGTGATGCGAGATGGGGTGACCTACGATGCCAACACTACAGGAGCGCTTTTCAACCTGCGGAATAAGGCCAACTCTTATGCCATAGGAGGTGGTTATAAGGTGAGTCAAAAATACTATAGTGGTAAAGAACTAGCTTCAGGAATCGATAGTATTGGTTTGGGAAATGCTTATAGTTTTGAAGTAGCCAAAACGAGTGGTAACTTTCAATACGGATTGGAATACGATGTAGAGAGCAAGGATTATGACCCGAATGATTTAGGTTTCTTGTTTAGTCCTAACGAACGAGCTGTTGAACTTTACGGAGCTTACAATATTTTTAAACCTTTCGGGAATTTTAACCGGATGCGCTTTAGCGGATCGGTTGATTATGCACGTCTGGTCAAGCCAAATGTTTTTACCAATACAGGTTTTGGTTTCAACTTCTTTGCGGTGACAAAAAACTTTTTTGGATTTGGACTTTGGAGTTACCACGAGCCATTTACCTCGTATGATTATTTCGAACCAAGGAGCGAAAACTTTGATCGCTATTATGCTTTTCCGACCAACAATAATATTGGGGGCTTCGTCTCGTCTGATTATCGCAAAGTATTTGCTTACGATATCAATAGTAACTTCCGAAAATTTAATGCAAATGGCCGTTATAATTTCAATATTAGTTTTTCTCCAAGAGTTCGCATAAGTGATCGCTTGTCATTCATCATCAACAGCAACGTTTTCCTGCAAAAAAATAATGAGGGCTACGTGACAAAAGAGAATGACGGAACCATTATTATTGGAACAAGAGATTTTAACACCATTGAAAATATACTCAACGCAAAATATATTTTCACCAACAACATGTCACTAACATTCCGTCTACGACACTACTGGTCGGTGGCGGAGTACAGTAAGTTTGGCGCTCTGACAAATGACGGAAAGTTGGCACCAACCGATTTTGATGATTTTAATGACAATAGTTTTAATGCCTTTAATATCGATATGGTATATCGTTGGAGGTTTGCTCCAGGTAGTGATATTTTTATTGTTTGGAAAAACCAAATTTCTGAATTCTCCAATGATGTGGATGTGTTGCAGTATGGCTACGACAGGAGTTTGGGTCGTTTACCGAATATCCCGCAGAGTAATAGTTTTTCGATAAAGTTGATTTACTTTTTGGATTATTTGAGTCTGCGAAGAAGTAATGGCTAGTCGGTCGTGCCCTAAAAAGCGTTGTTTGGATGCGTGTTAGATGTTTTTCTACGAGCGCTTTGTCCCTTAAAGGATGTTGATTCTATTCTACCGATGAGCCCTGTATGATACGGACAGAGCCTGTCGGGCTGGCGCTCACCAGACGGGTTCACCGGTAGACGAGAACCAACATCCTTCGCCAGCCTCTGGCTGGTCGAAGAAACATCCAACATCCAACATCCAACATCCATCAATTTCTCATTCTATGAGTCGCTGACTATTTAGTGTCTGGCTGGATTCCCCCTTCTAACCGAGGAGCTGCCAACATATATTTTTTTTGCATTTTTGTATTCGGTCAATATTTTGCCCGTTGAGCATCTGGCTCTGTTCTGTATCAATTTGTTGACCTTTTTATAGCATTTTGATTGCTACAGAGCACAGGATACCATTTGATTCTCTGAATCATCCTGTATTTGCTATCGATTACCTGATTTTTTTAGGCAGCTTTCTTTCGCCGCTGTACTTTGTGATCGCTCCTCTCCATTACAAGCCTGCCTAATCGTTTAAGATTATATGCAAGTACTCCTAATGCAACATATTTCTTAAAGCCAACTAATGTTTTATCTGGTACTTTATTTAGACCACTATGTTCCAACTCATTGATGTTCGATTCAACCGCGCTATGTGCATGGCGGAGCTGGACAAAATCTCTTCCTTTTTCTTCCGCTTCCTGACTCGCTGTCCTCTTTCCTTTCTTTGGCATAATCGCTTGCTTAAACACTTTCTCTACTGCTTCTTTTCCTAACTTGGTATAGAATCCTTTGTCTGAACTCAAACTCAATAACTCATAAAGCGTTTCATCAAAATGCTTCGTTAATCTTTCTAACAAAGGAATCACTAAAACTTTATCTACTTCCTTTATTGCCACATGATGGTCTACTATAAAATGGAACTGATCGCTTGTAATTAACACATTGTGCCCCAACTCAACTTTGTTATTCGCTTTTCCTTTTTGCAACCATTCTACATGCGGTTCAAATATTGAAAATAGTTTTTCCGCATGAGGTATTTTTTCTCCTTGTAAGATTCTACGATCAACCAAATCAATATGCTTGTCTAGCAACTTATGATAGTGATTTAAACGCTTAATTAATGCATCTATTAGTATGTTTGAACAGCCTTTTACCGCAATATCTGCATAACTCTCCTTTATTTTTACACTCAACTTTCTGGCATGATCCAAATAACTTTCCGTTGATAACTTTAATCGAACATCGTAATTATTTCCTTTTTTCCGATGTATATCAGATGTTATACGGTATTGATTTTTTCCATTCCGACCCCACCATTTTAAATTACGCCAGCCATCTAGTTTGCCATGAATTATCATCTCTATCAACCCGATTATCCGAACACAACTTCTAATGCAATCCCATAGCAAATTTAGATCTGTTGGAAAGTGAACATTGCTCTCTACCGCATAGGTATCTGTTTTTAGACGTAGCCCTAACTTATCTTCGCCGAGTTCTTTTTTTTTTAGCTCATGACCCGCCTTCACTACTACAGCACTTATTTCTTTCAAAGTTTCTTCATCCAATAAACGGACATTCTCTTTTAGTGTGGACAAGCCATACTTCTTGCCGATATCCATCGCACGGAATCTATGTACTCCTAGAATACTCCGTAATTCAACGTGCTGATTCGCAAGGTCATGCAACATGTCATAATTCGTATCCAAATTCAAACGAACACATCCCAATACAAAGATTTCCCACAAAGTCATCCCTGGACGACCTGTCTCTTTTTTGCCCGCCAATATCTTCTTTGATAAAATTGTAAAGACTTCCTCGTTTAAAGAGGACGTTACAAAGATGTATTGCAAGCCTTGTAATAATTGAGGAAGTTCGTGCCGCGTTTTTGTCGTCACCTCAACCTCTGGTATTGGAATCACACCAAGTTCTAATTGTTGTTCAAACCGTTTTCTCATCTTTTTTCTTTTGAATGTTTTCTCTTAAAAGTATTAGCAAAATTTACATCTAACTGATAGCCAGTGAAATATAAAATTAACTTATGCTAAAATACTGTTTTTAACGCTAAAATTCAAACTTTAGATGGAGCTTTTAATAGGACTAATCAACTCACTGTCAATGGGTTGTGGAGAAGAAAAGTGTTCCCGACCAAGCACTATATACAATAAAAATTAGAATGCCCGCTAACGTTGTATACGCTAGCGGGCATTCCAATTCACATTCTAATTCGAATGCCTTCACCAAACCTTCACCGCCTTCCCATCTTCCACCCACTTACTCCACTTCTTATTATAAGTATGCACTTCCTCCGTCGGTTGCTCCTCCTTATCCACTACCGGCTCTCCCTGATTCACCCACTCGAAGATACTGCCGTATAAGTTATACACTTTCGTAAAACCCATCTGCTGCAATTTCTCCCCAACCTTCTCACTTCTATATCCGATGGAACAGTACAATACGATTGGCTGATCTTTTGGAACATCCTCCAACACGCTCATCTCTAAATTATTATATCCAAAATACTCCGCCCCTTTGATATGGCTGGTTTCGAATTCTTCTTTTTCGCGGGCATCGAGTATCAGCACCTCGCCGTCTTGCATTTGCCTCAGTTCTTCCACCCCGACTACCGGAACAGAAAAACGAATTGTTCTACTGACTTTTTTGTCAAATTGCTTATCCACACAATGCGGGCGCACCGCAGGCTCCTGTGCGCAACTAACCCCGATAAAGGTCAGAAAAAAGAATAATGTTGAAACTACAATTCGTGTCATTGTCTAATGATTTATGGTCTATAATTGCTACGCATTAAAGGGAAAATTGCGATGGCCATTTATGTGGCCTTCGGCCCACTCCCCACCTGATCCTCAATCACCATTCCATCCTCACAAAGCGGTACCAGTTCTTTTTGTATAAACTCCTTAACCGCCATTTTAATTTCATCCGGATACAACAAATGAATATTAGGGCCGGCATCCAGACTAAAAAACACTTGCAAGTCGGTATTGTTTCTAAAAGCACGTATTTTTTCAATCATCGTAATGGTGTTGGGGCGCATCAAAATGTAAGAAGGCTCAGAAGCCATCATAAGTGCGTGTAATGTGAGCGCCTCGTCTTCTGCTATTTTCCCAAAGGTAGCCACATCTCCATCCCGAAGCGCTTCAAGCAAACGATCAAAGCGATCTTTGGCTTGCTGATAGCGCAAGTCAGCATAAATGTTAGTTTCCATCAGTCCATGTCCTGCTCTGCTGGAAACATGCTTCTCTGCCTTACTCACAATCAGAATGTCATCGTGAAAAGTATGGAAAACAGCATGTACTTTTTTCTGCCATGGAATCGCAAATAAGTTGGAAGAGCTGTCGGCCGTTTCCCGCTCTCCCCAAATTCCCATTACAGGATAAAGCGAGCGACAAGCAGAACCTGATCCCAATCGCGCCACGTAAGATGCTTTCTGATAGAATTCATGCTCATCCTGCAGAGTCCCAAAAAGGTTTTGCTCGACAGAGCACAAGCACAAAGCCAATGCTCCCATAGCTGATGCCGACGAAGCAATCCCCGCCGAATGCGGAAATGAGTTGGATGACTTAATCGTCAAATCAAGTTGCTCCAAAAATGGAAATATGTCGGGAATGCTTGCCAGGAATTTTTCAACTTTCGTTTGAAAAGCAGGATTACTTTCTCCTTCAAAAAAGAAGCTAAGTTGAATACCGGTGGCGTCAGAAGTTCTGACCTTATATGCTAAAGAAGTAGAAGTTCGCGCATTATCTAAGGTGAAACTGATGGATGGATTCCGCGGAAGTTGGCGACCATATTTTCCCCAGTATTTTATGATGGCGATATTGGAAGGGCATTGCCAACTGACGGTCCCGCTTTGATCTTTCTTGCTATTTAATACAAGTTCCTGATTGTCGTATTGCTGCATACCGATTGATTGTTTTGAGCACTTACCTATATGCAAAGTTACGTAATAACGTAGACTTGGGCAACCAGCTGTTCGACTACGCTGTCCCGAAGCTTTAGTACCGTGTATTTAGTAGCTTAGGAACAGTGTAGTCGAAGGGAAGCTTCCTAGTTGTCCTCCTTAGCGTCCAACTCAATTTCATCCACCTCATAGGAAAGGTCGTAATCATCAAGTACAGCATCCAGGATTGAATCTTCCCCCTCTTTATAGCCTCGCTTTAGTTTATAGCCATATATTTTGCCGAATTCGTTCCAGTACTTGGCAGTAAAACCACCTTTTAGGTCTTTTACCAGGCCGTAGAAAGGTCGGTCGAGTTCTTTCTCGATCATCTTTACCAAAATTTTACCTTGTGTCCGTGACAGCTTTTTCAAAGGAGTTTTAAATTCCTTCTTCAGCTCTTTTTGAAGGCGACGGATATGTTTCTTACGCTTGCGCTTACTCATGCCAGCGGTCACGACCTCCATCTCTTTGAAGATCCGGATACCTTCTACAGCGTATGGATATACTTTGGCAGCGTATCGGCGGTATTTTCTATATCGACGATATTCGTCCTTGTCATCAAAGCTGCGTAAGGAAGAGACAGACATTTCACCTAAATCAGCTACAATAAAGGTGTCTGTTTCGGTAATAATAGCAGTAACTATTTGTCCGTCAATGGTTAGTTTCTTTGGCTCGTCGTCTATCTGCCCAAAAAGGGTGGTAGTGGCAAGAAGCCCGCAGCATGTTAGAATTGATAGTATTAATTTCATATTAAGTTAGTTTATCACAAATACATAACCAATTTATGGTAAAAAATAGACTAGTGATGTTATGGACGTGTTAAGTTGAATTAATAAATAGTGCTTATCCTTAACATTTGTATTAAGGGGAATAGCTTACGGTAAAATGTTAATGTCTGGATATAAGGAGGTTATTGGTTGCCGAATTGGTTTTCCATCATCATTTCGTCTATAACATTTACTACCTGTTCAGACGATTCAGTTCTGAAAACGATACTTTTTTTGATCAAAAAATCAAGGAAAGACTTAGTTGGACTAAACCCTTTAAATAAGCTTGGGACCAATAAGGAGATTGGATCTTCAATAGGTGTTACATTAATAATTTGAAAAGCATCCTGATAAAGATTATACTCGATAATAACAGCCACTTCCTCCATTTCACTGGCAAAACAGCTAATAAATAGTGGGGAGCGTAAAAACTGACTGGAGTCATAGCCATAAATTTCTTTATCAAAAAGCGGGTACAGCCATTGTTTATGTTCTATGCCTCTCTTTAACAGCAGATCACTTACCTGCTTTAACTGGTTGTAAAGTTGAGCAGAAAGCAGTTGGTCGAAATCAAGTTCATCGTAAGGTGGCCAGGACTGGTTGTCTTCATCAAAATATTCGACTTTGCCAATCCTTAGTTTGTAATCAAATTTTTCATAGCCTGGTACTACATACCCCGGGTAATAGATTTGGTAGGCCTGCTTGATACCGTAATCTATTTCTTCCAACATGGTGTAGTAACCCAAACTATACTTCGCATAATCCGGATCGTACATACCCATGATACTTGCCAATGTTTCTTCTCCGCGATCAAAAAAACTTACGGCTGCTAAACGATCACCGTCATAAATTGCAATCTCGTAGGTGTCATAAATGTTTAACGTCGATTCACCAAACAAAGAAGACTTTAGCGATTTGGAAACAAACCCTTCAAATCGTTTTTTGTGCTTTTTGTACAGGGTCTCTTTTTCTTTGTCAAAAACTGCCTTTCGGGCAATGACGCGAAACTTCCTGCGATTGTGGGCCATCAGTTTACGCTGACTTTTAGAAAACTTAAAACCGTTCAATTGAGCTCTGATCCAAAGTGCGGTATACAGATTGTCCTTAAACGACAGAAACCGGCAAGTGAATATCATCTGCCCCATCCTAAACCAACCTTTGGCCAGATAGTGATCCAGCTCTTCTGGGAAAATTTCTTCCGGATAATTTATTTCTGTAAACATTTAAAGTCTGAACGTGGATTTTTAAAATTTGTATTTCTGTTTATAATGCTTCGTGTTGCAAGGTTTGATGGGGATAAGGTTTGAAGGTTTTGAAGGTTTGAAGGTATGAAGGTTTGAAGGACACGCGATCGCGGGCTCCGCGTTAGAGTATCCTTCAGACCTTATCCCATCAAACCTTATCCCCAAAACCTTAATAAAACAATTTTTTGTCTCAGCTCGATCTTTTGAACGCGTTAGCGGGAAACTTCCGTCTTCGGTCTCCCGTCTTCTCCCCCCAAAGGTATCGCTTACTTCTTTAACAATTGAATCGCCTGTTGATTTTTTGGATTGATTTGCAACACCCTTTTTAGCAAGTTCTCTGCGCTGCGCTTGTCTTTAAGGTGCAGCCGCAGGGCAGCTTTGTTGAGTAGGGCCTGCTCATAATCAGGATTTAAGCGCAGTGCTTTATCATAAAGGGCTTCTCCTTTTTTAAGTTGTCCCAACGACACATATATGTATCCCAAATTTGATGTAGAAAGTTCCCGGTTTGGATTTTCCGAAAGGATAAATTCAAAAACATCTCTTGCCTGAGGTAAATATCCTAATTGCAGATAGTTAGTACCCAGCTTCTCCTGAAATTCCAGATTCAATGGCATCAACCGTATCGCTTGTTTGTAATAGAGCAAAGATTGTTGCATATTGTTTTGCGAATTATAAGCTTCTCCAATGCGATAAGCAGTCCATCCATCACCAATCAACTGCGGAGACTTATCTCTTGATAAATTAATAATCGGCGTGTATTCTTTTTTTGTAAAATAATAATGAACCTTTGTTGTATACACAAGATCGCTATTTTCCTGAACCAGACTCAAATAATAATACGCTGAATCAAGAATGGCGTCTGCCTCCACATATTTATCATGCATGGCCAGATAACCTCGTGCCATGTCCAAATTTTTGGCTTTCTCTTTGGTAAGCATCTTTAAACCCAAAAATCGTGCAATTTCTTCCTTCTCCGGATCACTAATGATGGCTTTAAAATCCTGATTGACAGGAATACTGATCTTGTGATCGGTAATGTTGACATGTGGGATATCCATACTTCCGGAAGGAGGCATATGGCACTGCACACAATTGTTGCCGACTTCCTGACGCGTTGCTAGCGACTCAGAGCACAAGGCCAGTTTTTGTTCCTGATGGCAACTTATACAGGCATTATTAAATGGCTGTTTTTCTGCTTTACGTACGCTATGATGCGGATGGTGACAAGTGAGACAAGTCATAGTTTCTGACACCGAGTAGCATTTGCTAAGCCGAAGTCGGTCCGCTTGTGAGGCCATGATGAAAGACTCATGTGAGTTGGTATACCTTGGCAGAAATACGTTAAATACTTCCGACAATTTCATGCCCGGTTTGAAATCAAAAAAGGTTTTATTGGGTTCCAAAACAGCAAGGCCCTGAAGATGACAGCGCTGACACAAATCCATTTGCAAATCACGGGGAAGGTCCGACGGATTGACAATAGAGTAGTCAATGTACTTTGAGGTGTCTACAATATTGCCTGCCAGTTTTTCTTTCACATGCACTGCTCCGGGGCCATGACAACGTTCGCACTCTATTCCGGTGGGCATCTGCTCGTATTTGTTTAGTGAGCCGGCAACGGGCGTAGGGTAGTGGTTGTGGCAGGTCAGACATTCGGTTGTAAGAATTCTGCTAAACCGCAGATTTTCTTTTTCATAGCCGGGCGCCATATCCCATTTTTGTTCCTGCGTGTAAAACGTAATGGGTGCCTGAAAAACATAACCATTGATATCGATGATGTGTGAATTGGTGTGATGTCCTGAACCAACAATATAGTCGATTTGCTCAATGCGTTTATGGATCGTGTCTTTTCCGGCAAGTCGATACTCCATGATGTAGAGCAAGCTGTCGCGAAAATAAGGCTTATAATAAAAATCAGTATTTTCATCATACACAATTGCATGAGCACCATAGCTGGCCTGACTTTTCTCAGCACTTGCCTTGTCAAATGATTGGCCCATGCCGGTGTGCTGGAACGTCTTGTGGATATTGCTATGACAACTTTGGCAGGTTTCCATGCCGATGTAGGCAACCGAATCGCGAAGGCTGACGTACTTATTGAGGCTGCTGCTGGAATTATCGGGTCCTTTGCAGTAAAGCATAAGGCAGATGGCTAAGGCTAAAAAAAGGTAGATGTAAATTTTGCTTTTCGACATGTCTGAATCATTATTGATGGAACAAAAGTACTCAAGTAATTCCTCAAAAAGCAGCAAAGCCATTCCTCTTTTCGAAAAATGGCTTCGCTATTGAACCTCTCTAATTGGCCTCCTGGCTCCCGACACCCGACTCCTGACTCCTCTTCCTCCCAGTGTCTTCGAGAATCAAAGCAATGTTTTTTATCCCAGTCAAAGAATCTATTCGCATAAATTGTTCAACAGAAATGGTGTAATCACCAACGGCATTAAAAAACGCATCTTTTTGTAGGTTAACACTTAGTTGACAAAAATCATTGTCGCACTTCCCATACCACAAACCTGTCTTATCTGCGAAGTCAATAGGTAGACGTTCCGATATTTTTTCTCCGGAAGGATAACTGGTGTGAATCATCAGATAAATGTTCTGATAAGCATACTCAGCAGAGTGATCTATGTTGAGATAAATGTTGTAAACGTTTTGTGTGTCGCGAATAGGGATCGTGTAATTCAGCGTGTTGGCGTAAGTCCAGGTATTTTGATCCAGGGCAGTACTTTCTTCAAAGTAATAATCGGGTTTGCAACTACTAATGGCAGCTATAATGGCACAAAAAATAATAGCTCTGTAAAGAGAAGCTGAGGGCATAGGTGAAGTTTTGAATGGCTATTGGCTGTTGACTGTTAGCTGTTGGCTTCCCTTTGTCGTACGCGTTAGCGGGAAGCCAACAACCAATAGCCAACGGTTGAATTATTTCATAATGACAAATTCAGTCCGTCGGTTTTTCTGACGTCCTTCGGGAATCTCATTGCTGGCGATGGGAAGTGTTTCTCCAAACCCTTTGTAGCTAAGTCTGTTGCTGTCAATGCCGTTTGTTATCAGGTAATCGTAGACGGCTTTTGCCCGGTCATTTGAAAGGACGATGTTGTCTTCGACAGAACCGACGTTATCTGTATGTCCATTGATACGAATGGGCAAAGTTGGGTTATCTTCCAGTAGTTTTTTCAAACGATTGAGCTCGCTGATCGATGCATCTTTTAAAGAGGCAGAGCCTGTTTCAAAAAAGACATTTTTAAGAACAATCGGTTTGCCTTCTTCCAGTGGTTCAGAAGTACTTGGCGCAGTGGCAGGGCCTTCACTGACAGCGATGGCAGGGATCGGTTGCAATCCAATTTTCAAAATGAAAGGTTCATCTTTACTATTCATTTTAGCCAATGCAAAGTTCTCTGAATAAAAAACGTATAATTCTTTTGAAACACTGAGGGCATAATTTTTTCCCAAAGGCAGGCAAACTAAAAATTCACCATCTGCATCTGTTTTGGAAAAGGCGTGTACCTGATTATTACTGAGGTCGATGAATTCTATTTTTGCATGCTCCAGTTTCTTTTTGGTTTTTGCATCGGTAACATATGCTTTTACGTAAGTGACCGCTTGTGGCTGGGCTGCTTCATAAAGTTGGAAACTATAAAGATCCATATCTACTTTGCGGGTTGATTCATCTCCGGTATAGCTTTCTGCTTTATTTCTATCAGTTGCAAAGAAAGCTGTTTTTCCGTCAAGGCTAATCACTAAGGTACTTTCATCCGCCTCCGTGTTTATCGGATAACCGAGATTTGTTGGTGTACCCCAGGTTCCGTCTTTTTCTTTTTTGGCAAAGAACAAATCATGCCCGCCCATTCCCGGATGTCCGTCTGACATGAAGTAAAGGGTTTGTCCATCGTGATGAATAAAAGGCGATTGATCGTGCCCTTTTGTGTTGATGACTTCGCCTAAGTTTTGGGGTTTGCCCCAAACACCTGCTTCGTCACAATAGCTTACAAGAATATCATTTTTGCCATAGCCTCCGCCACGATTACTGGAAAAATAAAGCGCTTTACCATCTGCCGAAATACTGGGTTGTGATTCCCAGGAACGGGTGTTGATCATATTGCCCATATTGGCGGACTTGGTCCATTTGCCATGTTTGTTTTCCGAAAAGTATAAGTCGCAACTGCCATAGCCATCTTTTCGATCACAGGCGGTGTAGACGAGAAATTTTCCATCTGCCGATATGCTTTGTGCGCCTTCGTTGAGATCTGTGTTGATGTCATCCATCGGTTTTCCAATTTGCCAAACAGAGTCTTTTTTCACACTGATGTAAAAATCTTCTTGTCCTCTGATGCGCTCAGTGTAAACAAGAATGGATTCATCTGCGGTAAGAGATGGGAGGTAAGCCGAATTTGTAGTGTTGATTTTATCACCTAAATTTTTTGGTTCAAAAGGGACGGGGTTGGCTTTAGCTATAAAAGAAAACTTGCAGGTTTCAATATGCTTTTTTGCCTTGAGCAAAAGCGTTTCATTTTTAGAACCAGATGTTAGAAATTGCTCAAAGTGACTGATGCTTTCCTCGTATTTATCGAGTTTCATCTCTGCAATTCCCAAAACGTAAAGCACCTTTTTTTTGTATTTGGGATCGATGGCTACTGCTTTTTCGAAACCCACTTCTGCCTGCTCAAAATTATTGAGATCATAATGCATGGCAGCCCATTGGATATGTGCATCAATGAAGTTGGGAGAACTTTTTAGCGCCTTAGCAAACTCACCCAGTGCTTTTTTATTCTCTCCTTTCTTATTGTAATCCATCCCCTTCTCAAAATATTTTTTAGCCTTACCGCTAACTGTCTTTCGAGTCAAATAGTCACCCTTTATCCCTTGTGCTACAGCGCATTGCAAGAAGAGGAAAAGCCCAATAAGTATTACGGAAATAAACTTCAATTTCTCCATTATTCGATATAATTTGTTCGTTGCCTTGGGGCAAAGTTTTGGTATCACGATTCTAGTGGTTTATCAATTTTAGTTTGACAAGACTACTAGCTGATATATAGATAACGTCTTAAACTGGTATTGCAACATATTTCTGGCCAAAATATTTATTTTTAACCTAGGATTCGGCATTCATGACTAATTCTTGCTGTCGAATGGACTCATTATGGACCACTTGTATGAGTGCTTTTGCGAATATTTCTGAAAGCCCGGCATCTATTGAAGCATGTACCCGATCATCAAAAAGTTTGGACCATCGGTTCATTTGTAGAATGGTGATACCGTTTTCTTTTTTATACCGACCGATTTCCCGAACGACTTCCATGCGCTTTACCAGCAATTCTATCGTGTCTCTGTCGAGGCTGTCAATATCAACGCGTAGTGCTTCCAGGTTAGCCAAAAAATCTGGATTATCAGTGAGCACTTTTCTGCGAATCAGGCTATTCAACAATTGTCCAAGACCTTCCGGAGTAACCTGCTGAAGCGCGTCACTCAGGGCCTCGTCGGGATTGATATGCGTTTCGATCATGAGTCCATCAAAACTCAGATTGAAAGCTTGTTGGGCTACTCCTTCGAGTAATTCGCGTTTGCCACAAATATGGCTGGGGTCGCAGATAATTTCCATGTTGGGATAGCGGCGTTTGAACTCAATGGGAATTTCCCAAAGAGGCTGGTTGCGATAGGGCGCAGATTTAGTAACTGAAAAGCCACGATGTATCAATGCGATTTTATTAATGCCTGCATCAAGAAAACGCTCAACTGCTCCAATCCATAATTCAAGATCCGGGTTGACGGGATTTTTGATGAGTACAGGGATGTCATGTCCTTTTAATGCATGGGCAATTTCCTGTACGGCGAATGGGTTGACGGTAGTTCGGGCACCAATCCAAAGGATGTCGATTTTGTGTTCGAGTGCTTCTTCTACGTGTTTGGCATTAGCCACCTCTACGGTAACCGGCCGGCCGGTCAGGGCACCAGCTTTTTTAATCCAGGGCAAACCTATGCTGCCTACCCCTTCAAATGAGCCGGGGCGGGTTCGTGGTTTCCAAATACCTGCGCGTAGTATGTTTGCACCATGTGTTGCTGCACCCTGGCAAGACTGAAGAACCTGCATTTCGGTTTCAGCGCTACAAGGTCCGGCGATGATAAGCGGGCCGTTGTCGGAAGTAATGCTTAACCCCCAGTTTTTTATCTTGATTGTATTCATTTCAAAACTTAAAATTGCTGGATGCTGGATCAATCGAACGTAGCGATCGCGGGTATACACGTTAGCGGGTATCCAGCCTCTTGTATCCAGCCTCCAAAACGAACGCGCTAAAATAGAAAATGGTCACCAGCTATTATAGCTAATGACCATTTGCCTTTATTAAGTTTACCCAAAGGACTTATTTCTTTAAGTCTGCGAGGTACTTAGTTGCGTCTTTTGAACCGTGGCTTGCGGCTTCTTCAAAATTTTTGCGGTAACCTCTTTTTCCTGCTTTGTGTAAAGATACGGCACGGAAGTAGAGTTTATCGCAGTTAGGAATGTTATCATTGCCTTCCTGAAGGTTCATGGATGCTTCGAAAGCAGCGGTTGCTTCTTCCAGTTTGCCAAGGGCAAGGAGTGTTTTTCCGTAGTGGAATAAAACGCTTCTTCTCCAGTTGAAGTTTGGGTTACTTGGTTTAAATTTACGGTTACTAAAGAATTTAAAATCCTTAGCCGCTTCTTCCAGCTCACCTATTTCTACCAGGTACATCCCTCTTTTTCTACGAGCTGTAAAATAGATTGATTGTAACGGAATGGACGTTTTAATAGCTTCTGATAGATCAGCTATAGCCCCTTTAAAGTCTTTTTTGTCAATCGCCAACTTCACCATTGCGCGGCCATAGTATGCCTCAGGGTGTGTTTTGGAAAGGTCGATGCTTTTAGAGAAGTCGTAATGTGCATCTTCGTAGTTTTTGAGCATAAAATTCACATGGCCTCTTCGCTCATAAGCCTGAGCATGGCCTTCGTGAATTTGAATGGCTTCGGTGAACGCTTCAACAGCTTCCTTTTCCTTGCCTTTGGCTTCAATAAGTTCGCGTCCCTTCAAGAAAGCCTGAACAGCTTGTCTTTCACTTTTAGGTTCAACGATACCATGATGTAAAACTTTACCTTCTTCCGTCATCCATCCACCGAAGTTGCCAGATACCGCAAATTGAGCAACATACTCAACTAGGCTCATGGTGTTCTTCCAGCTCTTTTTTGAGCCTTGTGTGATGAAACGAGGAACAGATAGGGAATAGGATTTTTCATCGAAGATTTCTTCTTCAACGAGGAGTACGTCGGACTTGTAGTAATTTTCAACCCGATGTTGGTACATCTTAAGTACCTTGTCATAGCTCCTTGCATTGCCGAATTCAAGGCGGCCTTTAAAAATTGATTTGTAATGAGTCATCTTGCTGCTGTTTGAGGAAATTTAGTAAATCTTGTCTTAAAATAAGTCAATAGTGTTTCAGAGAGAAGCAAAAAAGAACGGCCTTAAAAAAATTAAGGCTTCTCAACTGAGCATAGTTCCTCAAAAAAATTGCTTAGTTACTTTTTTATTCGGCAGGTTGTTAACTAGCCCTTCAAATAAGCGTGTATGTTCCAGTGTAATATAGTTGTCTCCAACAAATATTACGCAGATTTTATACGCGTAGCTCTCTCATAGATCAAATTGTTACATATACACCCTTGGAAAAGGGCTTTAGTTGATGGGATTGTCACTATTTACTATTAAAAATAAGTAAGATACAAAAATAGTTAAAAATTTTGGAAATGTCAATAAAAAGGTAAACCTTGTGCCCTTTTTAAATAAATTTTATTTTTAATATATGTTAATAGCTGGTGTTTAACGGTTAGTACGAGGTTGGATTTACCTAACCTTTTGGATAGAGTAGCCATTACATTATATTTTAGACCCATACCTTGCACCCCTCTGTACAGTTAGTGCAGATCTCGATTTTGTCCCGTCCTTGGAGCAACTGACTTCGAAATTCTTGGTATAATTCGCCTTGCCATAAATCTTTAAATGAATCTTTTTTCAGATCACCCAGGCGGTGAATGGCATCTTTATCAAAACAACAAGGGACTACCATTCCATCCCAGGTAATGACGCAGGAATGCCATAACTTCCAACATTGGTTCAGGAGTTCGTTTTTAACTTCAAATTTTCCTTCTTCATTTTGGCGATAGCGTGCATACTTATCTATGGTAGGGATTAGTGGATTGCCATTTTCATAGTCATATACCTGAGCAGATTTCAGCTTGACTTCGTCAATACCAATCTCTTCTGCCAGCTTGTATATTTCAGGAATCTGGTGCTCATTTGGCTTGACCACCAAAAACTGGAAGACGATGTGAGGGGTTGCCGATTTTAGCTTCTTCTTCCATTTCACAACATTTCGTGCGCCCTGTAACACTGTTTCCAGCTTACCTGTTTTTCTGTAATTTTCATAAACTTCCTGAGTCGTTCCATCCACTGAAATGATTAGGCGGTCAAGTCCTGACAAGATAGTTTGTTCGGCATTTTTGTCATTGAGGAAATGGCCATTGGTAGACGTGATGGTGTAAATGCCTTTGTCATTGGCATATTTTACCATGTCGAGAAACTTAGGGTTGATGTATGGTTCACCCTGAAAGTAAAATATAAGGTACATGAGCTCCCGATAGAGTTCGTCAATCGTTTTGCGGAAAAAGTCTTCTTTGAGGTTGCCGGTAGGACGCGAAAATGACCGGAGACCACTCGGACACTCGGGGCAGCGCAGGTTGCAGGCAGTGGTGGGCTCAACAGATATTGTAATAGGTGTACCCCATTGAATGGGTTTACCCATCCATCGGGTTAGATGAAAAGATGACAAAACTTTCGCAGCATTCCAGAGACGGGAAATCCTTTGTTTGCGGATAAAGTTGAACGTGTCTTGTATATATAGTTTTGCCATTTTATATTTGAAATGGGTCGGTTATAAAGTGAAGTTGTTTAAAGATCAAAGGTAGTACTAAAAGCTTAAGAACTTAAACTGTTCTTTATCCTAAATTCTAATGGTACGATTAATACCCTAAATATGGGATTGCTACTGTATCCGGGTTGGTTTATCTTTGAATCGGCCTGAAAGAAGCGCCAATAAGGAGTTATAAGTTAGCGTTTTCAAACCTTAAAAGGGACTTTCTAAAGCTAAAAGAGACTTTCTAAAGCTAAAAGGCATTTTCTAAAGCTAAAAGGCATTTGTACAAAACAAGCACTATGAAAATATTATATCTCACTTTAGTATCGCTACTGGGATTTGTTGATCCCCCCTCCTCATGCTCACTTACGATTCACCAGGATTTTATAGTTTCAAACGAGGTTTCAACCATTATTCTCGACTTTGAAGGCGAGCTGGATATTGTTGAGACGGTGGGAAATCAAATAAGTATTGAAACGCAGCTGATTTCTTCTCATGCTTCTGTCATGCACTATGGAGAAAACAAGCAGCAGTTCAGAATTGTTCCGTCTTTTAGATCTTTTAATGAGACGGAAATTGTGCTGAAGCCAAAAAAAATTAATACAAGCATTTTTGTAAAAGGAGAAAAGCAAAAAATGATAAAGAAATATAAGATGGCCATTCCTGCTCATATTCAGGTGGTACAACGATGAGAAATGATTAAATAATCCTACAAAATTTGAGTAGCCTTGAAGCGGCTTATCTAAAGATCTACTTCTGACCAATAAGGGGGCTGTGTTGAAAAACCGGTTCCTTTATTTTTTTGCTTTACCCTAAGTACGCTGTGTAATAAGGGGAAAAACTATTATTTAATTTCACTATTTACTTACCTTTGGGCTTTTATTTAAGGTTTGAAGGGGTGAAGGAGATAAGGTTTGAAGGAGGTAAGGTTTGAAGGTTTGAAGGACACACGAGGTGCGGAGCCCGCGATCGCGTATCCTTCCATCCTTCCATCCTTCCATCCTTCCAACCTTCCAACCTTCCAACCTTCACCCCTTATCAAATTGAAACCAAAAAGCAACCCAACATGTTAAACTGGTTAAAGAATATTTTTGGATTCAACAAAACACAAGCAGAACCTGACCCTATGAAGTATTTAATTGCAGGCCTCGGAAATATGGGCGCTGACTATGATGGAACCCGCCATAATGTGGGCTTTGAAGTAGTAGACCTACTGGCTAAAGAGTTTGATGTGCCGTTTAAAAACGATACACAGGGCGACATTGCTGAGTTTAAATTCAAAGGCCGAACCTTTATTTTGCTCAAGCCTTCTACCTATATGAACCTTAGCGGTAAAGCGGTTCGCTACTGGATGCAAAAGAAAAATATCTTACCTGAGAATTTACTAGTCATAGTAGATGATAAAAATATTCCATTTGGATCATTGCGTCTGCGCGGAAAAGGAAAAGATGGAGGCCATAATGGGCTGAAAGATATTAACGAAAAAGCAGGGGGTAATAATTATGCGCGTATTCGTTTTGGAATTGGAAGCGAATTTTCTGAGGGCCGTCAGGTTGATTTTGTTTTGGGGAAATGGAGTAGTGCCGAGAATGAACAGTTGCCGGAATTGCTTCGCACTGCTGCGGATATGGTGAAAGGATTTGGAACTATCGGACTGCAGTATACCATGAGTCAGTTTAATAAAACTAAGTAACTGTTCAGCTTGCCTTAGTCAGTAGACTTCTGCGAACTGAGGGCATTTGAACTTGCGCTTGACACTTGCACTTGAATCAAAGTACAAGTTCAAGTGTCAAGTGCAAACTCAAATGCCTGCTATCGTGGGTAACACTGAACAGTTACAAAATTAATAAGAAAGAAAAGAAGTAGCCTTGTGGAATTGTAATGGAAGTCGCAATTGCAATCGCAATTTCCCGTTAATGCGATTTTTACCACGAAGAAACGGAGGACATGAAGTTCGATCGCGGATTTCTCTGACGTGAAAAAGAATAGAATGCACGAAGAAGGCGCGTAAATTCTTTTTTTATTTTTCAAAATATTGAGTGATTTTAGCTTCAGCTAAAAGCGTCTTCGTGCCCTCTTCGATAATGGCTCGATCGCGGGTCTCCATCTCCTTCGTATCTTCGTGGTGAAAAAATACGTTAAAAGAGCAATAGCCCCCATCTCACTAATTCTAAAACCGACCCATCAAATCACGAACCGCCCGTTGCAACAAATCCTCACCTCTCCTGTCAACATTAAATCCACTAAACTGACTCACTTCCTCCAATGCTTTCCCCAAATCAAGATCCTTCTGATTCTGATTTAGAAAAACACCATTTTCATGAAAATGCCTGCCCAAATATTCCTGTTCTGTTTGACCAGGAGTAGGAATCAAAATAGCCACTTTTTCAAGTGCCGCCAAATCCATGATGGTACTGTAACCCGATCTGGAAACAATATATTTACTGTTGTTGATGGCTGCGTTTAAATCTTTAGAAGTGAGATGTCCGACTACTTCGATGTGCGCTTCTGTTTTTTTTCTACTGCTATCTTCCATTTTTCCGCGCACAATTAAGAAGGAATAGTTTAGTTGTTTTGCTTGTTGCAAAATAGCAGTTTCCAGATACGTTCGTTGTGGTTCCGGACCGGAAAGAATGACTAGAACATCCCGAACGTTGTCCGGCTCATCTTTAATTTTAAAACGGGACAAAGCACCAATGTAACGTACATTATCAATCGGGGCAGGAAACGACAAGTCACCAGAAAGTCGGGGCGCATTTTCATAATCCGGCACCCAACAAAAATCAAAAGCCTGTATCATTTTTTTATTCCAGCGAGCAATCAGTTTTTCTGCCAATCGAAAAGGCGCCTTGATGTTGAGTTGATGCGTCATGAAAATGTTGTAAGTCGAGGCATGGTAACAACCGAATCTGTTGTCAGAAATAATAGCCTGGAAGTTTTGTTCAGCAACAATTTGCTCCAAGGCTCGATGGTCCGCGCGAATAGCCTTTCGGATTTTGTTGGTTTGGGAAAGCATATTGAAACCCATGTTGGAAGTAGGGTACTGGATATCAAAAGCAGGTAGCTGAAAAGCAGGCAAGCCAGGGTATTCCTTTTGCAGCAAATGCAAGGCAGCCCCGTCTGAAGCGAGGGATACATCGGCTCCCTGTCGGAGCAATTCATCAATAAGGGGCATGCAACGCGTGGCATGGCCGAGGCCCCAGTTGAGTGGAGCGATGAGTATTTTTGGATTTGAATGAGCGTTTGCCAAATTATTGAGGTCGTTAAAGCTGAAAATTACCTACCTTGCAAAGTAACAAATCCATCTTAACAATGTATAGCAAATCTAAAATAACCTACTGGGTCTTCTTTGTACTGGTCATCCTGTTGATGGTGGCTTGCCGGGCTACAGACTGTGGTTGCCCTAAATAAGCGAGCTTGTGCCAAAACATTTATTAAAAAAATAGGTAGAATTTAATTTGAGCACTGCGGTGTTTTGGTACCCGGTTACGGGTTCCCGGTATCAGGCGGATGTGAACACGGTAGGATTCACGCTCGCCTGATATCGGAAACCTGTAACCGGGTACCCCTTTTTATTGAATTATATGAATGCCCATCAAACCAAATTCCGTTTTTTCCCGTTTAAGTAAAAAATTAGTTGAATGAAAGGAGTATTGCGTGTCGCTACAATTTCGGGAATCCCTGTTCAAATCCACTGGTCGTTCAGTTTACTCTTTTTCTGGGTATACTATGAAGGCAGTAAAATTGGAATGCTGTGGGATGAGATACTGATGTTTGGGTTTTTGATCATGTCCCTCTTCTTTTGTGTTGTACTGCACGAATTTGGGCATGCCTTTTCGGCTCGTTACTATGGAGTGGGTACCCGGGACATTACGCTTTCTCCGATCGGAGGAATTGCCCGACTTAATCAAATGCCCGAAAAACCGATTCAGGAGTTTATGGTGGCCCTGGCCGGACCGCTCGTTAACATCGCCATTGCAATTTTGATAGCTTTAGGTCTCTGGTTGTTCTCTCCGAATTTCCTGCCAGAAGGAAATAGTTCGATGGCAGAAACCTTTTCCAGTCGGACTAATTTTTTCCCTATACTTCTAGGCTTGAATGTTATTATGGCTGTTTTTAATCTGATACCAGCCTTTCCAATGGATGGTGGTCGAATGCTACGGTCGTTGCTTTCTATGAAATTGGGTCGACTGAAAGCCACCCGAATCGCTTCCATAGTCGGTCGGATTTTAGCAGTAGCTTTTTTGGCTTATGCCATTTATAATCAGGATCTAATTATGGGATTCATTTCTGTTTTTGTGTTTGTAATGGCCTGGCAGGAATACCGGATGGTAATAATGGAAGGAATACTTGATCGGAAAAATTTGAAAGAATTAATGCGCGTCGATTTTTCAAAATTTTTATACACCGACAGTGTGCAGCAAGTTGTTGACACATTTGTAGAAGGAGTAGAAAAGAACTTTCTGATTTTTGATGACTGGGGGAGGCAACGTGGCGTGTTGAAAAGAGCCAGTATTTTGGCCGCTATGCAAAAAAAAGATTTTGATTCAGCAATCGATAAATATATTACCCTGGCTGCGGCACATTTGAATAGCACCGATTCGCTAAAAGTTGCTTACGAACTCATGCAAAACCCCGACCATCTCATTATTCCCGTTTTTGAGGATGGAATGATGGTTGGGGTTTTAGATCAGAAGGTGTTGGATGATTATCTGAGAGCGGAGCAGAGGAGGGGTTAAGGATTGAAGGTGATAAGGTTTGAAGGTTTGAAGGATTGAAGGTTTGAAGGTTTGAAGGATTGAAGGTTTGAAGGATTGAAGGATTGAAGGATTGAGGGTTTGAAGGACACTTCTAACGCGGAGCCCGCGATCGAGTGTCCTTCAAACCTTATCCCCTTCAAACCTTGACAAAGAAAACTACAAGCCCAGCTTAGCCTTCACCAAAGCAGCAACATCTTCCGAATCCTGCGCAAACAAAACAGCATTGAAAAGACTCTGGTCGGTATCAAATATAAACGTATACCCATTCGCTTTCCCAACCTCATCAATCGCTTTCTGAACCTTATCGAAAAGCGGTTTCATCAAAACATCTCTTTTTGCTAAAACCTTTTGCTGGTTTTCCTGTGCCTTTTTATAAATAGTTTGTTCCTCTTGCTGGAGTTTTGCATATCGCTCTTCTGCTACTTTCTTTGAAAGTCCTCCTCCCTCAAAGTCATCATTTAACTGCTTGGCCTTAGTGTCTAGTGCTGATTGCATTTGCGCTACTTCTAGTTCCAGTTTTTTGAGATATACATCCAGCTCTTTTTCGGCGGTAGTGGTTTTGAGTAATTCACTCATCAAAACACCTGAGTTGAGATGTCCGAATTTTTGTGCATCAACCTGAAAATTCAGGCCAACGATTAATGCAAGGGAGAGAATAATTGTTCGAAATGTCATTATTTTAGTTTAAGATATTGAAATTGTTAACAATCCCGTAATGTAATTAAACCACAAAATTAGCACGGTATTTCTATTTTTTAAATATAAATCCCTAAATTTATCTGTATTTCATTACAAAAAGGTGCTTGAATAAAGGTACTTGCTCCTATTATACGTAGTGAACAACCAACTTATTATCTAACAAAAACAACAATTATGGGTTTTTTTGATTTCTTAAAAAGTTTATTTGGAGGTGTTAAAGATGCCGCGGGAGGAGTTGTAGATGCTGCTGGTGATGCCGCCGGAGGTGTCGTTGATGCAGCGGGTGACGTTGCGGCAGGTGCTAAAAATGCGGCCGGAGGTGTTCTTGACAAAGCTGGCGATGTGGCTGGTGGAGCGATGGACATGGCCAAAGATGCTACGGGCAAATTAGCTGATGCAGCAGGTAACGTAGTAGATGGTGCGAAAGACATGGGAGGAGCTGTACTCGATAAGGCTGGTGACGTAGCTGCGGGCGCAAAAGATGCCGCCGGTGGAGTAGTTGACAAAGTAGGAGACGTTGCGGCTGGTGCCAAAGACATGGCCGGTAAAGCTGTAGATGGTGCAAAAGATGCCGCAAGTGGAGCAGTGGATAA
>Ga0209187_1000964_pt1 | contig 38980 bp, 24 predicted proteins | sample BantaG_FD_187430 | JGI IMG/M metagenome (GOLD analysis project Ga0209187, IMG submission 187430) | Marine algal microbial communities from Bantry Bay, Ireland - BantryBay_4 metaG (SPAdes) (version 2) | ecosystem: Host-associated > Algae > Red algae > Unclassified | place: Bantry Bay, Ireland...
GCCTTCTGGACCTGTAGCACCTGTTGCGCCATCAGCACCATCTGTTCCTGCTGCACCAGTAGCGCCTGTTGGGCCTTCTGGACCTGTAGCACCTGTTGCGCCATCAGCACCATCTGTTCCTGCTGCGCCAGTAGCACCTGTTGGGCCTTCTGGACCTGTAGCACCTGTTGCGCCATCAGCACCATCTGTTCCTGCTGCACCAGTAGCGCCTGTTGGGCCTTCTGGACCTGTAGCACCTGTTGCGCCATCAGCACCGTCTGTTCCTGCTGCACCAGTAGCGCCTGTTGGGCCTTCTGGACCTGTAGCACCTGTTGCGCCAGTAGCTCCTGTTGGACCAGTTGCACCAGTATCACCTGTTGCGCCAGTAGCTCCTGTTGGACCTTCCGGACCCGTTGCACCAGTATCACCTGTTGCACCTTCGGGACCTGGTAAACCTTTTGGACCTTCCGGACCTGTATCACCTGTTGCGCCAGTAGCTCCTGTTGGACCTTCTGGACCGGTTGCACCAGTATCACCTGTTGCGCCAGTAGCTCCTGTTGGACCTTCTGAACCGGTTGCTCCAGTATCACCTGTTGCGCCAGTAGCTCCTGTTGGACCTTCTGGACCAGTTGCACCAGTATCACCTGTTGCGCCAGTAGCTCCTGTTGGACCTTCTGAACCAGTATCACCTGTTGCGCCAGTAGCTCCTGTTGGACCTTCTGAACCGGTTGCACCAGTATCGCCTGTTGCGCCAGTAGCTCCCGTTGGACCTTCTGGACCGGTATCACCTGTTGGACCTTCCGAACCCGTTGGACCTTCGGGACCTGGTAAACCTTTTGGACCTTCAGGACCAGTAGCACCCGTTGGGCCTTCTGCACCGGTTGCACCAGTATCACCTGTTGCGCCAATAGCTCCTGTTGAACCGGTTGCACCTGTTGCGCCAGTAGCTCCCGTTGGACCTTCTGGACCTGTTGCACCAGTATCACCTGTTGCACCAGTAGCTCCTGTTGGACCTTCTGGACCGGTTGCACCAGTATCACCTGTTGCGCCAGTAGCTCCTGTTGGACCTTCTGGTCCTGTATCACCTATTGCGCCAGTAGCACCCGTTGGACCTTCTGGACCAGTTGCACCAGTATCACCTGTTGCGCCAGTAGCTCCTGTTGGACCTTCTGGACCGGTTGCTCCTGTGTCACCTGTTGGACCAGTTGCACCGGTATCACCTGTTGCGCCAGTAGCTCCTGTTGGACCTTCTGGACCGGTTGCACCGGTATCACCTGTTGCGCCAGTAGCTCCCGTTGGACCTTCTGCACCGGTTGCACCAGTATCACCGGTTGCACCAGTATCACCCGTTGCACCAGTAGCTCCTGTTGGACCTTCTGGACCGGTTGCACCGGTATCACCTGTTGCGCCAGTAGCTCCTGTTGGACCTTCTGGACCAGTTGCACCGGTATCACCTGTTGCGCCAGTAGCTCCTGTTGGACCTTCTGGACCGGTTGCACCGGTGTCACCTGTTGGACCTTCCGAACCCGTTGGACCTTCGGGACCTGGTAAACCTTTTGGACCTTCAGGACCAGTAGCTCCCGTTGGGCCTTCTGCACCGGTTGCACCAGTATCACCTGTTGCGCCAGTAGCTCCTGTTGAACCTTCTGCACCGGTTGCACCAGTATCACCTGTTGCGCCAGTAGCTCCTGTTGGACCTTCTGGACCAGTTGCACCAGTATCACCTGTTGCGCCAGTAGCTCCTGTTGGACCTTCTGGACCTGTTGCACCAGTATCACCTGTTGCGCCAGTAGCTCCCGTTGGACCTTCTGGACCGGTTGCACCGGTATCACCTGTTGCGCCAGTAGCTCCTGTTGGACCTTCTGGACCGGTTGCACCGGTATCACCTGTTGCGCCAGTAGCTCCCGTTGGACCTTCTGAACCTGTTGCGCCAGTAGCTCCTGTTGGACCTTCTGGACCGGTTGCACCGGTATCACCTGTTGCGCCAGTAGCTCCTGTTGGACCTTCTGAACCGGTTGCACCGGTATCACCTGTTGCGCCAGTAGCTCCTGTTGGACCTTCTGCACCAGTTGCACCAGTATCACCTGTTGCGCCAGTAGCTCCTGTTGGACCTTCTGGACCGGTTGCACCGGTATCACCTGTTGCGCCAGTAGCTCCCGTTGGACCTTCTGGACCGGTTGCACCGGTGTCACCTGTTGGACCTTCCGAACCCGTTGGACCTTCGGGACCTGGTAAACCTTTTGGACCTTCAGGACCAGTAGCTCCCGTTGGGCCTTCTGCACCGGTTGCACCAGTATCACCTGTTGCGCCAGTAGCTCCTGTTGGACCTTCTGGACCGGTTGCACCGGTATCACCTGTTGCGCCAGTAGCTCCTGTTGGACCTTCTGGACCGGTTGCACCGGTATCACCTGTTACGCCAGTAGCTCCTGTTGAACCTTCTGGACCGGTTGCACCGGTATCACCTGTTGCGCCAGTAGCTCCTGTTGAACCTTCTGGACCGGTTGCACCGGTATCACCTGTTGCGCCAGTAGCTCCCGTTGGACCTTCTGGACCGGTTGCACCAGTATCACCTGTTGCACCAGTAGCTCCTGTTGGACCTTCTGGACCGGTTGCACCAGTATCACCTGTTGCGCCAGTAGCTCCCGTTGGACCTTCTGAACCTGTTGCACCAGTATCACCTGTTGCGCCAGTAACTCCCGTTGGACCTTCTGCACCGGTTGCACCAGTATCACCTGTTGCGCCAGTAGCTCCTGTTGGACCTTCTGGACCGGTTGCCCCTGTGTCACCTGTTGAACCTTCCGAACCCGTTGGACCTTCGGGACCTGGTAAACCTTTTGGACCTTCAGGACCTGTATCACCAGTTGCGCCAGTAGCACCCGTTGGACCTTCTGGACCAGTTGCACCAGTATCACCTGTTGCGCCAGTAGCTCCTGTTGGACCTTCTGAACCGGTTGCACCAGTATCACCCGTTGCGCCAGTAGCTCCTGTTGGACCTGTTGCTCCTGTATCACCTGTTGCGCCAGTAGCTCCCGTTGGACCTTCTGCACCGGTTGCACCAGTATCACCTGTTGCGCCAGTAGATCCTGTTGGACCTGTATCACCTGTTGCGCCAGTAGATCCTGTTGGACCTTCTGGACCTGTATCACCTGTTGCGCCAGTAGATCCTGTTGGACCTTCTGGACCTGTATCACCTGTTGCGCCAGTAGATCCTGTTGGACCTTCCGGACCTGTATCACCTGTTGCGCCAGTAGATCCTGTTGGACCTTCTGGACCTGTATCACCTGTTGCGCCAGTAGATCCTGTTGGACCTTCTGGACCTGTATCACCTGTTGCGCCAGTAGATCCTGTTGGACCTTCTGGACCTGTTGGACCTTCGGGACCTGGTAAACCTTTTGGACCTTCAGGACCAGTAGCACCTTCTGCACCGGTATCACCTGTTGCGCCAGTAGCTCCCGTTGGACCTTCTGGACCTGTTGCTCCTGTGTCACCTGTTGCACCAATAGCTCCTGTTGAGCCTTCTGAACCAGTATCACCTGTTGCGCCAGTAGCGCCTGTTGGACCTTCTGGACCTGTTGCGCCTGTATCACCAGTAGCGCCTGTGTCACCCGTTGCTCCAGTAGCACCTGTTGGACCTGTTGCTCCTGTATCACCTATTGTGCCAGTAGCGCCTGTTGGACCTTCTGGGCCTGTAGCTCCCGTTGGACCTTCAGGACCTGTTGGGCCTGGTAAACCTTTAGGACCTTCTGGGCCTATTGGACCGGTAGCTCCTGTTGAACCTTCAGGACCTGTTGCTCCTGTATCACCTGTTGCGCCAGTAGCTCCTGTTGAACCTTCTGGACCGGTTGCACCAGTATTTCCCGTTGCGCCAGTAGCTCCTGTTGAACCTTCTGAACCGGTTGCACCGGTATCACCTGTTGCGCCAGTAGCTCCTGTTGAACCTTCTGGACCAGTATCACCTGTTGCGCCAGTAGCTCCCGTTGGACCTTCTGGACCTGTTGCGCCTGTATCACCAGTAGCGCCCGTGTCACCCGTTGCTCCGGTAGCACCTGTTGGACCTGTAGCTCCCGTTGGACCTTCAGGACCTGTTGGGCCTGGTAGACCTTTAGGACCTTCTGGGCCTATTGGACCGGTAGCTCCTGTTGAACCTTCAGGACCTGTTGCTCCTGTATCACCTGTTGCGCCAGTAGCTCCTTCAGGACCTGTTGCGCCTGTATCACCAGTAGCGCCTGTGTCACCTGTTGCTCCAGTAGCACCTGTTGCTCCTGTATCACCTGTTGCACCTTCTGGGCCTGTTGCTCCTGTGTCACCTGTAGCTCCTGTGTCACCAGTAGCACCTGTAGCTCCCGTTGGACCTTCAGGACCTGTTGCGCCTGTATCACCAGTAGCGCCTGTGTCACCCGTTGCTCCAGTAGCACCTGTTGGACCTTCTGGACCTGTTGCTCCTGTGTCACCAGTAGCTCCTGTGTCACCGGTAGCACCTGTAGCTCCCGTTGGACCTTCAGGACCTGTTGGGCCTGGTAAACCTTTAGGACCTTCTGGGCCTATTGAACCGGTAGCTCCTGTTGGACCTTCTGAACCTGTTGCGCCTGTGTCACCTGTTGCTCCAGTAGCGCCTGTTGGACCTTCTGGACCTGTTGCGCCTGTGTCACCTGTTGCTCCAGTAGCGCCTGTTGGGCCTTCTGGACCTGTTGCGCCTGTATCACCAGTAGCGCCTGTTGCTCCTGTAGCACCTGTTGGACCTGTGTCACCTGTTTCGCCTGTATCACCAGTAGCTCCTATTGGACCTTCCGGACCTGTTGCTCCTGTGTCACCTGTTGCGCCAGTAGCGCCTGTTGGGCCTGTTGGGCCTTCAGGACCTGTTGGGCCTGGTAAACCTTTGGGACCTTCTGGGCCTATTGGACCTTCAGGACCTGTTGCTCCTGTGTCACCTGTTGCGCCTGTATCACCAGTAGCTCCTATATCACCTGTTGCGCCAGTAGCGCCTGTATCACCTGTTGCGCCGGTAGCTCCTGTTGGACCTTCCGGGCCAGTTGCTCCGGTAGCGCCGTCAGCACCATCTGATCCTGGGACGCCAGTTGCTCCTGTATCACCTGTTGCGCCAGTAGCGCCTGTATCACCTGTTGCGCCGGTAGCTCCTGTTGGACCTTCCGGGCCAGTTGCTCCGGTAGCGCCGTCAGCACCATCTGATCCTGGGGCGCCAGTTGCTCCTGTATCACCTGTTGCGCCGGTAGCTCCTGTTGGACCTTCCGGGCCAGTTGCTCCGGTAGCGCCGTCAGCACCATCTGATCCTGGGGCGCCAGTTGCTCCTGTATCACCTGTTGCGCCGGTAGCTCCTGTTGGACCTTCCGGGCCAGTTGTTCCGGTAGCGCCGTCAGCACCGTCTGATCCTGGGGCGCCAGTAGCGCCTGTATCACCTGTTGCGCCGGTAGCTCCTGTTGGACCTTCCGAGCCAGTTGCTCCGGTAGCGCCGTCAGCACCATCTGATCCTGGGGCGCCAGTTGCTCCTGTAGGGCCTGATGGTCCTGCCGCACCTGGAGGGCCTGGTAAACCTTTTGCACCAGTATCACCTGGAGGGCCTGGAGGGCCTGGTAAACCTTTAGGGCCTTGAGGGCCTGGTGGACAATTGTCAGGACAATCTCCCGCATTGTCTGCATATAAAGCATAAGGCACACTTAAAAGTTGAGAGACACCCATTGAGTTGAAAGAACCGCAAGTAGCGGTCAAATCAAGACCTGTTTCTATCCAAAACGGACCGTTGCCCCAATTAATGTTGCTAAATACACCAGTTACTGGTGAGCCTTGACCAACTCCTATCGCCAAACTACCTCCATAATTGGTTGATGTAGAGTGGTTTTCTTGATAAACAATGGCCCCATAGGCAGAACCCTGGTGGACTGTAACCTGCAAGCAGACCGCAGAATTTGCAATCGGATTGCCGCCCGCATCCCTCACTACCGCTTGGTATTGAAAAGCCTGCGGGGCTTGTGCATGGACGCTAAGCGATATAGCGACAAATGCAATTAATGAAAGTATTAACTTCTTCATTTACTAAAAATTTAGTTAAAAATTTAATGTTTTAAAAATTTATATGATTTTAATTTTTTATTATCTGCATCAATTAACCTTAAGGTATAATATCCTTTAGTGAAATTTTCAACATCTATAGATGTGAGATTATTAGTTACATTATTAGATTCCAATACTTTACCGTCTGCATTGAAAACTTGATAACTAACCCCTTCGTGATCTTCTAGCTTAAGTTTAAGTGTAGCTACAGTAGGATTCGGGAAAACTTCCGCAATAAAATCTGCATTAAGATGTCGAACTTCAATTATGCTTAAAGTTGGTTGATGATAGCCTTGAGTGAGCATACAATCGCTGGTTGCCAAAAGTTGGATGACCGGTTCTCCGATGGTATAATCTATTTGACCTGCAGAGTTTTTGAAACTGGATCCTCCAGAACTCACTACCTTCTGACCATAGGCTGTGAGTACTGAAAGTACAGTTAAAACTAGAATAATTTGTTTCATATTAAAAAAATTTATTTTTGATTAGTTATTAATTATCAACATGTTATACACAATGATTGTGCAAAAAGCAATTTAAATCATATTAAAAACCACAAATACTATGCGATTACAATAGTTTTTAGTTCGGCAATATTGCATTTTTTTGTCTATTTTAAAAGCAATTTCACAAAAAAAACCAATTGTTATTTTAACTTAGATTGTTATACTTTATAAAAAAAATATTTGTTATTAATATAGTTAAAACTCTCATTGCTTGTTGAGTTTAATATTTCTATATTAAAAAAATAATTTATTCGAAATTACAATATCAATTTGTCGTTGTGTAAACCATATTTTGACTGATTTACAACTCAAAAGTCAATCATTTTTTCAAATTTCTATAAATGAAATTAAATTATGTAATAATTATTACCTAATAGAATTTTGGGAAATTGTTAGGATTTGACTCATTGATAATATTGTAAATTTCTTCATATATTTGTTCTTTGTTTGGTTTGCTGAAATAATCTCCATCTGAACCGAAAGGAGGTCTATGTGCTTTTGCTGAAATTGTTTTTGGTGGAGCATCTAAATAATAATAGATATTTTGCTCATCTAACAGTTGTTGGAGTATGTAGGCAGAAGCTCCACCAGGCACATCTTCATCTATAACTATTAATCTGTTTGTTTTTTTAACGGATTTTTGTATGATTTTTTGAATATCGAAAGGAATTAATGTTTGTATGTCAATTACTTCTACCGAAATTCCGTTTTTAAATAAATCTTTTGCAGCTTCAACAACAATAGATAATGTACTTCCATAAGAGACTACAGTAATATCTGTGCCTTTTACAATTGTATCAGGAACACCTAAAGGTATGGTGTACTCACCTATATTGACTGGTAATTTTTCTTTTAGCCTGTAGGCATTTAACCTTTCAATTACTAAGGCTGGATCATTACATTGTAATAGGGTATTGTACATACCTGCGGCTTGTACCATGTTTCGTGGAACACAAACGTGTATGCCTCTAAAAGAATGTAGAACTGTGCCAATTGGAGAGCCGGTGTGCCAAATACCTTCTAAACGATGGCCTCTTGTACGAATTATAGCTGGTGCAATTTGAATACCAGCAGAACGATAATGTAACGATGCTAAATCATCTGACAATATTTGAAGTCCATATAATAAATAATCCAAATATTGAATTTCTGCTATTGGCTTGAAGCCTCTAAGTGATAAGCCTATAGCTTGCCCTATAATTGTGGCTTCTCGAATACCAGTATCAAATATGCGTTGCTCTCCATATTTTTCTTGAAGGCCTGCCATTGATTGATTGACTCCTCCTATTTTTCCAACATCTTCCCCAAAAGAGATTAAGTTTTTGTATTTCTCAAATGAGATATCGAAAAAGCGATTTAAAACTTGATACCCTGTAATTGATTCTGATGTTTCATTATATATTGGTTCAACTATTTTTACATAATTATGGGCAGTAGTTGTTTCGTTATATAAATGGGAACTATATGTTTTTTGGTTTTGTTGAAGCAATTCTTTTCGCCATTCTTTTAATATTTCGACTGAAGAGTTTGACGCTTCTTTTGCAGCTATTTTTAAAGTATCAAAAATAGTTGATAGAATATCTTTACGTGCGACATTTTTATTGTTTGCTATTTGACTTTGAAGGTTTAGCATATCACTTTTATAGCTACTAGTTTCTGCAATTTCGCTAATGATGTTTACCAACTGATTTCTTTGTTTATCAATTGGCTCTAAATATTCTTTATAAGCTAAATCGCTAACTTCTTTTACGTGTGTTTTAACACTTTGTTCAATTTCATTTAGTTCTTTTTCAATAGCTATGTTGTTTTCTAATATCCAATTTTTGAATTTCAGGTTACAATCGTACTCTTTTTCCCATTGTAATCTTTCTGTTGATTTATAACGTTGATGCGAGCCAGAGGTGCTATGGCCTTGTGGTTGAGTTACTTCTTTTACGTGTATTAATGCGGGCCGATGTGTAACTCTAATTTTTTCGGCTGCCTTTTGGTAGGTTTTAATTAGGCCGCTATAATCCCAACCTTTAACTATATAAATATCGATACCATTATCTGTTTCGGTTTCGGTTTTAAAACCTTTAATTGCGGCTGAGATATCTGACTTTGTTATTTGGTATTTTGTTGGTACAGATATGCCGTAGCCATCATCCCAAATGCTTATACACAATGGTATTTTTTGAACTGCTGCAGCATTTAAACTTTCCCAAAAAAGGCCTTCTGCACAACTAGCATCACCAATTGTAGCAAAACATATTTCGTTGCCATTTTTAGTAAATTTTGATGAATCGCCAATTTGATTATTATTGCGATATAGTTTTGAAGCAAGTGCTAAACCGACGGATCTTGGCATTTGGCTTGCAGTTGGTGCTAAATCGGCTGCGGTATTATACATTTCAGTTTGATTTAAAAACTGACCATTTTCGTTCACCAATTTATTGGCAAAATGCGCATTCATTTGCCTGCCCATAGAGTGTGGGTCTTTTTCTTTACGTGGATCGGAATAAAGCTGAGCAAAGTATTGCTTGTGGGTTACCATTTTGGTGGCTAAGGCAAAAGTTTGATCTCGATAATAGCCTGAACGCCAGTCGCCTTTTTCGAAAACTTTTGCCATTGCAATTTGTGCTAGTTCTTTGCCGGCTCCAAAAATGCCAAATTTAGCTTTGCCCGACAGTACCACTTTTCTACCCAATACACTAATTTGCCTGCTCTCGACAGCTAATTTATAATCGGCGAGAACGGCTTGTTTAAATTTATCAAACGTAATTTCTGGAGCTTTTTGCTCTTTTAATGTGTCAAAACCTGCCACTTATTTTTTTTATTTAAGGTATATTATACAAAATTTTCGGTAAAAAAGTAAAACATGACTCACATTTATTTTTACAATTTGGGGTAATTGACTAAAAATACTTAGTGTATTTGCGGGGGAGCGAAGTTTTTGTAATAGCCTTGATTGGAGCGTTTCTGTTTCCTGCCAATTTAAAACTAAAGTAAAAGGGAACAGAAGTAGCGTAAAGCAAGTGTTCAATTTATGCGTGCTATCACTTTCGCTTCAAATTTTTTTTTAAGATGGTTAATAATTTTTAAAAAAATACTTTATGGCCAATTAATCTTTAAAAAAAATACCAAGTCTATAATAAATGTGTAATTTTGATGTCTTGAAAAAAATATATCATAAAATGAAAAAAATAATATTTAGTTTTTTAATTGTAGGCTTATTTATAGGAAGTGCTACTGCTCAGGAAAAAACTACCGAACAAAAGCCTAAGAAAAAATTATTTCGAAAAGCCGAAAAAGAAGTTAAAGAAATAATAACTGATGAAGAAGCAACTGAAGTAAAAGAAAACGAGGTTAAACCAAATACCAGCCCTACTGTTATTGATGATATGAAAGCTGCGCCTGTTGCACCTGATGAAAATGCGCCTGTTTTTAAATTTATGGAAGAATCGTTTGATTTTGGTGGCGAAATTATTGATGGTGAGAAAGTAACGCATAAGTTTACTTTTACTAATGATGGTGCGACCCCTTTAATAATTGAAGGTGTAAAAGCTAGTTGTGGATGTACTACACCAGATTGGCCTAAGCAGCCAATTGGACCTGGTGAAACTGGTGAAATTACGGCTACTTATAACTCGAAAGGTAGAATTGGAAAGTTTAACAAAGCTATTAGAATTACTTCTAATGCTGCTACACCAACTAAAGTTTTGTATATAAAAGGTGAAGTAAAAAAAGTTAAAGAAAATGAAGGCATGCCAACGAAAAAACCTTCTATTGTAGAAGAGTAAAAACTTAATGTTTTGACATTAAAAGCTGTTAGCCCATTTTTGAGTTAACAGCTTTTTTATTTTATGATATTTATAGTTTAAGAAATACGTTATTGATTACCAATAAAAAATAATATTTTTACAGCTTTTAATTTTATACAGAACATTAAACTGTAAATTTTTATTGTCAAACCACAATCACAACCAAGAAGAAATGGAATTATTACAAGATTTAGCCGATTTTTTAAAAATTGATATTAAGGAAGAACAATCGGTTGATAATATATTTTTGGTTACGCTTAAATATTTAGACAAAATTAAAGTTCAGGATTTTGAATATGAATTAATGATTCCGTTAAGAGGGGTTTTAAACAAGTTTTCTAACTGTGCCGATTTTCATGGTGTGGAAGATATGGAATTAAACGAAGCGGTTGACGATTTTATTGATGTGGTAAATAAAACCACTTATGTACCAAGTGAAAATACAGACCCTGCCAATTCATTTAAAAACATTTTTGGTGGGCCACAAAAGAAAAATTTAATTAACGAAACTAATGCCCCTATTTTTCAAAAATTTCAGCACTTATATAATTCTTTAATTGCTACCTACAATTTAGTAAAAGATGGTAAACCAAAATCGAGAGATTTAGAGTTAGAAGGTTTTTACGACCCCAACAACTCTAATAAAGAAAAGGCTAAAAAATTAATTATAGAGGCGCGTAACCAAATTGAGAGAAATAAATCTTTATCAGACAAAGCTAAAAAAGCAATTACCGATTTTATTACCAAAGCCTTGGTAGAGTTTGAAAAACCAAACTCAAACTGGACACTTATTTTTGGCAGGCTAAAAGAGGTGAATTCTGTTTTAAGTGCCTTAGGCTCGTTAGCAATTGGTATTAAAGGTGCAGACACGATTGGTTTAGCAAAGCAAAAAATTGAAGAGGCTGTAATGGGAATTGATCAAACTTCTGTAAATATTAACTACAAAACAATGAACCATATTTTTGATATTGATGAAGGAAATTTATTGATTGACAGCCCCACCCCTAAATTATTAATTGAAACAGAAGATGATTTTACTAAAACAATAGAAGCGCCAAAAGGAAAACCTAAAGTTGAAAAAAAAGAAAGTGACGATTAAATTGATTTTAGAAAAACTTGGTTTATTTAATGTGCTAACTATCGGTACATTATTATATTTCTTTTATACAATTGCCGCCTGCCAAACTGCCGATAGAACCATAAAACCTACTGTAGCAAAAGTAGGAACTGTAAATTTATATTTATCGGAAATTAAGGCTTTAAAAATACCATACAATAATAAAAATGACAGTATTGATTTTGTTGAAAAATATATTGAAGATTGGGTAAGATCGCAATTGTTTTTAAACAAAGCTGATGAATTTTTACCTAATGAATTAAAGGAAATTGATCAACAAATTGCAGACTACAGAAAAAGTTTGTTAACTTTTAACTACGAACAACAGTTGCTTACTAAAAATGTAAACAATAAGGTTTCGGAAGATGAAATAAATGAATATTTTAAGACTTATAAAAATAACTTTAAGTTAGCTGAAAGTATTATTAAAACAAAGTACTTAGTGGTTGAAAGTGATATTATTAATTTAGATAGTATAAAAGTTTGGATAAAATCTAACAACGAAATTGCACAAGAACATTTTGAAATTACTGCCATTTCGTTTGCAAGCAGTTTTAGTTTAGGCGACGAATGGCTTAGCTACGAGGCTTTTAAAGATAAATTACCCAATGGTATGTTACAGAAAGGCAATTTATTGAGGAAAAATAAGTTTGTGGAGTACGAAGAAGAAGATTTTATTTATTTATCAAAAACTATTGATATTGCAAAAAAAGGAACGGTAGCACCCTTAGAATATAAAAAACAAGATATTGAAAAAATAATCGTTAATAAGCGCAAAATAGATTACCTAAAAAGAATAAAAGACAAAATTTATAATGACGCTGTTAGCAAAAATGAGTTTGAAATTTATGATCTTGAAAAAAAATAAATACCTGATAACCTTGCTAATTTGCTTTAGTTTTGGTGTGTTTAACAAGGTTTTATCTCAAAATATTGATAAAATAGTTGGTATTGTTGGTGATAAAATTGTTTTAAAATCTGACGTTGAAATACAAGTTAGGCAACTAACCGCTCAAGGATCGCCCGAAGAAGGATTACCGTGCAATTTGTTTGAAGAGTTGATGCTGCAAAAACTTTTGCTAAGCCAGGCCGAAGTAGATAGCGTATTAGTTACAGAAGATGAAATTGAAGGAGAATTGGGGCAACGCATTAACTATTTTGTTGGTTTATTTGGTGGCGATCAAGATCAGTTAGAAGCTTACTACAATAAATCTATTTTACAAATAAAAGATGAGTTTAGAGAGCAGATACAAGAGCAATTGCTAAGCAGAAGAATGCAACAACAAGTAGTAAACTCGGTAAAAGTAACACCAGCAGAAGTAAAACATTTTTTTGAAACCTTGCCAGCAGACAGCTTACCATTTTACGATGCTGAAGTTGAAATGTCGCAAATTGTAATAATGGCTGAGGTAAGCGAAGAACAAAAAAAAATAGCTACTGATGAGTTAAAGAAATTAAAACAACGCATTATTGATGGTGAAGATTTTGCCACCTTAGCGGTTGTTTATTCCGACGATTCTGGTAGTGCAACCAATGGAGGCGACTTGGGTTATATGTCGCGTGGCGAGTTGGTAAATGAGTTTGCTGCTGCCGCTTTTAACTTAGAAAATGGCGAAGTATCGGATATTGTAGAAACCGAGTTTGGCTTACATTTAATACAAATGGTTGAGCGCAGAGGTGAAAAAGCTAACTTGAGACATATTTTACTACGTCCAGAAATTACCAGTTTCGATTTAGAAAAAGCCAAAGCTAAACTAAATGATGTGCGCAATAAAATATTAACCGACTCAATTACTTTTAACCAAGCGGTTGATAAATACTCAACTGACGAACAAACCAAAAACAACGCTGGCAATATTGTAAATCCGCAAACTGGTAGTGCTACCTTTTTGTTAGAAGAGTTAGATGATTTTTTAAAGCCTGTAGTAGATACTTTGCAGTTAAACCAAGTATCGAAACCTTTTACTTTTAAAAAAGAACGAGACGGTAGTATAGGCTATAGAATTATTAAAATAAACCGTTTGAGCAAAGCTCACCAAGCCAATTTAAATGACGACTACGAGCGCATAAAAGCTGCTGCCGAAAGTAAAAAGCAACAAGCAGCTTTAGAAGATTGGATTGCCAAAAAAGCACCAGACACTTATATTTTTGTAGATGATAATTTTATAGATTGTGCACAAAGTAAAAAGTGGATCAGTAATTAATTTTGAGTTTTTCTGCGCTACTCTGCAAGAGAAATTGATGAATATTGAGAAGTTTTTCTGCGCTAATCTGCGAACTCCGCAGGAGAAAATGATGAATATTGAGAAAAATTTCTGCGATAATCTGCGAACTCCGCAGGAGAAAATGATGAATATTGAGAAAAATTTCTGCCATAATCTGCGAACTCTGCGGGAGAAAATGATAATATTGAGACAAATTTCTGCTATAATCTGCGAACTCTGCGGGAGAAAATGATGAATATTGAGAAAAATTTCTGCGATAATCTGCGAACTCCGCGGGAGAAAATTATGACGATTCATTTTTTCTGCGATAATCTGCAAACTCTGCGGGAGAAAATGATGAATATTGAGAAAAATTTCTGCGATAATCTGCAAACTCCGCAGGAGAAAATGATAAACTAATTTAAAACCGCTTTTGAATCCAAAATTTCATTAACAAGAAACCGCCCAATGCGCCGCCCAGGTGAGCAGAGTGCGCTATACCACTATCAGCATTTTTTAAGCCCATAAAAACATCTAAACCTATTAAAATAATTACAAAGTATTTTGCCTTTAAAGGTATAGGTGGAAAAATGAGCATTAAAATGGAGTTAGGAAACATCATACCAAAACCTACTAAAATGCCATAAACGGCACCCGAAGCCCCCAACATAACCGAATTAAAAGTACCAAAACCCAGGTAAGGCATTAAGGCATAAAACAAACAAGAAAACAAACCACAAATAATGTAAAAGTTTAAAAACTTTTTTGGCCCCCAAATATTTTCTAATTCTTTACCAAACATCCATAAGGCATACATATTAAACAGCAAATGCCATAAGCTGCCGTGCATAAACATATAAGTAAAAATTTGATGAAGTTTAAAATAGCTATCTGGCCTGCTTCCCCAATGCCAAAAAGACAGCCATCTGTCTAAATCAACAATTTCTTGACTACCTAAAACTATTTTTGCCAAAAACAAAATGCCATTAATTATTAGCAAGTTTTTAACTACCGTTGGCAACATATTAAACTGTGCCGAAGACCTATTTTGCATATCGGCTTGTAATATAAGTTAGAAATAAAGTTAGCGCAACAATTTAAGAAAGCTTTAATAAAATAAATTGGATGAAAGACTTAATAGAGATCATTTGTAACTGTTCAGTAGAGGTCAGAGGTCAGACCGCTTCGCTGTCAGACATTAGATAAATTAGACTGAGTGAAGTCAAAAACGCTCTTTTTCGCCTCAATTATGTCTTACCTCTTACGTCTAACGTCTGAAAATGAAATGGTCTGACTTCTGAATAGTTACGATCATTTTGAATTAATATAAAACGGATTTATTGATCAGTTTAGTTTTCAGCTTACTGCCATTGCGCTTTTTACAAGGTTTTTTTTATAAGAACCTATTATTTAAATACCAGCAAAAAAGAAGTGTAAGGTGCTTTTAGCGGTTTAGATTTTGAGAATAGATTGGTTAGTGGTGTGGTGAAGGTTAGGTATAGGTTGTAAAAGAAAAGTGATTATATAAATTACGTTTAAGTTATTATTATATTTACCTATGAAACAATTTGTGTGTTGGATAATTTTTTTTATGCAGGAGATATTAAGATCCATATATATATAAATTTTTAACTCTAACTAAATCAAACTTATGAAAATTTTTAAGCAAGTAACTGCAAATAATATTGAGTTAACTCCATATCCATTTAAAAAGGAATTAGCAATGAAAGCATGTTTAATTGAAAATGAAGAAATACTTGCTTTAGATAATGAAAACTTTACCGAAGTATCTATTCTTGATGAAGAAATAGCATTGAAAAAAAGTAGAAGAGATAGAGATGGGAAAATTGCGTTCACAATCGGTAGGTAATTTTAAAGGAAGTGAAATTTCTCATGTAGCTCCGCCGGCAAAGCTTTTAAATGGATTGATGAATGATTTATTTGAGTATTACAAAAATGAAGATGACCCAATATTGATAAAGAGTTGTGTAATACATTATGAGCTGGAATTTATACACCCGTTTATGGATGGTAACGGCAGAATGGGCCAGCTTTGGCAAACATTAATACTATTGAAAACTTATCCAATATTTGAATATTTACCTTTTGAAACAATAATTAAAGATAATCAATCAGAGTATTATAGTGTATTAGAAAAAAGTGACAAGGAAGGTAAATCTACCAGGTTTATCGAATTTATTCTTACTGCTATTGATGAAGCATTAATAGAGATCTTAAAAACACAAACAAAATTGAAAAGCCCAATGGAGCGATTGAATTATTATTTACAAATTAATAATTCAGAAACATTTACCCGTAAAGACTACTTAAATACATTTAAAGAAATTTCAACCGCAACTGCAAGTCAATTGCAAGAATCGAATTTACAATTAATTGAGGCAATTAAAAAAATGGATACAAAAGCATTTCATAAAAAAAGGACAGGCTACAACCCTAACACCGGCCACAACTTAGCTTGGACGCTTTATCACCTGGCCGAAGACGAAGTACATCATAGAGGACAAATTAGTATTTTAAGAAAGCTCTACAAAAACATTCAAAATACAATTTAAAAATGTAAAAGATTTGTAGCACAAACCAACCATCTTACCAACATCATCCAAAAATTTATGCGTATATTTCGCCTATGCTGGCAACAATTTCTATTAAAAATAAAAGCTATTCAATTGATTTAACAAAGGCAATTGATTTATCAATTACTATAAACCACGGTAAACAAAACCCTAACTGTTTTTGGTCGCCTTATCCTTGGTTTAAAGCTTACCAGGCAGGTAGTTTTATCGGTTCTACTTTAAAAGGATCGCCAGTAAATTTTTTTAATGTAAAATTAAATCCTCACGGTAGCACTACGCATACCGAATGTGTAGGCCACATAGCCACTGAAAATTATACCATAAACAACTGCCTAAAAACCAATTGGTTTAAAGCATTACTAATTACCGTTAAACCCGAAAAAATTGATGAAGATTTAGTAATAACCGAAACTGCCATAAAAGCTCAACTTAAAAATATACAAACAGATACTGAAGCTTTAATAATACGCACCTTACCCAATACTAACAATAAATTAACCAACGTTTATTCGGGCACCAACCCACCCTACCTGCATGTAAACGCAATGGATTTAATTGTACAACAAGGCATACAACATTTTTTAATTGATTTGCCTTCGGTTGATCGGGAGGAAGACAAAGGTGAATTGTTGTCGCATCACAAATTTTGGAAATACCCGGCTTATAAAAGCACTTACACACCAAATGAGTTAGAACAAGTAAGGCAATATTGCACCATTAGCGAACTACTATACATACCAAACGAGGTGAGCAACGGATATTATTTTTTAAACCTGCAAACCCTAAATTTTAATTTAGATGTAAGCCCAAGCAAACCTTTAATTTATGCTATTTTAGATGATGAAAAATAGATCTGTTTTTGAATTAGTTTTAAAATGTATTTTTTTAAGATGAGTGATGCTACCCAACATAATGCTATTTAATATTAAGCAAACCTAAGTTTATTTTAAAAGTTTGATACTATAACTTTGAAAGCATCTTTTAAAAAAAGCAAATCTTTAATTTACTTTATTAGCATTAAAATTTTAAAAGAGAAAATTGCAAACAAATTTCGTAACTATTCAGTAGAAGTTAGAAGTCAGACTGCTTAGCTCTCAATCGTCAGATAAATTCTGTTGAGTGAGGTCAAAAACGCACTTTTTCGCCCAAATTATGTCTGATATCTGACGCCTGACAATGAAATGCTCTGACTTCTGAATAGCAAACAAATTTCTACTACCTTATTCACAATAAAAATACAACTTTAACCTTTAAAAATTGCTGGTACTAAAATTAAACCCAAGCTTAAATTTCAGTTAATATACGCTATGTTATTTAAAAATAAATATTTAACCGCCGCTTTACTATCACTCACTTTATTTTTCGTATCTTTTACTGTTTTAAATACAACTATGCAACCTTATAAAAGCTATGAATACATTGTACAAACCCTGGCAGCAAATTATATTGAAGAAGTGGAAGTAGAAAATTTACATAGCAATGCCTTAAAAGCACTATTACAATCTTTAGATCCATATTCGAAATATTATGATAAAACAGAAACAGAAGATCGAAAAAACACCTGGGCCGGCATTATAGATTATGGTATAGGTATTAATGTATTGTATAGAAATGATTTCACTTTTGTAAGTACTGTAAATGCAGGTTCGCCGGCAGCAGCAGCAGATGTAAGGCCTGGCGACAAAATTGTTGCCATTGATAATAAGCCTGTTTACCGTGCTTTTAATAAAGATATTTTAGCTAAGCTAAAAGGCAAAGAAAATACTACTGTTGAATTATTAATAGATCGCCCTGCCGAAACCAAGGCGCTTAAAAAAGAAATTACCCGCTCGGCCATACCAAACATTGCCATACCTTATACCAAACTATTACCAAATGGAACTGCTTACATAAAGCTAAATCACTTTTATGGAAACTCTGCCGATACTTTAAAACAACTTATTATTGATTGGCAAAGTGACAAAGAAAATTTTAAAAACTTAATTTTAGATTTAAGAAACAACCGTGGCGGAGGCGTAATACAAGCTACCGAAATAGCTGGTTTATTTTTGCCACAACAAAGCATTGTATACCATCATAAAAAAAGAAATGAAGATTTTGAAGCCGTAAAAACGAAAGAAGCCCCTATTGCCCCAACACTTCCTGTAGTAGTTTTAATTGATGAAAACACTATGTCGGCAGCAGAATTAGTAGCTGGAGCTTTGCAAGATTATGACCGAGCAATAATAATGGGCGAAAACTCTTTTGGTAAAGGCCTGGTGCAACAAACGTGGAATAATGGTGACAGCACAAGTATGTACTTTACAATATCAAAATATTTTACGCCGCTAAAACGCTGTATTCAAAAAGTAGATTACGAAAATTATTACTTAAAAGATGAAAGAGAAAGAGCAAAAGAAAAAGTATATAGTCCACAAAAAAAACAATGGTTTACCACTAAAAATGGCCGCAGTTTTTTTGATTATAGTGGCATAGTACCAGATACCCTTTTAACCAAAGCAAAACAAAATGAGTACTTAAAAAAAATAGCCAACAGCTTTGCCATTTTCGATTTTACAAATAGCTATAGAAACAAAAACAACAAAATGCCCCATTTAGAAAATTTTGAAATTGATGATGCCACCTATGAGGAGTTTTTAACTTTTATCAATAAACCAAATAATGATGTGGAGTTACCAATTTCAAAAGAGCTAAATAGTATTGAAGATTTTATAAACGACACGGTAGCTGATGAAAATTTAAATCAGCAGTTTGAGCAGTTTAAACAACAACTAAATGTTGCAAAACAAACCATTCATAAACAAAACAAACAGCAACTAAAGGCATTGTTAAGCGAAAATATATTATATCGCTACTATAATATAAAAGGGCAATATGCTTACCGCTTTAAAAATGACGAGTGGGTTAACGCAGCAAACCGCTTACTAAATAACAAAAAATTATACTTAAAAAAGTTAGGCTTTTAAGCATGTTAAGAGAAAAACAATCCTAAACAAACACATCACATTAAACATCAACTGAGCTTTGTTTTTGAAATTGTAAAACAAAAATTACTGCCGACACCAATAGCAGATTCTACTCATATTTTTATACTAGTTTTTATTACACTACAACTTATGGTAATAAAAAATACTTTTATTGAAGCTGTATTATTTTTCTTAACTATCTCAATATTTAAATTACTCCTTAATTTTCTTTTCTAATTAACATATTCTTCATACTTTGAATAGCTTTTATTTTTACGTTGTATTTCTACAATTAGAAATAAGGTTTTTTAAAGCGAAAGCTTTTATCTTTTTTTTGTAACCATAAACAATATTTTTTTATGAAAGTTTACACAACCGATAACATTAAAAATGTGGTGCTGCTGGGTCATTCTGGCAGCGGCAAAACCACCTTAGCCGAATGCATGCTTTTTGAAGCGGGTAAAATTGGAAGAAGAGGTACGGTGGCAGATAAAAACACAGTTGCAGATTTTTACGAAATAGAGCAAGACAGAGGCAACACTATTTTTAGTTCGTTAATGCACATGCCCTGGAAAACTACTAAAATTAACTTGTTAGATACACCTGGTTTTGACGATTTTGTGTCGGAAGTTGCAAGCAGTTTAAAAGTAGCAGATACTGGTATTATGCTATTAAATGCGCAAAATGGTGTTGAAGTTGGTACAGAATTAATATGGGATTACTCTAAAAAATTTAAAAAGCCAATGATTTTTGCAGTAAACCATGTAGATCAAGAAAAAGCAGATTTTGATACTACAATAGAGCAAGCAAAAAATCGATTTGGGAGTGGCGTAACCGTTGTACAATATCCACTTAACCAAGGTGAAGGTTTTAATGCAATTGTAGATGTTTTAAAAATGACTGTTTATGAATTTCCAGCAGAAGGAGGAAAACCAGAAAAGAAGCCCATACCTGATAGCGAAAAAGAAAAAGCAGATAAGTTACATAATGATTTAATAGAATCAATTGCAGAGCATGATGAAGGCTTAATGGAAATGTTTTTTGAAAAAGGAAGTTTAGATGAAGAAGAGATGACAAAAGGTTTGCATGGTGCAATGGCTAACAGAGATTTGTTTCCTTTATTCTGCATTTCTGCTCAAAACAATATGGGTAGTGGCCGTATTATGGGTTTTATAAACGATATTGCTCCTGGCCCAACAGATCAACCTTTTAAAATTAAAGACGAGCAAAAAAACCACCCTGTTAATCCAGAAGCTGATGCAAGTTTATTTGTTTTCAAAACCATTTCCGAGCCCCATCTTGGCGATATGTCCTTTTTTAAAGTAACCTCTGGTATTTTACAAGCTGGTATCGATTTAGAAAATATGACTACCCAAAGTACAGAACGCCTCAATCAATTATTTTTATTAGATGGTAAAAAGCGCACACAAGTTGATGCCTTACATGCTGGCGATATTGGAGCTACCGTAAAACTTAAAAACACCCATACCAATGATACGCTATCAATAAAAGGAAGTGGAATTATTTTAGAACCAATTCCTTTTCCACAGCCACGTATTAGAACGGCAGTTAAAGCAGTAAATGGTGGCGATGAAGAAAAAATGGGTATTGCACTAAATAAGTTACATCAGGAAGATCCAAGTATTTTAATTGAGCTTTCGAAAGAATTAAAACAAACCATTTTAAGTGGGCAGGGCGAGTTACAACTTCAAATAATAAAAGATAAAATTGCCAACAACTACAAAGTAGATATTGAGTACGAAAAACCTCGTATTCCTTACCGAGAAACCATTCGTAAATCAGTTAAAAGTGATTATCGTCATAAAAAACAAAGTGGTGGTTCTGGGCAATTTGGTGAAGTACATATATTAGTAGAACCATACTACGAAGGCGCTCCACATCCATCTGATTTAAATGTACGAAAAGAAGAAATTATTGACTTGCCCTGGGGTGGAAAACTCAATTTTTTGTGGTGTATTGTAGGCGGAGCTATTGATGCAAAATACAGCAATGCAATTATGAAAGGGATAATGGAGAAACTTGAAAACGGACCACTTACCGGTAGTTATGTGCGCGATGTAAGAGTAGCCGTTTACGATGGTAAAATGCATGCAGTTGATTCAAATGATATGGCCTTTAAATTAGCAGCCACCAACGCATTTAAAACTGCCTTTGTAGAAGCCAATCCACAATTGTTAGAACCAATTTATGATGTTGAAGTATTAGTGCCAGAAGAAATTATGGGAGATATAATTGGAGATTTACAAACCCGCCGAGCTACCATAATGGGTATGGATGCTGATGGACATTATCAAAAAATAAAAGCCAAGGTACCTTTAAGTGAATTGTATAAATACTCTTCAACATTACGAAGCTTATCGCAAGGCAGGGCAAAACATGTTCGTACTTTTAGTGAATATGCCACCTTAACACCCGATATTCAAGATCAATTAGTAAAAGCCTACCAGGCCGAACAAGAAGCTTAGTTTAAAACTGACAAAAAGCCATTTTATAAGTGGCTTTTTATTTCATCTTAAGTATTCATTTTCAACAACTTAAACAACATTTACCCTGTTTTTAAAAGAAATGAGCTTGTTAAATTTAAATATTAGGTATTACCTTATGTTTTTTTTAAGTCTTAAAACCTAATACACAAGTCATGAAAAATTTATTTTTAATACGACACGCCAAATCCAGTTGGGAAGATATGAGTTTGAAAGACTTTGACAGGCCATTAAATAAAAGAGGGCATAGCGATGCTCAAGATATGGCTCACCGGTTAAAGCACAAAGCAATTAGTTTTGATAAAATTTTAAGCAGTCCGGCAAACCGAGCTCAAACTACAGCAAAATATTTTTTAGACATACTTGAAAATGAAAAAACCAAATTTGAATTAGTATCTGATATTTATAATGCTTATGAAAATGATATTTTAAAGTTAGTACAAAATACAAGTAATAGCATTAGCAACTTAGCTGTGTTTGGCCACAACCCCACCTTTACAATTTTAGCCAACAAATTTGCTGATAATTATATTATGAATGTGCCTACCTGTGGTATCGTTTCAATAAATTTTGAAACAGAAGTTTGGTCAGATTTTTTAAATGTACCCAATAAATTAGTATTTTTCGATTTTCCGAAAAATAGATAATGCATCATTATATAAACCGAGAAATTAGTTGGCTCTCTTTTAACGAAAGAGTGCTGCAAGAAGCCGAAGATGAAAACAACCCATTACTGGAAAGAGTTCGTTTTTTAGGCATCTTTTCAAACAACCAAGATGAATTTTTTAGAGTTAGAGTCGCTTCTATAAGAAGGCTTAAACAAGATAAAGATTCGGGAAATTATAATTTACCCTACGTACCGGAAAAACTGCTTAAAGAAATTGCAAGCATTGTTTTACAATTGCAAATTCGTTTTAGAAAAATTTATGCTAAGCTTATCAAAAGTTTAGAAAAAGAACATATATTTATTAAAAATGAAAAACAATTAAACCAGGAGCAAAAAAAGGCAATTGCAAACTATTTTAGAGAAGAAGTACGGCCACTATTAATACCCATAATGCTTAACAATGTTGACAAAATGCCTCGGCTTTTAGATCATCGTTTATATTTAGCAGTAATACTAAAAGCAAATGTTGATAGCGAAACAGAAGAATACGCTTTAATAGAAATACCCAATCACTTACCACGTTTTTTTGAATTACCTAAAACAGACAAGAATTCTAATATTATATTAATAGATGATATTATAAGATTTTGCATGCCCGAAATATTCAGTATTTTTCAATATGGTTATTTTAAAGCATATACACTAAAGGTAACAAGAGATGCTGAGTTAGATATTTCGCACGATTTAAGAATAAGTTACTTAGAAAAAATTGCAGAAAGTGTAAAAGCACGTGAAAAAGCAGCCATTTTAAGGTTTGTATATGATGAGCAAATGCCAGTTAAATTATTAAACTATTTAACAAGGCGTATGAAAATTAAAAAATCAGACAACCTTATACCTGGTGGTCGTTATCATAATTTTAAAGATTTTATGAATTTTCCGGTACTAAACAGAACAGATTTAGTATATGAGGTGCCACCACCAATTCAACAAAAAAACCTAAGTATAAACGAAAGTCATTTAAAATACATTAAACAAAAAGATTTATTACTCTTTTATCCATATCATTCTTTTAACTTTATGATAGAATTGTTGCGCGAGGCAGCTATTGACAAAACAGTAAAATCTATAAAAATAACCCTTTACCGAGTTGCAGAAAACTCAATGATTATAAATGCCCTGATTAACGCCGCCAAAAATGGCAAAGAAGTTACCGTTGTAATGGAAATTAGAGCCCGCTTTGATGAGTTGAGCAATATTAAATATGCCAACAAGCTACAAAGCGCAGGTATTAGAGTAATATTTGCAGACCCTAACTTAAAAGTACATTGTAAATTGTGTTTAATAAACTGTATTGAAAATAATGAGCTAATACAATATGCCAATATAAGTAATGGCAACTATCACGAAGGCACTTCAAAAATATATTCTGATTTAAGCTTATTCACATCAGACATTCGCATTACAGATGAGGTAAACAAAGTGTTTAAATTTATGAAACACACCATACGTACTTATCCATTTGAACATATATTAGTTTCGCCGCGATATTTAAAACAACAATTTTACGAATTAATAGACCAGGAAATTGAAAACCAAAAAAATGGCAAAGAAGCCTGGATGAAGTTTAAAATGAACAACTTTTCCAACTTTCAAACGGTTGACAAACTTTACCAGGCAAGCAACCAAAATGTAAAAATAAAATTATTAACAAGAGGTATTTGTTGTTTAAAACCAGGCGTAAAAGAACTAAGCGAAAACATTGAAGTATTAAGTATACTTGATAAATATTTAGAACACTCTAGATTTTATATTTTTGCTAATGCGGGCAATCCAAAAATATTTTTAGCCTCAGCCGACTTAATGTCTCGTAATTTAAACGACAGAATAGAAGTAATGTGCCCTGTGTATGATGAAGATGCCAAACAAATGTTGTTAGATATTTTTAATATTCAATGGACCGATAATGTAAAGGCTCGTAAAATTGATGCTAATTTGGATAATAACTATAAAAGAAACAGTTCTAAAAAAAATAGAAGCCAATTTGCCATATACGACTATTTAAAAAATCGTAGTTTTGTTGCTCAATGAAAATTCATAAATTTGGCGCAATTGATGTAGGTAGCAATGCAATGCGCTTGCTAATAACAGATGCTTATGAAAACGAAGAAGGTACTGCATCATTTAAAAAAATTGCATTATACAGAGTACCTGTGCGCTTAGGTAGCGATGCTTTTCAATATGGTTATATTAAGCCAGAAAAAGAAAAAAAACTAATAAATACCCTACAAGCATTTAAACATCTAATAGATGTACATGATGTGGAATATTTTGAAGGTTGTGGCACAAGTGCTTTGCGCGAATCATCAAACGGGCAGCAAATTGTTGATCATGCTAATAAAATTACCGGCCTTAACTTGCGTATAATTAGTGGGCAAGAGGAGGCAAACATAATTTACTCCACTCAAATATCTGATGAAATTGATCCTAACAAATTTTATTTATATATGGATGTAGGTGGTGGTAGCACAGATTTTACATTTTTTAAAAGTAACAAAATAGTTAGTTCCCGTTCTTTTAAAATTGGCACCGTGCGCTTACTTTTAAATATGGTTAAAGAAACCTTGTGGCAAGAAATGCAAGAATGGTTGCTTAGTGCAAAACCAAAAAACGAGGAGATATTTTTAATTGGTTCTGGCGGAAACATTACCCGTTTATTTAAAATGTCGTTAAAAGGAAAACGTGAACCATTGTTTAAGGCCGAAATACAATTACATTATAACTATGTGAGCGAATTTTCGGTTGAAGATAGGGTTAAGCTACTCGATTTAAAGCCCGACAGAGCCGACGTTATTGTGCCTGCGGCTCGCATTTTTCTATATGTTTTAGATACCTTAGATGCAGATATTGTTTACGTGCCTAAAATTGGTTTGGCCGATGGTATAGTAAAACAACAATTTTACAATATTTTTACTGCTACAAATAAACCATTTTAGTTATTACAAAAGTTGGCATTATATCAGATACACACGGGCATCTTAACCCTAAAGTAAAAATATACTTTAAAGATGTTGATGTAATATGGCATGCAGGCGATATTGGCAAACTACAAGTTACTGATGCCCTGGCCGAAATAGCTCCTTTAACTGCTGTTTGGGGAAATATAGATATGATAGGCATTAGGCAAAAATTTGAAGAAGAAGCTATTTTTAATTGCGAAGGTTTAAAAATATTAATGCTACATATAGCGGGTTACCCCAATCGTTACAACAAAAGAACTTACCACTTATGTAAAAAACACCAACCTGATATAGTTGTTGTTGGCCATTCTCATATTTTAAAAGTAATGCGCGATAATCATTTAAAACATTTACATATTAACCCTGGTGCAGCAGGCAAAATTGGCCTTCAAAAAATTTGCACCGTTATGCGTTTAACTATTGATGGCATCAAAATTTCTGATGTAGAAGTAATTGAATTTGAACGATAAATTTGTTTACAACCTTTATAGGTTTTAATGAAAGCAAATATTGAAAAGGCTTAAACAACAGCTAAATATGTTTAATTGCGACTTTTACAATTAAAAAATCGTTTCTTTAAACCTATTTCCGTATAAACTTCAACATTCAGAATTTTGTTTTCCACATTCGATATTTTATAATTGGATTATAAATGATAAAAGGATTTTATAGTACTAAAGTGTAAAATTTCAAAACTTAAAGAGACCATAAGCATAGTTATAGTTTATTTATTTTATGAGGACGTAATAGATTTACCTCATCTTAAAAATTAAGTTGTAATTTTGATTGATTATTTCAACAATTATGATTTGGTTTTTTTTATTGCTTTTGGTGATTTTTTGTTTAATTATTTTTAAATATATAAAAAGCAACATCTTACTACCAAAACATACTGTAGCTTTAATTGATGAGGTGATAAGCCAACCAAAGTTAACGGTAATGTTTAATGAGCTGCAATATGTAAAATTAAAAAATACAACGATTTGTTATGAACACATTGCATCAAAAAATCCAAATGCCGAAGTAATACTTTTGTTACACGGCTTAGGGCAAAGTATGTTAAACTTTCCACCATATTTTTGTCAACTTTTGTTAGATGCCGGATTTCAGATCGTTCGAATAGATCAGCAAGATTGTGGAGGATCGCATTGGGTAGAAAATTGGGGACAGCCTCATAAATATACATTAGAAGATATGGCTTCGCACAATATACAAGTAATGGATCATCTTAATATTAATAAATTTCATTTGGTAGGCATATCTATGGGCGGAATGATTGCTCAAAGTATGGCTATTGGTTATACAAATAGAGTTAGCAGTTTAACCTCCATTATGTCGTCTGCTTATTTTTTTGATCCAAAATTTGGAGGGATACCGAAACCATTTCTACTAAAAATTGTATTAATTTTTTTAGTGTATGGAAGAAGGCCAAAAACTGTAAAAGGTAAAATTAAAGTGCGCTTAGCTATTAAACAACTGTTACAATATGGCAACACTACTGTTTATGATGATAGCACTTTGATAGCAGCTGCAAATTACGAAATAACTAAAAAAAAGGGCTATAACCCGAAAGCCAGTAAGCAACAAAGTTATGCTATAAAAAAATCGGGTTCTCGAATTGGAGCACTTAAAAAGTTAAACATTCCTGCATTGGTGATACATGGTGTTGAAGATCCATTGATAAAATTTGCTCACGCCAAAAAATGTGTTGCCGCTATACCCAATTGTAAGTTTTTGCTTATTGATGAGATGGGCCATCATTTATCTAAAAAATTTAATAATGAAATTGCAGCTGCGATAAAAAATTTGATACTGGTAAAAGGTGAAGACTAATCAATATTTTAAGGTTTTAGAGCTGGTCTGTCTTTAAAATTGATTTAACTTTTCAATGTTATTAGAAGTTGCATTGAGAGGACTGTGAGTTACCCCTTATCCTATTGTCAATTTTCTAAACTTTAAAAACTCAATTCTGAAAGCAACATCAAATTCCTACTTTACCCATCTACATAAAAAATTAAATAATATTTTAAAGTGGTGCAACGTTTTTTCAAATTATAATATAAGGTATTATTGAAACGTATTTTTTATCCACATTATAAAACTTTTAAAAATAAAAGAATGAAATAAAACTTATTGCCCCATTCAATTAAAAGCTTAACAGTAGTAACCTAATAAATAAAACACACTCCTTAACAATTTTATAACTATTAATTTATTTAAATGATGAATAACAATACAAACAAAGCATTTTTACTAATAACCACTTGCATGTTTTTATGCTTAGGTGCAATAATTGCACAACCCACCTGTAAACAATATGATGATTGGTGTACACATGAAGTAAGAGTAGAAAATAGTAGCTCAGATGAAGTATCGGTATGGTGCAAAGAAATAGGTTGCGACAACACCGATTACTTTATGGCCAACTTAAAACCAGGGGAACACCTTTTTGCTTATCCGGATGCCTATAATGCTGTTTTTAGTATAAAATTTGGAAACATAACGCTTAAAACTTTTGATCAATTAGGTGCAGACTGGAATTGCAATTATTATACCTTTAATTATTCAAATGATAGTTTTGTAGACTGCTCTAAAGGGATTGATTTGAGGGTTTCTCCCACACAATCTATTTGTGAAGGTGGCTCGGTTGAAATATGTGCAGACAATGCAAGCCACTACAATTGGAGTAATGGTGCTACAAGTCAATGTATAATTGTAAGCCCACTTTACACACAAGCTTATAGTGTAACAGGCTCAAAAAATGGATGTGAGCAAACTGGTTACGTTAATGTAAATGTATTTAGTTCTGTAAATTTAAAAGTAAGTAATGAGCAATCTATTTGTGAAGGCGGCTCGGTTGAAATATGTGCAGACAATGCAAGCCACTACTATTGGAGTAATGGTGCTACAAGTCAATGTATAATTGTTAGCCCACTTTACACACAAGCTTATAGTGTAACAGGCTCAAAAAATGGATGTGAGCAAACTGGTTATGTTAATGTTAATGTAAATAATTCTATAAATTTAAAAGTAAGTAGTGAGCAATCTATTTGTGAAGGTGGTTCGGTTGAAATATGTGCAGACAATGCAAGCCACTATGTGTGGAGCAATGGTGCTACAAGTCAATGTATAATTGTTAGCCCTCTTTACACACAAGCTTATAGTGTAACAGGCTCAAAAAATGGATGTGAGCAAACTGGTCACGTAAATGTAAATGTAAATAATTCTATAAATTTAAAAGTAAGTAGTGAGCAATCTATTTGTGAAGGTGGCTCTGTTGAAATATGTGCAGACAATGCAAGCCACTACTATTGGAGTAATGGTGCAACAAGTCAATGTATAATTGTTAGCCCACTTTACACACAAGCCTATAGTGTAACAGGCTCAAAAAATGGATGTGAGCAAACTGGTCACGTTAATGTAAATGTATTTAGTTCTGTAAATTTAAAAGTAAGTAGTGAGCAATCTATTTGTGAAGGTGGTTCGGTTGAAATATGTGCAGACAATGCAAGCCACTACTATTGGAGTAATGGTGCTACAAGTCAATGTATAATTGTTAGCCCACTTTACACACAAGCTTATAGTGTAACAGGCTCAAAAAATGGATGTGAGCAAACTGGTTACGTTAATGTAAATGTATTTAGTTCTGTAAATTTAAAAGTAAGTAATGAGCAATCTATTTGTGAAGGCGGCTCGGTTGAAATATGTGCAGACAATGCAAGCCACTACTATTGGAGTAATGGTGCTACAAGTCAATGTATAATTGTTAGCCCACTTTACACACAAGCTTATAGTGTAACAGGCTCAAAAAATGGATGTGAGCAAACTGGTTACGTTAATGTAAATGTTAATAATTCTATAAATTTAAAAGTAAGTAGTGAGCAATCTATTTGTGAAGGTGGTTCGGTTGAAATATGTGCAGACAATGCAAGCCACTACTATTGGAGTAATGGTGCTACAAGTCAATGTATAATTGTTAGCCCTCTTTACACACAAGCTTATAGTGTAACAGGCTCAAAAAATGGATGTGAGCAAACTGGTTATGTAAATGTAAATGTAAATAATTCTATAAATTTAAAAGTAAGTAGTGAGCAATCTATTTGTGAAGGTGGTTCGGTTGAAATATGTGCAGACAATGCAAGCCACTATGTGTGGAGTAATGGTGCTACAAGTCAATGTATAATTGTTAGCCCACTTTACACACAAGCTTATAGTGTAACAGGCTCAAAAAATGGATGTGAGCAAACTGGTTATGTAAATGTAAATGTAAATAATTCTATAAATTTAAAAGTAAGTAGTGAGCAATCTATTTGTGAAGGTGGTTCGGTTGAAATATGTGCAGACAATGCAAGCCACTATGTGTGGAGCAATGGTGCAACAAGTCAATGTATAATTGTTAGCCCACTTTACACACAAGCTTATAGTGTAACAGGCTCAAAAAATGGATGTGAGCAAACTGGTTACGTTAATGTAAATGTATTTAGTTCTATAAATTTAAAAGTAAGTAGTGAGCAATCTATTTGTGAAGGCGGCTCGGTTGAAATATGTGCAGACAATGCAAGCCACTATGTGTGGAGCAATGGTGCAACAAGTCAATGTATAATTGTTAGCCCACTTTACACACAAGCTTATAGTGTAACAGGCTCAAAAAATGGATGTGAGCAAACTGGTTACGTTAATGTAAATGTATTTAGTTCTATAAATTTAAAAGTAAGTAGTGAGCAATCTATTTGTGAAGGCGGCTCGGTTGAAATATGTGCAGACAATGCAAGCCACTATGTGTGGAGCAATGGTGCAACAAGTCAATGTATAATTGTTAGCCCACTTTACACACAAGCTTATAGTGTAACAGGCTCAAAAAATGGATGTGAGCAAACTGGTTATATTAATGTAAATGTATTTAGTTCTGTAAATTTAAAAGTAAGTAGTGAGCAATCTATTTGTGAAGGTGGTTCGGTTGAAATATGTGCAGACAATGCAAGCCACTATGTGTGGAGCAATGGTGCTACAAGTCAATGTATAATTGTTAGCCCACATTATACACAAGCTTATAGTGTAACAGGCTCAAAAAATGGATGTGAGCAAACTGGTTATATTAATGTAAATGTAATTGAATGTCAATCAAATTTCAGTACTTGTATTCCAAATGATTTCAATTTGTACGAATCTTACATTTCGGCTCACGAGGCTGATTTAGAGTGGGTTGAGGTGCCTGGTGCAACATATACTTTTTATATAAAAGAAATTCATGAGAGCGAATGGGGTATCTTCGATATACACGAAAACTATGTAACTGTTCAAAGTTTGGATTACTGTGCACACTACCAATGGGCAGTATTAATTACCTGTTCGGATGGAAAAACTGCTGAATTTAGCCCAACAAGAGAATTTTCAACTTGCGGGCATCAGCCTCGAATTAGCAGTACTAAAAACGCTACAGTAAGTTTTAATAATATTGAAAATACACCAATTTTGGAAATAGCACCAAACCCTGCAACAGACTTTTTGAAAATTAACTATACTGGTTTAAACGTGCAACAATTAAAGGTGTACAATACTGGCGGACAATTGACAGAAACTTTGCAAGCAGATGAGTCAGGAATTTCAACCCTAAACACAAGTAACTACAACAAAGGTATGTATGTAATATTTGCCGAAGCCAACGACAAGGTGTTTAAGAACAAATTTATTGTTCGATAAATTAACAATCAACCATTTAGTAAGAATAACTGGTGTTTGGCTTTATTAGCTAACACCAGTTTTTTTTTGATTCTCCCTAAAAATTAAATGTGCTCAAACTTTGCCTAAAGCGAACACAATTAAACATCCAACCAAAATAACACCTGTTTATAATAAGGTTTCTATTTACTTTATTGCGTGCCTGTAGCTCACCATATTGTATTAAAAACCAAATAGGCTTTAAAAAACACAATTATATATAAGCAACATTTCATTATAAAAAGATAATTGTAAATTTAGATGCCATTGCTATAAAATATAAATTTATTTTTTCACTACATCCGAGGCAACCTTTTGTAAAACTTGGTGTAATATTAGTAGACAAGGTTAATGACACGAATTAGACATATACAGCAGAACAATTTTAGTGTAGCAGAACTTATTGATGGATGCAAACAAAAGAAACCGCAAAGTCAAAAAATGCTGTTTGAAAAGTTTGCGCCCCTTATTTACACCACCTGTAGACGGTATGATTTTGCCGGTTACCCTGCTAAAGATTTGCTGCAAGATACCTTTATTAAAGTGTTTGAAAAAATTGATCAGTTTGATGAGCGTAAAGGTCAGTTGAAAAATTGGATCGCCCGTGTTTCAATAAACTTAGCTTTAAATGCTATTAGAAAAAACAAGAAAGTTGTTATTGTTATTGATGAAGAAATACAAGCCAATTTTGTATATGATAGCGATGATATGCTTACACCTAATTTAAGCGAAGAAGAAATATTAGCTCTAATTAGTAAGTTGCCTGTTGGCTATAAAACCGTATTTAATTTATTTGTAATTGATGGATTTTCGCATAAAAAAATAGCTGACAGTTTAAACATTAGTATTTCTACTTCAAAAAGTCAATTGTATAAGGCAAAGCAAATTTTACAAAAGCAAATCAATCAAATTATAAAAGCAAAGCATGGATAAATTCTACAACATAAAAGATAAAATTGAGAATTACGAATCTACGCTTGACTTAGACAAAACTTGGGAAGAGTTAATTTTAAAGCAGGAGAATTTAATTTTAAAGAAAAATTTAAAAACACAAAATATTTACTTGGTAGCTATTTCTGGTACTGTTATACTGTTGGCCTTGTTGTGGGCATTAAGCAATTTTTATTTATCAAAAGGCATAACAAATAATGATCAAATATTAGATGATACTGCATTAATTACAGAAAACATTGAACAGAAAAAAAATGAAAAGATAGGGCAGCAATTAAATAACAATACACAAAATTTGGATACCCAGTTAGATAAGGCAAGTGGCTTAGAAAGTAATACTATAAAAGAAAAAGCAAATATTATACAACAGCAACAGCAAATTGAAAAACTGAATAGCAAAATAGTTAACAACGCAACTACCAAACTTGTTGAAGATGATTTTGATAAGCAACCTACTGTTAATAAAAAGCCGCAAAAAATTATAAAAAAAGAAAATGCAAATGAAAAAAACATGGCACCCAAAGTTGGTTCTACAAAACCTAAAACAGGTACTTTTAAAAAACAAATTGTTCGTAAAAAGAAGGTTGAAAATAGTATAGATCAAAAAGTTAATGAAAGCGTTGATAAACTTAAAACTAATTCTTCTACAAAAATTTTAGTTGAACCTACTACTAATAATATTGAAAGCATTAGTGCGACTACCGAAAAAAAGCATCTAAATAAAATAAAAAAAAACCCCACCATTAGTGAAGCTGAAATAGAAGATTTTGTGAAACAGACTAAAGTTAAAACAAGTACGCAGGTTGCTGTAAAAAAACCATTAAAAAACGAATATAATAATTATAATAAAATTGATCAACTACCAATAATTAGAAAAAAAATTGGTTTAAAAAACAATAGACCGCAACTATTAAATAATCATTTTAAAACCTGCTTAATAAAAGAAAAGTACAAAAAGAATTTTGTAATGTTTGAATTGTTGGGACAAAGTGGCTATTTCTCTTTCAATTATGGTCGTGTATTACTTAACAAATCATTTGGGCAAACCTTTTTACAAGCTGGTGTTTCAATTAATCCACATAATATTAGTCCCACCTCCGACGTTATTGTGCCCTTGTTCGTAGCAATTTCGATTAACCAAACATTTAATTTAAATAAACAACATGCCATAATAATAGGTGCAGGCGTTAACTATAATGTAGACATACAAAAAAATTATATTAACGAATTAGAGCCAGCAGTATTTACTAGGTTGGGGTATCAATACCAACGTTTAAAGAGTGATTGGTTTTATAAAATAGAAATTTTGCCTTTGGTTGAATATGGAAATATTATTCAGCAATATAATAATAGTAATTACGAAAAAGAATTTGGTGTTTGGGGTGGTGTAGGTGTTGGCCGCCGCTTTTAATCACATTAATAAAACTGTCGACAATAATAAAGTATTAACAAATAATTTAATAATCAAGACTTATTTATTACAAAAACAAAATGGTAATAAAAAGGACTAACCATGTCTGTAAGTCGCTTAAAATTTTTTTAAAATATGAAGTACAAATTAGTTTATTTATTAGCTGCCTTAATTAGTTTTGCAGCCTGCGAAAAAAGAGATGCCATTAGAAATGGAACGGTTGACACAGAAATTGTTAGCCCAGCCGATAAAGCATCTATCGCAAAAACAGATGAAGTAGAGGTAGAGATCAAATTTTTATCGGAAAAAAATCTTGTTGAAACTGCTTTTGTTAAAGTAAATGTTTTTACAGCAGGTAAAGAAGCAATAGAAAATTTGGAGTCCCTACCTATTGAAGTTGGAGAATTGATAGTTGATTTTAACAAAACCAGTATTAATCAAAGTGAGTATGTGTTTAAACAAACGGTTGACATTTCTACTTACCCAAAAGGCACTTGTTTTACTATTTTTACCGGAGCCACAAGCTCTTCAAAACACGTTGTTGGTATAGAAAATAATAGTAGTTATTTCTGTATTGAATAATAAACTGCTGTTCACCATACAGTAATCATTCAATTTCATTAGCGTATTTAAATTGTTGAGCAACTCTTAAAAAATGCAGTTAGCGTTGCACGTTTTCTAACAAAAAAATAATCTTTTGAAATTGAATGATTTTATTAAAATCATTATTCTATAAGTAAAAATTTTTAATGAGAATTAAACAAATATTAGTTTGCTTTATAGTGTTTTGTAGCTTGCAAACCTTTGCACAAAACCAAAAATTTAGTACAAGTGGGTATGTAACCGATGCAGAAACAGGCGAGGCACTAATTGCCGCCAATGTATATGATATTAAATCATCTTCTGGAACTACAACCAATACCTATGGCTTTTATTCTATCACCTTACCTACCGATAGTGCTTACCTACTTGTAAGTTACATTGGTTACCAAACACAAAAGCTACCTGTTAAATTAGGTCAAAATGCTTCCTTAAATATTAAACTTCTGCCGGCGGCGTTTTTAAATACAATTGAAATATCGGCCAGTAAAAATGAAGAAGCGATTGAACAAAGAACACAGATGAGTACGGTAAAAATATCGCCGCGCGAAATTGATCAATTGCCAGCTTTTTTGGGGGAAGCAGATGTGCTAAAGGCTTTACAGCTAATGCCTGGGGTACAATCGGGTAGCGAAGGGCAAAGCGGTTTGTATGTAAGAGGTGGTTCACCCGATCAAAATCTTATTTTGTTAGATGGTGTGCCTGTTTACAACGCCTCACATTTGTTTGGTTTTTTCTCCGTTTTTAATACCGATGCCATTAACGATATTAAATTAATAAAGGGCGGCTTTCCAGCAAGATATGGCGGTCGGTTATCTTCTGTATTAGATATTAGTATGAAGGAGGGCAACAACCAAAAGTTAAAAGGTACAGGCAGTATAGGTTTAATGGCCTCTAAACTTACCTTAGAAGGGCCGCTGTTTAATGATAAAACCTCTTTTATTATTTCTGGTAGAAGAACTTATATTGATTTACTGGCTCAGCCGTTTATACAAAGCAATTTTAAAAAATCGGGCAACAATGGCAAGGTGGGCTATTTTTTTCACGATGTAAATGCCAAAATAAATCATAAAATATCAAACAAAGATCGGTTGTATTTAAGCCTATATACTGGTACAGATAAATTTTATTATGATGTAGAAGAAAAATTTACCACCGGCGATTACACACAAAAAATTGGCTTAGGTTGGGGCAACCTAACTTCTGCGTTTCGCTACAATCGTATTTGGGGCAACCGTCTTTTTTCTAATCTTACGTTAACTTATAGTAAATACAATTTTAACACCACCGGTGGTACCGAAGATAGCTTTAAAGAAAACGAGGAGAATTATACTAATGAATTTAATTTAAGCTACGATTCGGGCATAGAAGACTACGCCGCAAAAATTGATTTTGATTTTATACCAAACCCTAAACACACCATACGTTTTGGTACTAATTATATTAGGCACAATTTTAAACCAGGCGCCTTTAATGTGTTTACCAAAACCGAAGGCTTTGAAGTGGACACCCTCTTTGGCCAAAATAAAGTGCAAGCCAATGAGTTTGCTGCTTATATAGAAGACGACTTTGAAATAAATCGAAACCTCAAAATTAACGCCGGCATACATTTTAGTGCCTTTAGTAAACAAAAAGGATATTATACTTCAATACAACCCCGTTTAGGCCTTCGCTATTTACTGCCCGATGGTGCTTCAATAAAAGCATCTTTTGCAACCATGCAGCAATATATACAATTTTTAACTAACGAAAATTTGGGTTTACCAACCGATTTATGGTTGCCTACAACCGATGTAGTAAAACCACAATCCAGCTTTCAAGTAGCTATGGGTTATGCCAAAACATTTAATAATAACTACGAGCTTTCTGTTGAAGCCTATTACAAAGAAATTAAAAATGTGCTATCATATAAAGAAGGCGCCAGCTTTGTTGATTTTGGAGATTGGCAAGACAATGTTACCCAAGGTAAAGGAAGGGCATACGGAGCAGAATTTTTGTTAAAAAAGAAAAAAGGAGATTTTACTGGGTGGCTTGGCTACACCTTAGCCTGGAGCAACCGCCAATTTGATGATATTAATTTTGGCAAAACCTACCCATTTAAATACGATAGAAGACACGACATTTCATTAGTAGGCGTTTACAAACTGAGCGACCGTATATCTTTATCTGCCTCCTGGGTATTTGGTTCGGGCAATGCCTATACCTTAGCCGAAGGCTATTATGCCGGCACTTTTTTAAGCGGCACCTCCCAAAGTGGTGCTTACTACAGTTTTTTAGCCCCCTTTTATAAAAACAGAAACAACCAACGCAGCCCAAGTTACCACCGGTTAGATAGCAGCATCAGCTTTTTTAAAGAAAAAAAACGATACGATAGAACCTGGTCCTTTGGCTTTTACAATATGTACAACCGCGCCAACCCATTTCTATTAACCGTAGCAACAGATACCGGCGATAGCGGCTTAGCCAACAAAACCGTACTTAAAAAAATAAGCCTCTTCCCCGTAGTACCTTATTTTAATTGGGGTTTTAGTTTTTAATAAAAATAAATTTAAAAAAAAATGCGCTATTTTATTTGAAACGAAACATAAATGCATCACACAAACTTGTGGTCCCGCTTTCCGCTCAAATGCCTTGCCAACGCTGCAATGCCAACGCTACAAAAGGCATAACCGCTGCAATCGGGGTTATATTACCAACCTCGCCCAGTAGTTTTAAAACAAAGTAACCCTGCTATAAAAACAAACTAACAACCAAACACAATTTTTAATATTTATTTAAAAAATAAATTTAACAACATGATTTCAGTCCGTTTTATCTTAATAATATTTAGTACAATAACCCTACTAAGCAGCTGTGAAGATGGTTTTTTTAATCAAACAATCGACATACCTGCCACCAACCATCAAACCAAATTAGCGGTAAATAGTTTTATAACCAATACCGATTCAATTTATATAGTAGCCAATGTAACCCGCACCTACGGCTTAAACGATTATATACCACTTGGCCGACGTAGCATTGATAACGCCGTTGTACAACTTTTTGAAGACGACGAGTTGCTTTACACCTTCGTAAGAAATGCAGGGCGCAGTGGCGGAGGCTACTCTATATCAATACCCAAAAAATTTGATGGTATAGGTAAAACCTATACCCTAAAAGTAAGCCATCCAAATTTTGAACCAGTACAAGCCAGCCAAACTATGCCCCAACCCATACCTTTAACAACGGTAAATTACAAAGCCTTAAAAACAAATAATAACGCCTTTCCGAAAGGTGAACTTAGCATAGCATTTGATGACCCAGTTGACCAAGAAAATTATTACGAAATCGCTATTTTTGAACAAACACCATATATATATTTTGATGAAGCAGGTAATGCGGAAACACGAGAGTATTACAATGAAATAAGTTTGTTAGAAGATAACGGTTTGCCAAATCCATTACTTACGCAGGGCTATAATGGTAATGCCTTATTGATAGATGATAAAACCTTTAATGGCAAACAAAAGGTTTTAAACCTCCCCTTCGAGCATTATCAAGAAAGCCCAAAATTTAAAGTTTACTGGCGTTCTGTAAGCAAAGCATATTTTCTATTTTCCAGTTCATTATATTTTAATCAAAACATACAAGAAAACCCTTTTACCGAACCAGTTTCATTATATAGCAATATAGATGGTGGTATTGGAGCTTTTGGCATGCGGGCAGAATTAAAGTATGAAATAAATTAAAAATCCACCCTCTTAGAAGGTAGCTTTGATTAACCCCTAAAAAGGGTGTCAGAAGTCAAACCGCCGTTAATTATTTTCAGCTTGTTTCTCTTCCTTTTTTTGATATTTCACATATCGGCTTATCATATCTTTGTCCAATCCAACAGTATTCACAAAGTATCCACGAGCCAAAAAATGATTGACCCAGTAAGGCTTCTTCTTTAATTGAGGATAACTCTTAAATAATTTAATTGCTATTTCCCCCTTTTAAAATACCCATTAAATTTGATATGCTTAGTTTGGGGGAACAGATACCAATAGATGAATATGATCTGATTGAATATTCAACTCAAGCACTTCACATTTTTTCCATTCACATAACATGTGAATATCTTTTGAAACTAATTCTTTTAATTGCCCTGTCAATATGCGCAATCTATATTTCGAAACCTATACAATATGATAATCACACTTGTATATAACATGCGATAGTTTTTTATAGTTATTCAAAATCAAAACAAAGATAGATAAAGCCAACAGAAAAAAACCATCTGCAAAGCAGGTGGTTTTTTAAGTTTTAATAAAATTCATTAAATATTATTTTTTTCTATTTTTAGAACTTCACAACCACCTACTTAAAAAAGTAGGTGGGTTCAAATACTACGACTTAAAGTCGTTACTAAATCTGTCACATGCTGCGAATTCGTGTAGTAAAACGGAACGGATTGCGCAGCATTTTCCTATTTTGCCTTGGGAGATACTTGCACATTCAAAACTTCACAATGAATTGCAGCAAAACGCTTTTTCAGTATAATTTAGTGTTATGATATATAAAGCCTCGAATACTCGAAATAAATTAGTCGCACTAAAGTGCGAGGCTTTAAACCTACAAAAGGAGACCAATAAATATTCATTTATGTGTTAAAAACACCTTCAACGAGCTTTGTAAGCTCGCCACATTTTATTTTAAAAACATTTGTAATGCAAGAAGCTGAACACAAATCTTTTGAATTACTGTTCTGCAAAAAAGAAACCCACGAACCACCCAAACCTCCAACCTAAACCCGATTGCAGCGGTATCCTTTTTATGGAGCAGTGCGGAATAAAAAGATTTAGCGGAAAGGTACTATCTTAAAAAGCAAGAAAAATTTTACTTTTATTTTGGGTGTAGCTTTCCTGTTCAATAAATTATCACTTATTGTCATTTTCAATCTTATTTTATATTTTTGC
>Ga0209187_1000965_pt1 | contig 38932 bp, 31 predicted proteins | sample BantaG_FD_187430 | JGI IMG/M metagenome (GOLD analysis project Ga0209187, IMG submission 187430) | Marine algal microbial communities from Bantry Bay, Ireland - BantryBay_4 metaG (SPAdes) (version 2) | ecosystem: Host-associated > Algae > Red algae > Unclassified | place: Bantry Bay, Ireland...
CAAAATATTCTTGATTAATCTCGGAATATTCGTACTGGTGACGATACTCTTGTATTTTTTGACCACAGCATGGATGAGTCGATACACAAACCATGGAAGCTATATCCAGGTACCCAAATTCATAGGTATGAATATAGATGAGGCTCAAAAAATCGGTGATAAGAAAAAGCTAAACTTACTTGTTATAGACTCTTCGACCTACAATCCAAAAGTGGCGGGGGGTGTCATCTTGGAGCAGAGTCCAGTACCAACTGCGAAGGTAAAAGAACAAAGATCCGTCTATCTGACTATCTCAAAATACATACCCAATGATGTGGCACTACCAGATTTGGTTGGTAACTACGACGCTACAAACTATGCTCGTAAACTGCAGCGAAAAGGTCTGAAAAGCCAAATCGCAAAAAAAGTGTTTGATGCGAATCAGCAACCAAATACTATATTATACATAATGATCGACGGAAAAAAGTATACTGATGATGATATCAGCAAAGGTGTCTTCATAGCTGAAGGAAAAATAGTAGATCTAATCGTAACCGACCAGGGTGGTACATATACGGATATGCCTGACTTGAATTGTCTAGCCTATGCGGAGGCAAAGTTCATCTTGGATTCTTATAATCTCAACCTCGGATCCATCATAAATGATGCTACAGTGAAAGATCAGAATAGTGCTTTTGTATGGAAACAAAGCCCAGCCTTCAACCTAGGAAAAACTGTAAATGTGGGCGCCTCAGTAGATGTCTATCTCACCCAGTATAAGCCCAAAAATTGTAATTAACACCACTGGACCCTTAAAATCCAAATGGTATGATAGGTTGCAAGACAGCCTACTAAATTGGAGCAACATAATAGCTAGTCTTACGTTTTAAATTTGGTAGTACAACTATCCAATCTTAGTATAGATAAAATACAATTTCACATGCTTAATCGACTATTACATTCAACTTTTATAGCGCTTTTACTTGTATCGGTAAGCTCTGCCGTAACTGCGCAAATATCGATAGTACCTCTAGAATATAATCATATCATTGCAAATGCAAAATATGAGCAAGTGCTAGAGAGAAAGCTTACTGGCGTGGATCTTCCTTTTGTGGAGGACTTCGCATACGCTGGCCCATTTCCAAATACGGAACTTTGGGAAGATAATCATGTTTTTGTGAATGCTACTCTAGCTAAAAACCCACCCTCATTAGGTGTGGCTACTTTTGATGGATTGGATAAATCAGGTTCGCCTTATAGAACGGATGGTGCTGGAGACACCTTGACTAGTGTTCCTATAAATCTAGATATATCCAACGCAAATAATCTATTCTTATCCTATTTCGTCCAGCAAGCAGGGTTCGGATTTAAGCCAGAATCTAGCGATAGTTTAATCTTGGAATTCAAATCTGACTCTATAGACTGGACTGTGGTAAAAACATATAGCGGTACTGATGATGGTGTATTGCCTGACACTTTACAAGATTTTATTTTTGAAAGCGTCCAAATATCTTCGCTTGTATATTTAAATGAAAATTTCCAGTTTAGATTTCGAAATACCTCTTCTGGAAAAGGAATAGATGATCTTTGGCATGTAGACCTGATCCGGCTCATAAACAATCAAGAACCTACTTTGACTTATCAAGATCTTGCGTTTCAATTTCCAACTCAAAGTATCCTAAACCGATATAGTGCAATGCCTGTTAAGCATTTTAAAAGTGACACAAATTCTCATTTGAGGGATACATTTACTTTGAGCATCTTTAATCATTACGATGTTCCGAGAGGGATAGGGTCATCTGGCACAGTGATGTCAATCACAGAATTGAGCACAGGTCAAGAAGTGTTCGCACCTCAACAATACATAAGTGGAGAAAATATAAACTCTGACACTAATACTCGTATTCAAATTATTAAGTTACTTAGTATAAACTCTAATGATTATAGTGAAGACGATGACTTACTATTTGAAAGTTTGTTTGTAATAGATCCCCTACAAAATATCGATGATCCAGGTCTATTGGATAATAATTTCTTGAGACGTATTACAGATGTAAGTGACTACTTTGCATACGATGATGGCACAGCCGAATTAGGTGTACAAGCTAAGGGGTCTGGTACTCAAATTGCAGTGGAGTTTGAAACTTCTGTAGCAGATACGATTAGTGCTATCCAATTGCACTTTCCTCATATCATAGGAGATGTATCATTTCAAAATTTCAATCTAAAAGTATGGATTGACACTTTAGTATCTGAGCCTGTCTTCGAAGGTAAACTACTAAATACAATATATGCGGACAGTTTTTCAGATACACTCCAAGGCTTCACCACCTATAGATTGGAAGATACTTTCACAGGAGAATTAATGTCCGTAGCCCTTGAAGCAAACACTACTTTCTATGTAGGATGGGAACAGGTTTCTGATGAATTTGTAGATGCACTCCCTGTGGGTTTTGATGTATCTACTACAGGTGTAGGACAGTATCATCACTTCAAGACAACCTCTAGTGACTGGGCAAAATTTGATTCTGAAAACCTGGAAGGTGCAGTTATGATCAGACCTGTCATGGGTGCAGATAACGCCATCTTTACTGCAATTGATGATACGGTAGAGCAGAAATATAAGCTCTATCCTAATCCAAGTACAGGAGAGGTCAGAATACAAAACACTAATGCCCGAAACTTAAATGCGCAAGTAGATGTTTTTGATGTGCAAGGTAGATTGGTGCATAGTCAAAGCTACCAAGAGATTATAGACTTAGGTTTTTTACCTACTGGCGTTTATTTTATAACTTTGACGGGCGAGAACATGTCTAATCTATTTAGAGAAAAATTAATTATACAAGCAAATTAATATGGATATCAATATCGATGAACTAAAACAAAAATTAGACAACAAAGAAGAATTTATCTTCATCGACGTGAGGGAACCTCATGAATACGAGGAGTTTAATCTTGGTGCAAAACTTTGCCCACTTGGTGACATCATGAATGTGATCAATGAATATGAAGATCAAAAGGAGAAAGAAATCGTAGTTCACTGCCGAAGCGGTGCTAGAAGCGGAATGGCAAAGAATTTCATGACAGAGGCAGGTTTTCAAAATGTCAGAAATCTTGAAGGTGGCGTCTTGGCATGGCAAGAGAAGTTTTAAGTCCTGAACCTAAGACTAATTCATAAAAAAGCCTGCTTCAATTGAATTGAAGCAGGCTTTTTTATTTGTAGGGTACCTCTATTTACTGCCTCTTGGAACGAAAGTAGAATAAATTGAATTTAGACGAGGCACGAAGAAGGAGTTTAGCCGTAGCTAAGCGACTGATAAGTAACAAAGTATAAATTAAATTGATTCGCTTAAGAAAATTTTTAATTTTCTGATCGAACAAGAATGTAATAATTAGAGGTGCCCTGTATCATATGCTTGTTATTCTCCGAATAACTTAGAACGCATTTTATGAACATATGCATTGATATTCTGATTTTTTAATTCCAAAGATTTTGCTCGAGCACTAGACTCTGTTTCATACTTGCCAGACACCACGGAGTAATACTGAGAAAAATCAAAAACGACTTTTTCAGCATCAACATAACCCATTTCCTTTAGCTCTCCAACCATTCTATCGGCATTGACTTCGTCAGAAAATGAACCCGTAATAACATAATAACCAATACTTGAATTATCAGTGTAGGTAGTCTCTCTAATAGCTTCTCTAGATATAGTTTTTTTCTCTACCCTAACTTCTGGTGACTTTTCTACAAAATCAATTTCGTCTTCTTCCGACCTATCTCTTGGTGCTTCTTTGATATTCTCTTCTTCGTTGCCCAATGCAGCTAACCGTCCTTCATTATCACTATCATCACTAAGAATGTATCCATCATCTCCTGAATCTTCATCCGCTTGAAAAATAGCGTCTTCATCTGCAGTTTTAGTATCATCCAATTGAGCCATCTTCTCTATGGTCGTGACACCCATACAAGATTTCATTTGTGAAAACCAGATGTATCCAATAAAAAAAATAAGTACAAACCAAATTACTTTCCTTAACATGCTTCATTATGTATTTAAAATGAGTCTCAATACCTCTAACATTACGAAAGAAAATGGTATTGAATGACAAATATAAGAATACGAACTATATATATGTGTATTCGTTATCAAATAATTACACCATCTCAGGAGGTAAACAGCCAAATTAATGGCAAGGGAGGTAAAAACGTGTATAATAACATGATTAGAAGGTATTTTTCCACATCATGCTTTCAACAGGTTTTGTGGACTTTGCATTGTATTTGGCTCCAGGTTTTTTATTGTAGTAGTTGAGTATATCGCCATCGACGGCAAAATATATCAACTGCCCAATAGGCATACCCGCGTATATCCTGACAGGCTGGACGCAAGATATCTCAAGCGTCCAATTATTGCAAAATCCAACATCACCTTTTCCCGCCGTAGCGTGTATATCTATACCAAGCCTTCCGACACTAGATTTACCTTCCAAAAATGGGACAGCAGTGTGCGTTTCTGTATATTCTTCTGTCACACCTAAATAAAGCGTTCCTGGCTGAATCACGAATCCATCTTCGGGAATTATAAAATGAGTAACCTTATTATGACGTTTTGCATCCAAAACACGGTCATTGTAGACTGCTAGGTTTGCCCCAAGATGCACATCATATGAGTTTGTGCCAAGACAATCAGGTCGATAGGGATCAATGACAATATCACTATCTGCGATGGCCTGTTTTATTTTGATATCAGAAAAAATCATACTTTAAAGTTTACATCCCAAATTTTAATAGTTCTATCATCGCTGCAAGATATAAGTATAGTATCAGAAAGCCACAATAAATGATTGACTGAATTCACATGGCCTTTATCCCTTATCGATTCTATTACTTTGAGCAATTTGTAAGATTTAGCATCCCAGATTTTAATTGTCTTATCTCTACTGCCAGTGGCAAATAATCTGCCTGAGGGATTGATATTTATCGTATTGATTGTAAACAAGTGAGCGGCTAGCCCTTTATATATATTGAGGTCATCTCCTTCTGTCCAGATATTCAGCATGGCATCTCTACCACCGCTTAGCAACTGTTGTAAACGGCTATCAAAGGCAAGCGAAAAGACAGAGTTTTCGTGGGCATATTTGACCACTTCTATATTCTTTTCAGTGTCTGTATCGATCATATAAATATTACGATCACTACACCCAATATATATAGTGGTATCACTGATCGCGATCGACCGGAGACTGTGGCCAGAAAGTTGTACGCTTTCGACCACCCCAATTTTATTAGTGTCCCATTTGCTTAGCATACCTCCACCCCCGAGGGTGTAAATGTAATCTCGGTGTCTAGCGATAGCAAATACACCCTTCTTATGATGCTGAAATCTTCTTGAAGATTGGCTTTCATCAAAATCTATAAAGTGTAGCTCTCCGTGCATATCACCTGCTACTAACAGATTAGAAATAGAGTCGTAGTGTAAAGTGAAAATTTGGGTTTCAGTCTTCGCAACAAGCTTACCCAATCCTACTTCTTCACTATTGAAATCCCACTTGACTATCCATCCATCACCGCCCGCAGACAAAAAGGAAGTATCATCTAGCTTTTGCAGACTGTAGACTGAGCCATTATGACCAGTTAAGGTATGTAAATGTTTTATCCGAAGTGAATTAGCCAAATCTTATTCAGTTTTAAAAAGAGGCTAAAATAATGATATTTATTTGTTGAAGCATCATATGATAGTACGAAAGGAAAACCAGATCACCCTATTTGCATCTGAGAATCTAATGGCATTAAACCCTAATAGAAAAGGGTTATTTTGTATCTTTCCCATTGTGCCACTTTTTAGACATCAACATATTAAACAAGAAGGTGAATTCGGAATTTGGGAAATCACGGAACCAAGATCTTTCTTTCTTGAGCGTCTTGACATGTCAGATCAGGAGCTAGGACACTACAAATCAATAAAGGGTCATCTTCAAATCGAATGGCTAGCCAGTAGATATCTATTGCATTTTATGTCAGGTAGAGATTCTAGAGGAAGACTATACAAAGATGAATACGGTAAACCCTATTTAGAAAATAGTACGCACGCAATATCTATGAGTCATAGTAGGAATATGGCAGCCGTGATTGCTAGCCCTGTTGTTTGCGGAATCGACATTCAACTGATAGTTGATAAAATAGAGCGCATTGCTCCTAAGTTTATGAATCAGGCAGAATTTGATACTTTGGACAAAAATCAATTACTGCACATGCACTTATATTGGGGCGCCAAAGAATGTCTATATAAATCATATGGAAAGCGAAAATTAGAATTTAGAGAACATATTTTAATTGACCCTTTTACCTTAGATTCTGATGAGGGGACTTTCACAGGAACTGTCAAAAAAAATACCTTCGAAGCAAGATACCAATTACACTTTAAGCGTTATGATCAATATGTCTTGGTATACAGTACACAAATGGAAACTTATGAATAGCAGATTGTGGTTTATATTACTTTTGAGTTCGACATACATGTGGTCATGTGCCAGCAATGGCGAACAATCCGCTACCCATACCAACAAAATATTTGATGTAGAAAGCAATGTCCCAGTAGACTTCATGGATTTTTATATGAAGTTTCATCAAGACAGCCTATACCAAATGGAGCACATTCAATTTCCGCTTAGTGGCATGCCTTCTATGGCTTTAGAAATGCCACAAGACTCTATCAATAATTTTAAATGGGAGGCAGAGGACTGGAAATTGCACAAACCTTTCATGGGTAATGATGAAGAATACCTAAAGGAATTTAGAGTCATCGACGACAATTTAATATCAGAATTTATAGTGGAAACACAAATGGGATATGGAATGGAAAGGCGCTTCTCTAAACTAGGGAATCGATGGTATCTCATCTACTACATGGATATGAATAAGATGGAGTAATCCAATTTTAAATTACCAAATCTTAAACCCCTTCAAATAATTTTGCACATAGTCTGTTACACCTTCCTCTAAAGTGTAAAACTTTTCCTTATACCCTGCTTTCTTTAGCTTAGACATATCCGCTTCAGTGAAGTACTGATACTTTTCACGGATGTCTTCAGGAGTATCGATATAGCTAATCGAAACTTCCTTATCCATAGCCTTGAAAGTACTAGCAGCTAAATCATAAAACGTCCTAGCTTTTCCTGTACCAAGATTATAAAGTCCATCCTTAGGTTTATGATCCATTAGCCACCTACACACCTTGACGACATCCTTTACATAAATGAAATCTCTTTTTTGTTCTCCATCTTTAAAGTCTTCTCGATGCGATCGAAAAAGCTTCATCGCATTGAAAGCCTTCACTTGTTTGTAAGTGTGAAAAATGACGGATGCCATTCTACCTTTATGATATTCATTAGGCCCATAGACATTGAAAAATTTTAGCCCTGCCCAAAAGGGAGGCTTATCTTCCTGAACTAAAGCCCACTTATCAAATTCATTTTTTGAAACACCATAAGGATTTAGAGGACTGAGTTTATCCACTACTTTATGGTCATCCTTATAGCCATGCTCCCCTAGTCCATAAGTCGCAGCACTAGATGCGTAGACCAGTGGTATATTATAGGCTGAACATATCGACCAGATTTTTTTGCTATAGTCCACATTTAGTTTATCAAAAATAGCACTGTCTTGCTCTGTTGTGTCCGTCCTGGCTCCTAGATGAAATACCGCTTCTATTTTACCATATTGCACCTTAAACCAAGGAATAAAAATATCTCTATGAATCCACTCTCGAACCTGCTTATTCTCAAGGTTTGGGTCTTTTCGATCTTTATAAAAATCATCTACCGCAACGACTTCAATATTCGCATCATTGAGGGCCTTGATCATACAAGAACCAATGAAACCCAGAGCACCCGTTACTACTATCATAGATTATTTATATTATGATTTAAGCTGAAACTTCAGCTGGTTCTTCCGTTCGATAAGACTCAACTGATGGGCAAGTACAGATCAAATTTCTATCTCCAAATGCATTATTTACTCTTGCGATAGAAGGCCAAAACTTATATCCCTCTCTCAAGTATGGTAATGGATATGCCGCCTTCTCTCTACTATATGGAAATTCCCACGCATCTACCGTCAGGCGTTCAAGTGTATGCGGTGCATTATGCAAAACATTATTTTCTTTATCAAAATCACCTCTTGCGATTTCGTCTATTTCATGGCGTATTTGAATCATCGCTTCACAAAATCGATCCAGCTCGTCCTTACTTTCACTTTCCGTCGGTTCTATCATGATAGTTCCTGCTACTGGGAATGATAAAGTCGGAGCGTGAAAACCAAAATCAATCAATCGCTTAGCTACATCCTCCGCACTTACTATCGCTTTGAATGGACGCAAGTCTAGGATTAACTCGTGGGCTGCCATTCCTTTTTCACCAACATATAAAACACTATAGAACTCTTGAAGCTTTACTCTGATATAGTTAGAATTTAAGATCGCGTATTCCGTAGAACGCTTCAAACCTCCCTTACCTAACAATCGTATATAAGCGTAAGAAATCAGCAAGATACTTGCTGAGCCCCAAGGTGCAGAAGAGACCGCTTTGATCCCTTTGTTACCACCCGTCTTGGCATATTTATGACTAGGTAGATAAGGCGCAAGGCTATCATTTACACAGATGGGACCCATGCCTGGACCACCACCACCGTGAGGGATAGCAAATGTTTTATGTAGATTTAAGTGACAAACATCAGCCCCGATCATGCCAGGATTTGTCAATCCGACCTGCGCATTCATATTCGCGCCATCCATATATACACGTCCACCATAGTCGTGGATGGTCTTGCATATTTTTTGGATTTCTGTTTCGAATACACCATGTGTTGAAGGGTAAGTCACCATCAATGCACTCAAGCTATCTTTGTATAGTTTTGCCTTTGCCTTTAAATCAGCTACATCAATATTTCCATTGTCATCACAATCCACCACCACGACTTCCATACCAGCCATGACCGCACTTGCTGGATTTGTACCATGTGCAGAAGAAGGAATCAAAGCAATATTTCTATTATGATCACCATTAGCTTCGTGATAAGCACGTATAGTCATCAGGCCAGTATACTCACCTTGCGCACCTGAATTAGGCTGCAAAGAACAAGCAGTAAATCCAGTAACCTCACACAAATATTTTTCTAGCTCTTCAAAAATCTGAGCATAACCCTTAGTCTGATTAGCTGGCGCAAAAGGATGTATGTTAGCAAATTCATCCCAACTTACAGGCATCAATTGAGTGGCAGCGTTCAGCTTCATAGTACATGACCCCAATGCGATCATGCTATGTACTAAAGAAAGATCTTTATTCTCCAATCGCTTGATATAACGCATCATCTCCGTCTCCGTCTGATGAGAACTGAATACTTCGTGTGTCATAAAATCAGACTTCCGCTTTAGCTTACCAGCCACTTTAATTTTCTTACTTCCAGTACTTTTACCAGAGAAGACTACTGCCTTTTTCTTCTTGTTAAAAACTTCAAGCAATACTAAAACATCACTTGCATTGCAAGTCTCCCCAATAGATACACGTACTTCACCATCGGTATAAAATAAATTCACCTTAGCCTTAGTCGCTTTTTTCTTGATATTGGCCAGATCCTTCTTTCCTAATTTAATACTGACTGTATCAAAATAACTTTCGTTAAGTACATTGTACCTCATTCCTTTGAGCTCTTCAGCTAATGTCTGCGTCAGATTATTTATTTTAGTCGCTATACGAAGTATGCCTTTTTTACCATGATACACGCCATACATACTTGCCATGATCGCAAGCAAAGCCTGAGCCGTACAAATATTAGAAGTCGCTTTTTCACGTCTGATGTGTTGCTCACGAGTTTGAAGAGCCATACGAAGCGCCACATTATCATCTGCATCTTTCGACACGCCGATGATACGACCAGGGATCATTCGCTTGAACTCATCCTTCGTGGCAAAGTAGGCTGCATGAGGACCACCATAGCCCATCGGCACACCAAATCTTTGTGTATTACCCACTACTGCATCCGCTCCCCATTCACCAGGAGGCGCAATCAGAGCTAAGCTCATCAAGTCAGCTGCTACGGTAATATATATTTTATTCTTCTCGCACTTTGTAGCCAGTTTTTTAAAGTCTTCTATTTCACCCTGCGCATTCGGATATTGAAGTAGCACGCCGAAGGTCTTATCATTTGGTGTAAATTTCTTCCAATCTCCAATCACGACTTTTATACCCAGCGGTTCAGCACGCGTAAGCACCACCTCTATATTTTGTTCATACACATGCTGATCTACAAAGAATTCATTTTGAAGATCCTCTCCCCTATTCCTCTTGTTTTTCTGATTGTAGAACATCATCATCGCCTCACCTGCAGCAGTACCTTCATCTAGCAAAGAAGCATTTGCAATCGGTAAGCCAGTCAAGTCACTTACCATCGTTTGGAAATTTAGCAAAGCCTCCAATCTCCCTTGCGCTATCTCAGCCTGATACGGCGTATATTGAGTATACCACCCTGGATTGTGAAACACGTTACGCGCGATCACATTAGGCGTAATGGTATCGTAATATCCCTGTCCAATGTAAGATTTGAAGACCTTATTTTTCGCAGCGACTTGCTTCAGCTCTTGCAAATAGTCATATTCTGAGACAGCCTCAGGTATATCCATACCCTTTTTGAGTAAGAGCTGATTAGGTATAGTAGCCTTGATCAATGCACTCATGGATTTTACTTTGATGGCTTCCAACATGTCTTTCGTGGATGCTGCATCAGGCCCAATGTGTCTATTCTCGAATAGATCGAAATTCTTATTTTTCATCTCAGATATTTGTGTCAAAAATAATGCTTTGCTCAGTAATTAACATAGCTTTCTATGGACTTGTTTATATTAAAATGCGGAAGTGATTATTATCTACATGACATTGATCAAATAGCACGATTCTATGGCATATTTGGGGCCATACCGACCTATCGGCGGTACTGGGTCATCCACTATATCCCGTTTCGGCAGAGCCTACAACGGGATGCCGTTTCTACCCCTTGTCCCTGCGCGCCTCTGGCTTGCCGAGCTTAGTCGCCTTTGGCGAGTCGCGAATAAAGGTTAAAATATTGACAAATAATATTAGGGCACCTCTATTAACCCCATTCAAATGGCCTTATAAATTTTACAAATTTCTATCTCATTTTGCATCTTGAACTATTTCGTTGTTCTTCAGTCGCTTAGCAAAGGCTAAACTTCCACATCACGCCTTTCCGTTGCTAAAACGGGACAGGCTATATTTCAAGCGCAAAACGCGATGGGTCAATTTTCAGTATTTAATAGAGGTGCCCACTGCTTTAAATCATCTGTAAAGGATTGGATTCCCATTCATCATATTCAATATCAAGCAACCTGCAAACGGTCTCTATTGATACCCCTGTGCCTGCAAATGAAACAACTCTGAATACTTACCCTCCTTTGCCAGCAATTCCTCATGAGACCCTAATTCTAATAACTGACCATGCTCCAAAAATAAGATCCGATCAGCCATTCGAACGGTAGAAAATCTATGTGAAATTAAAACAGCAGCCTTGCCTTTAATTAGTTCAGCAAATCGATTGAACACTTCATGCTCCGCTCTAGCATCTAAAGCAGAAGTAGGCTCATCCAAAATCAACAATTGAGCATCCCGCATGTAGGCACGGGCTAAGGCTACCTTCTGCCATTGACCACCCGAAAGCTCTACCCCTTTAGCAAATCTTTTACCCAGCATCTGATCATATTCATCTGGCAAATCAGTGACCACGGTGTCAGCCAAACTTTTCTTGGCCGCAGATTTTATCGTTGGTAGCTCTTCTATTCTATTGATACTACCAATAGCTATATTCTCTGACGCCTTCATATGAAACCGAATATAGTCTTGAAATATAATACCAATATTCTCTCTCAAATCAGATAAACTATAACTTTGCAATGGTTTTCCATCCAAGTATATAGTTCCAGATGTAGGCTCATATAATCTAGCCAGAAGTTTGACAAGAGTAGTTTTACCCGCACCATTCTCTCCCACTAAAGCCAGCTTTTCATTAGGCTTCAAATGAAAACTCAAGTCCCTAATAGCATACTTTTTAGAATTTGGATACTTAAAACTGACCTTCTCAAAAACAAATCCATCCTTGATCTTACTTGGAAATATCTCATGGTTCTCTGGACTATCTATTTGTGGCTTGACATCCAAAAATTCAAAGTAATCTTTCAAGTAAAGTGCCTCTTGGGCAATTTTTGAAAAACGAGTCATGATCATCTGCAGCATAGTTCTCATCCGATTGAACGATCCAGCCAAGAATGTGAGTGTACCAACTGTAATAAGTCCGCCTACTGTTTGTATAATTATGAAAACATAGGCTCCATAATATGCCAAGGTACCAATTGAAGAAAGGAAGGTACCCCACACTGCTCTTTTAGTAGCGACGACTCGATTCGCATGATAATATTTATCTGCAATAGTTTTAAATCGATCAACTATGAAATTAGATAAACCAAAAATTTTAATCTCCTTGGCTGTTTCATCACTTGCGCCTATATATCGTAAATAGTCTAACTCTCTACGCTCAGGTGTCCAACTTCGAGTCAGCGAATAGGTACGTTGATTAAAATGTGTCTCTCCCAAAAAAGATGGGACCACCGCAATAATCAGAATAATAATCAACCAATAATTAAAATAAATAAGACCAGCTCCAAGGCTTACTACAGTTACAAAATCTTGCATCTGCGTGAGTACCTGTGAGAGAAGTATTGTTCTCCCAGTTGTCTGTCTTCTAGCTAAAGCTAATTTGTCATAAAATTCTGAATCTTCAAATTGGTATAAGTCCAGTTGAGCAGCATGGCGTATTAAATCTTCAGAACTCTTATTAGAGAACAAATCCCCCAACAGGGAGTCAATTAAAGTAATCGCACGATTCATTATTTCCGAGAACACCGCCAAACCTAACTCTAAACCTAACCAAAACCAGATATTAGATTTGTCATCACTACCTACATTGATCAAATGGATTACTTCATCTACAATCTCCTTCCCGACATAAAGCATCAGAAGTGGGATGATAGACTTGACTATTCTTAGCACAACATTAGCTGCCGTCATAGCTCTATTTGTCTCCCAGACCATCTTCAGAAATGGAATCAAATTTTTAAGGGCTGCGAATTGGTCTTTGAAAGAAGATTTCTCTTTCTTTGCTATCATGCTATCTTCGTTTCCTAAATAAACAAAGAAATGTCCGAATCGGTCAAGAATCAACTCAAAAACTTATCAAAGCTTCTCCAAATTGAGAAAGATGAGGACTTTACCCAATTTCGGGCTAAGGTTCAAGCACTTTCTTTGGATGAAAAGAAAAAAAAAGGATACTGTTGGTATCCAATCCATGTAGATAAAAGTGGATATACTTTTGGTAATCGAGCCTTTATCATTGTACACTTTCATAAGTATAGAAAATACAAGAATCACTTTAGACCTGGTAAGACCGTCAGCTTATTTTGCAATGATACCAACATCAAACACGCTGAGCAAAGTGGAGTCATTCACTATGTAGATAAGCACAAAATGAAGATCATATTAAATACTACTGATCTTCCCATTTATCTTAATAATGGTCTAATTGGTGTAGAATTACTATTTGATGAGACCACCTATCTAGAGATGGAGCAGGCTATAGAAAAGGTGACCTTTGCACAGACAGACAGACTTGCAGAATTGCGTGAAATTATTCTTGGTGATGCTGATCCCGTTTTCGCCACTGATAAAGCGTTTTATCAAAATGAAAAACTGAATCCATCTCAAAACGAAGCAGTTAATGCAATTCTAGATAGCTTTGATTTGACCATCATACACGGTCCACCAGGTACTGGTAAAACCACTACACTAGTAGCTGCTATAAAGGCACTATCAAAAAAGGAAAAACCAATTCTAGTATGTGCTCCTAGTAATGCAGCTGTTGATCTCCTCACAGAGAAATTAGCTGCGGAGCAGCTCGAGACTCTTAGAGTAGGAAACATTTCAAGGATTGATGAATCTATTATGGAGCATACCCTAGAAGAAAAAATATCCAAAAATCCAGAAAATGCTAGGATTAAAAAGGTACGTATAGAAGCAGCTGATTATAGAAAGAAAGCAGGAAAATATAAAAGAAGCTTTGGTGCGGTTGAGCGTAACGAAAGAAAAGAACTAAGACTGCAAGCCAAAGAATTGACAGAATGGGCCAAGCAACTAGAAGATAGACTTACAGAGCAAATTGTTTTATCATCCGATGTCATCACTTGCACTTTAGTAGGTAGCAACAGTAAAATTTTGAAAGGCTATAACTTCGATACTGCATTTATAGATGAAGCAACCCAAGCCTTAGAGCCAGCAAACTGGATACCGATCATCAAAAGTAAAAAAGTAGTACTGGCTGGCGATCCTTTTCAACTTTCCCCTACTATCAAATCTTTTGCTGCCAAAAAAGGTGGCTTAGGACAAACACTCATAGAAAAGTGTATTCTCGCCAATAAAAATGTTCACCTATTGGATACGCAGTATAGGATGAATAAAGTCATCATGGAATTTTCAAATCAATACTTCTATGAAGGTAAACTAAAGGCACATAAGAGCAATATCGCACATCATATTATGTCAGAAGACGCTATTATAGAATATATAGATACCGCTGGAACCGGATTTGAAGAAACACAAGATCCAGATACTTTAAGTAGATTTAACAAAGGTGAAGTAGACATCTTCCTTGAACACATTTATCAATTAGCTAAGCTAGTTCCAGATTTTGGTGATCTCAGTATAGGTATAATTAGCCCATACAAAGAGCAAACAAGATTTCTCAAGAGAACATTAGAAGAGGATTCAATCTTACTCGGGTGTGAAAATATTGATGTAGATACTATAGATTCTTTTCAAGGCCAAGAGAGGGATATTATCTACATTTTATTGGTAAGGTCAAATCCGAAAGGAGAAATCGGTTTTTTGAACGATTACCGAAGGATGAATGTAGCTATGACTAGAGCTAAGAAAAAACTAATCATTATCGGAGATAGTGCAACCATAGGAAATGATCCTTTTTTTCAACAATTTATAGAATATGTAGAAAAAGAAGGCGCCTATAGAACTGCTTGGGAGTATATGCAATAAACAATTCATAATTGAGTGAATGGTTCACAGTAAAAATTCCCTTATTAAATAAACAACTATAATAACAAAAAGGCTTAACTCTTATGAGTTAAGCCTTTTTTTATGTTTCAATGTATTTATAGTCCTAATAAGACCAAAGATCTTGTTCGAAATTGAACAACTCATTTTTGATGTTATCAGCCTCTAATAGAAGATCGACACCAGAAAGGTAATCTTGTAGCCTTCTATCATATACGTTTGATTCTTTCATGATATAACTAGAGAAATGTCGTTGTTCCATCAGATCCTCCCATGTAATATTAGAGGCATCATTACCAACGTTAAATACATTGTGTCTTGCCAACAATTCTCTAATATTTGGATAGTAAACCCAGAACATAGGCTGCTCATATCTGAAATTACCATTATCATCAGTAACATCCTTTAGAGGAGCAATACCTAAGATACGAACTTGCATGGTCGAGGATTCTTCATCAAAAAACCAAATCTCCTTAACACGATACCTCTTAACATCTTCAGGATTCAAATCGTTTCTAACAACTTGGATATTTTCCTCGTATGTTTCTGGATCAAAAGTAATAACTGTATCTACAGATGCACCCATTGAAGCGACTTCGTCTGGTTCCAGTTTATAAGTAAATTTATCATCTTCGGTACTGTAAGTATCGATCTCACCATTAACTGCCGCATCCATAATAATAGTAAAGAACGGCATTTCAGGATAAGCAAAAGGAAGATTCATTTTCTCTCTAATATCAATAACTCTCCAAATTCTCTTTTCCCAAAAGATATCAGCTTCTCTGATTGGCTCGTATTCAAGAACTTGCCTCTCTTCTACTAATCTTTTCTTAACAATCCCATCAATAGGCTTGTCTTCATCTTCAGGTTCACTTGATTCTGTTCTTAACATTTCCTCAGGATCTGGATCCTGCGCTATAGCAGAGCCAAAAGCAAAGAGTAAAGAGAATAGAATCAAAGAAAATTTTAAAACTGTACTTTTCATAATATGATTAATTTACTAAACACCGATATATATAATACCAAAACGGCATTTACTAGCATATCTTATATAAAGATAGTTATTTAATTTTAAACACGATTGAAGGAAGCTTTCTACCAGCAGAATCACCAGGACATCTACCTTTCACCTTATCAAAATAATAAGTATCACCAGGTTTTGCAGCATTGACAAGACGCTTAGCATCTCCTCCGTATCTTGCTCCTGGATTAACAGAAGAAACTGGATCTTGACGTTTTGCTACTCTTGTAAGTTCATATCCCTGAATTTTACATTTTGCATCAAAATCAAAACCTTCAAGAATTGCAGCCAAACCTTGTTGAGCCTTGAATTCACCATTACCCATTACACCTCCATTTCTGTTTGGTCCAGCTCCTAATACAGGCTCCGGATTAGGAATTCTCTTTCCTCTAAACTTAAATGGTGTACTTGGGAAACCTTCTGCAGTAACATTAATAGTTATATCACCTGGCTTAGAAACTGTAACATTATACTTACCACCAGATCCGTTCATATTACAACCAGAACAAGTAGCTTTTACAGAGTTTGATGATGCACCAGCAACTGAAACTTCCACGGGATTATCAACACCAATATAAAATACATTCATCTTGGTAGCAGAAACAGAAGCCGATCTAACACCTACTTCATATTCAAATTCAGAATTACCGGACATTTTTTCTCCAGATAATGGATTAGTAACGTTAGCAGTCAACTTCAACTTTTTCTTACCAGTAGAGTTAGCCGTTTCGCTAAAAGTACCTTTACCTTCTGCGTTCAACTTGACTCTTTGACCGTTTACAGAGATTGTAGAAGTCTTAGCAAATTCACTAGAGAATGCACCAATGGCAACTTCAGCTTCAAACTTCTCACCCTTTATAACATACCCTTTCTTAGCGTTCATTACTGGGAAAAATTTATCCAACTTTAGTTCTCTACCACCTACAAGCTCAGCAAGTTTATTTACCATAGTAGCTTGTGCGTTTCTTGCATCCGTCTGTAACTTAGTTAAAGAAGGCATTACAGCCGCAAGTGGCATTTGCTTAAACTTATATTCAGCCCAAGTCTTTTGCTTCCCATCCTTTGATTTGGCAAGGATGTCTTCAGCAGATTCTACTTGAAGAGGAATACTCGCAATAATTGCATTAATTCTTTCTTCTACTTCTTCTTTCTTAAGCTTACCTTCCGTCATAACATCTTTATTACGGATAGTGTTAGAGTAAATTTCTATGAGCTTCTCTTTTAGTTCTGCTACTTTACCCTCTATAATAGGGCCATATGGCTCACCGCCATTAACAGCTGGATCACCTAAAACTAATAAACGAGTAGTGATATCTTTATTTTTCTTACCTAGAGGCTTACCAGCAGCCATGTCGTTTTTGACAAAATCTCCCTCATCAATGACACCATTATTATCACCAGATCCATCAACAAGTTTAACATAAACTTCATCGATATATCCAACAAATGTTTCAACCTCCTCATTGATGGCATCAATACCAGCATTAAGAGGTTCTTTTAATTTAGGTTTTTTATCCAGTAGCGTTTGAATTCCTGCTTTCGTAGTTTTTACACCATCAGATGTAAGCTTATTTGAAACTTTCAACGACTTATCGAGATCGAAGAAAGCATTCATTACTTCAGCAGAAACATTCAAAGCCAATAGCGCAGTTAGTACCAAGTACATAAGGTTGATCATCAACTGACGCGGTTCCTTTGGAATTGACATATTTTTTTAATTTTTTGATTTGTTCTGAAATAATGATTAAGCTTCTCTTCTGATATTACCCATAGCAGAAAGAATATTTCCATAAACTGAGTTCAAAGAACCTAAATTTTGGTTCAAAGCAGTCAATTGGTCTTTGTAATTCTTTGTATCTTCTAGAGAATCACTAATGTTAGCCATAGCTTCATTCATACGTCCGTAGAAATTACCCATCGTCTTAATTTGATCTCCAGTGCTGCTAAAATCAACTTCTTGTAGCGCCTTAAGAGAACCTAAACTAGAAGACATCCCTTGAAGTTCAGTCAACATTCCACCTAATTGCTGCTCAACAACTTGTCCATTAAGACCTGGAAGATCTTCTGTTGCTGGTCCAGCTGCTAAAGGCTGTATTTTTGCATTATAGTTATCCAAACCTGGATATAACTTATTCCAGTAATAATCAGGATCTGGTCCGATAATTCCTAAAAATGCGAAGATACCTGCCTCAGTAAGTAGACCTATAGTCAACATGATATCCGCTAATGGGTGAGATAATAGTTTAGCTAAAGCACCGACCAATACCACTGCCGCACCAAGACCGATTACTAAGTTTTTTATATACTTAAAACCTTTAGACTTTATAAAACTCATTTTTATTCAATTTAGAATGTTAGATAAATATATTGGTAATTAATTAGTTATATCGTTTTATAGTATAACCACAAACTAATAACGCGTAAGAGGTGAAAAGTTACAATTCACAATTACTTAGTCGGAGGAATTCACTAATATATATTTGTTGAAATAAGGTAGTCAAAAATATAAGATGGAAAATTCGATAACTTTCCATCTTATACTCTTATATAATGATCTTAGAAATCATTCAATGACCTTCCTAGGAATGTAAGCGCTGATCTAAAGCCTACATATGATTTTGTGGTATCTTGGAATTCCCAGTGTCTAGTTCCTGTCTGAAGGAAAAAACCTATGTCCTTCCATGAACCACCTCTGATTACTTTTCTTTTGCTAAACTCTGAATCTTCATCATCTGAAGCATCATATCTTAAATCTGGATTTAAATCATGCAGAAAACTATATGCATTTTCGTGAAACGAAGTCTCAGTCCACTCTGAAACATTACCTGCCATATTATATAGAGCAAAATCATTAGGAAAGTATGCATCTGCTTTTACAGTATACAGACCTCCATCTTCTGGGTAATTACCTCTACCTGGCTTGAAGTTAGCTAAAAGACAACCTTTTGCATTTCTTAAATAATAACCTCCCCATGGATATGGTGAAGATTCATGTCCTCCTCTAGCTGCATATTCCCACTCGTGTTCTGTTGGTAACCTGAAATCTTCAGAATTTATACCGTCTCCTCTTACAGATTGGTAACTATCCCACAGCTGGGTTCTCCAATGGCAGAATGCCTTTGCCATCTTCCAATTCACTCCTACTACTGGATAATCATCATAAGCTGGATGCCAAAAATAATTTCTTGTCATTGGCTCATTATAAGAGTAAGCGAAGTCTCTAATCCAACATAATGTATCAGGATATACAATTACCTCATCTCTATTGATATAATCACCTCTAGTGGTACCTCCTTCTTTTTGAACTCTTTGCCAATCGCTATTATCAGAAGCAGCAGCTTTCCAATCGAACCAAGCATATTCAAATAAAAGCTTATTCGCTTTTATTTCTCTTCCAGACGAAAATTTGTCTTCCCCTTGATAGAAAAGATCATCTAAAGTTTCATCAGACCAGTCTATTTCATATTCATAATCTATGTACTGGTTTCCATCCTCATCCTCGTAGAAATTATCAAGATAAGTGTGGGCTATTGAATCTCTTATGTATTCAATGAATTGACGATATTCATTGTTGGTGATTTCTGTATCATCCATATAGAAACCATTAATTGATATCGACTTTGCTCTTTGCATGTAAGTATTACTTACATCCTGATCACCAGGGCCAATGTGCAAAGTACCAGATGGCACATAAACCATTCCGTAAGGATTTATACCTTTCCAAGTTGGCCTATCCATGGCTCCAACTAATTGACCAGTATCGCCTCCTCCGCCTCCACAAGAGAACAAGAAACCTAGAAGACCCAGTACAGCTATATAATTTAAATACTTTTTCATTAACACTTGGATTTTACCTTTCTTTTATGATTATAGATAAGTTTAAGAGATTGTAAATATAGTCTCTTATGTATACAAAACAAAATTTCACACAATTAATAAATATAGGTTGGTTCTTGCGGATCACAATGATTTTAACGGTGGAAACATAATCCTATTACCTAAACACCGAATTAAAATTACTTTAATTAAGTAACGACGAAATAATTGTAATAGATCAATAACATTTATTACAAAAATCTTGGATTATATATAATTTGTGGGAGTGTTCCCTTTCCAAAATTTGTTGCAATGTTATAGCTGATTAATACTTCATGGCTTCCACTATGGACGGTATTGAGCTGAGACAAGCCGAAATCGTATGCATATCTCAGTATTAAGCTATTATTCAAGCGAAGTCCGCCGTTCAAAATCAAGGCATCAGAGGAAACATTATTGTATCCACGATATCCGATACCTAACATAAATTTATCTTTTAACTCAGCGGAAATGTTGAAATCGGTTTGGATAGAAGCGCTTTCTGCTTTTATCAATAGTGACGGAATAAGGTTGAGATCGTTATCCAAACTTAATTCATACGTAATATAACCATAATAATGCCTAATTTGGTTAAAAACAACATCTTTTTGACCACTAGACAACACAAACTGTGACTCTAGTAGATTATCAGCAGAAACTCCTACTCTCAGGCTATTATAATCAAAAATTAATCCTGCATTTAAAACTGGGGCTGTAGCGCTCGCATCAAATTCTGGAAGTTGTGGATCATTATGATTTACAATTGGTGGTTCATTTGTTCCACCTGGTGTTAACAATTCAGATCCATTAAAAGTATGTTGAACCATTCCTCCACTTACACCAATCGAAATTAGTGCATTTTCTTTTAGTTGAATTGTCTGATTATAACTTATAACTCCTTGTAGATTTTGAGAAACACCAGCCGTAAAATTTTTGACTGAGAGGCCAAATCCTCCTTTGGTGATATAAATGGGAAGATGAGCATTAATAGATTGGGTGAGCGGCGCACCAACAATACCAGCCCACTGCCTTCTAATATCACCATTAACAGATAAATTACCATCTATTCCTGCAATCGCTGGGTTAAAATCGTATACGTTAAAATTATAGAGGGAACTTTGAGGACTCTGCTGTGCAACTAATCCAAATGTTAAGAAAAATGCGAAGAGAGTAAGATATTTATGCATTCAACAGATCGATTTACTAATTGATTAACTATTTATTTAATAACTGAAAGATAGTGATTTAATTGTTTATTGAGTAAACGTAAGTTTGGTTCATACTGTTTCTTACAAATACAATTCTCTAAATCTATTCAATTCATATAAATATTACAGATGAGTCCACTCTGAAAACTGACGAATTGCATAAAATGGAATATTTTGGATGTGATCTTCCGTTGCGCAGAAATATAGGTTCTGCGGTACCGCGGAATCAATATAGGAAGGCTTGCCCGACTCCTTTGAGGCGAGGAAGAAACATTTTTGGTTTTGTGAGTTTTCGGAGTGGACTCACAGATTAATACCAATTTGTAAACCATCATAAGCTAAGTGCACGCCCATTGGTAGGGTCTTACTTACCTCAGAATAGCAACCCATAAGATGGCTAATATGAGTTAAATATGCGGCTTGAGGGTTTACTTTCTTTATAAAACGCAAAGCTTCGTCAAGATTAAAATGAGAATGATGTTCACTGCGATGGAGTGCGCTAACTATTAGAGTTTTTACACCCGTTAACTTAGCCATCTCTTTTTCCTTGATATATTTAATGTCAGTGAGATAAGCAAGATCCCCGATCCTAAATCCAATGACCGGCATATTTCCATGCATATAATGAATTGGCTGGATCGCAATCTTTTGAATCATAAACGAATCATCCCTTATTTCATTTAACTGTATAGATGGGGCTCCTGGGTACTTATCTTCAGCAAATATATAGTGATACTTGCTCTTTAAATCCTCAATCACTCTTGATGAAGTGAATACAGAGATGGACTCCCGTTGCATAAAGTTAAATGGTCTAATGTCATCCAAACCAGCAACATGGTCATTGTGCTCATGGGTAAGCAAAATTGCATTTAGATGTCCTACCCTCTGTCGCAACATTTGCTGCCGAAAATCTGGCCCAGTGTCAATAACAATATTCATGTCCCCTAGACTTAATAGCACTGAAGACCTCAATCTAGCATCTTTAGTATCAGTGGAATGGCAAACCTTACAATTACACCCAATAACAGGAACTCCCTGAGAAGTCCCAGTACCTAAAAGAATACATTTATTTGTGCCCAAAGTGAATTAAGATATGGCAGGATCTAAATTCGCGAGCTTTTGATAAAACTCCATGCTTTTTTCATCTAGATTATCTTCTTGAATAGTAATATTTTGCTCTATTTCTAGTAAGGTATTGATTCTACCCTCTACATCAAAGAACTTGTTAATCACAATCATGTTATTGTTTTCAACCATACAATAGCCGCTTTTGAAAGTTCCTCTCTCATATCTGATAGTATAGCCAGACAACTCAAATATGGTCTCTAGCTTTTTAAGATTGTTTCTATTGTATTTAAACATAATTCTTGATTTTAATGCCAACGACAAACATAGATTCTATTTATTTAACCGTTAGTATAAATAACTATGTAAAGCTATAAAAAAATTCAAAACTCTCTTATCTTGACCCTATGTACAAATCTACTTTTCTAGTCATTTTTTTTCTTGTTATCAATACTCAATGTTATGCTCAAACCTTTAAAGCTGGAGTTTTTGCTGGCCTAACTGCTAGTCAAATCAATGGTGACGACACTGCTGGCTTTAACAAAGCTGGCTTAGAAGGAGGGCTTAGAATCGGAGTCGACATACAAGATAAAATGGAACTTAGCCTTGAGCTTCAATATAGCCAGCGTGGAGCAAGGCAGGAGGTGCAAGCTGGCATACCTCAAGCAATTTACCGCACAGATTACATAGCTGTCCCTGTTATATTTAGCTACAGAGACTGGGCTGCTGAAGAATATTATAAATTACACTTTCACGGTGGCCTTAGCTATGGAAGATTGGTTAATGCGGAATTAGATAATGAAGAAGCTGACAATTCGGTTTTTCTAAATTTATGGAGGGAAAATGATCTCAGTATCTTAGCTGGTGCAACCTATTTTCTTAATAAACATTTTGGTCTTACTGTCAGATATAATAGATCTCTGATTCTATTGTATAAAAACACAGATGAAAATGCAATGAATGGTGGTCAAGGTAATTCTCTTGCGCCATACAATTTATCTTTCCATGCAGTCTATATGTTTTAAACAAATCATTAAATTTTAGATATTTTGAAAATTTACTTTCTTTCCTTTAGTTTACTACTTGCTCTAATGTCTTGTAATACACCTCCGACAGAGAAAACCGAAACTAAATCTGCGCCGGTAAAGACAGTGGTAGCTGCAGAGAAACTTCCCTCAATCCCAGTCGCCATTTTGCAAAAATTATTTGATAATTGTGATTATGTTGATTACTTATTTTATGAGACCAACTTTAGTATGAGTATGAATAACAAAGGAAGTATTCAACAAACTTTGACACATGTTTCTCAAACTGTTCCAGTACTTGACAACACATGCAAAAGTATTGGAAGAGTATTTTATGAGATCAATGGGGAAACAGAAATTGAGGCAGAAATTTACTTTTCGGATAAGTGCCAATATTTTGTATTCATGAAAGATAACAAAAGAATCTACGCTAATAATATTACACCTGATGGTGTAGCGCATTTTCAAAACATATTTAAGCAAGCCTCAGCCATGGGAAAAGGATAGCATGTATTTATGATAAAAAAAATAGGAGCTATCGATGTTGGAACCAACACCTTTCATTTACTTATTGTCAAGTGGGATACACAGATTCATCAGTTTGAAGAAGTAATACGCAAAAGATTCTTTGTAAAGTTAGGTGCAAAAGATTTATATCATATAGATGCAAAAGCTTATGATAGAGGGCTCAATGCTATGATTGATTTTGCAAAATTATTGAAAGAACATCAAGTTGAAGAAGTAAAAGCATATGGTACCTCTGCCATTCGAAATGCCGATAATGCGGATCAATTCATACTAGATATTAAATCAAAAACTGGCATTGCTATTCAAAAAATTTCTGGAGATAAAGAAGCTGAACTGATCCTTAAAGGTACTAAACTTAGCATTCCACTTGACAAGCAACCTATACTAATCATGGACGTAGGAGGAGGTAGTGTAGAGTTTATCATAGCTAACAAAGACGAGATGTATTATGCACAAAGTTTCAAAGTAGGCGTTGCTGTACTCAAGAAATTATTTCATCAGAGCGAGCCTATAGAACCTCAGCAAATAACGCAACTAAAGCATTATTTGAACGATACACTCCATCCTCTCCTAAATAAAATAAATGAACTAAAACCAAATTTACTAGTGGGTGCATCAGGCACTTTTGATGTCTTGGCAGCTGCTTTACCAAAGAACAAAATATCAAATAGTGCATGTATTTTAGATACCACCCGAATAGGGACTTTCATCAATAATATCCAATCTAAAACAATGGTTGAAAGAAAACTGCTAGAGATGATACCAGACTCGCGAGCAGATTTTATAGTGGTAGGTTTGCTACTGATAGACTTTATTTGGAAATTAGCAGAGTTTAAAGATTTGGTAGTCACTAAATATAGTATGAAAGAGGGGATTTTGCAGGAGATGATGGAATTGCCAAATCAAAGATAGCTCAATGAGATACTGTAGAATATTTCCGATATTTGCAGATATATGCTAGAATCATTACAATTACTTTTCACAGAAGAATGGGCCATTAGAGCTTTAATAGCCTCTTCTATTGTCGGTATTACTTGTGGTCTGCTTGGTAGCTTTATTGTATTGAGAAATATGGCATTGATCGGCGATGCGCTTGCACATGCCATTTTACCAGGAGTTGTCTTTGCATTTTATATAGTTGGTTTGAGTACCCTAAGTATTTTCATTGGTTCGGTGATCGCAGGCCTTATAACTGCTATCGTGATCACATGGATACAAGGTAATGTCAACACTAAAAATGACGCTGCCATAGGGATAGTTTTCACGACGATGTTCGCCATTGGTGTGGTTGGCATCTCTGCAATTAATCGTAGCCCAGGCGTTCATCTTGATCTCAAAGACTTTCTGTTCGGCACTATCATGGGTATCAATAATGAGGATATTTATTTACTTATTGGGATTGGTATCTATGTTGTAATTAGTGTTGCCGTATTTTATCGATATTTATTTGTAAGTACTTTCCAGCCCGTAATTGCAGAGACTATGGGTATCTCGGTAAGATTGATCCACTACTTTTTGATGCTGCTTTTATCTTTTGTAATTGTTGCTTCGCTGCGTGCAGTAGGTATTATATTGGTAGTGGCTATGCTCATCACTCCTGCTTCTACTGCCTTATTATTATCCGATAAGTTGAATAAAGTTGTTATGATTTCTGCACTTATTGGGTTTGGATCAGCCGTGACTGGGATGTTCTTAGCTATCCAATTTAATACGACACCGGGTCCAATGATGGCAATCATGGCGGCCTCATTTTACATTCTAGCAGTCTTTCTATCTCCACAGAAAGGTCTTATTTTCAAAAGTATTCGTAATAGGAATTTGCGCAACAAAATTCATCTGGAAGATACGCTAAAGCAAGCTTTTAGGCTGCAACAAAAAGGTAATTTGACCTTCAAGAATTTGCAAGAACAACTAGGCTATAATACTAATCTACTCCGAAAGAATCTAAACAAGATGTCTAGAAATAATATTCTGGACCTGAAACCAAGTTTATCTTTGACCCAAGACGGTAAAAATATGGCCAATAAACTGATCCGTGCACATCGACTTTGGGAGACGTATCTGGTAACAGAGATGGGCTTGTCGGCGGAGCAAATACATGAGGATGCAGAGAAATATGAACACCTATTGACCGATGATATGTTGGATGAAGTAGATGCCAAACTAGGCTTTCCAAAGGAAGATCCCCACGGTAGTCCGATCCCTCCAAAGAAGTAATATTTCAATAGTTTTTAGTTGGGGCTGTCGATAGGCTTGTCCACAATCCCCTCCTACATCGACCAGGTCATCCGCTTGTATTCGATATGCTGAGTACCTATTCAGGTAGTGCATAGCAGCGTATTCGTTCATCACTCATCCACTGCTATACACACCTTCATAAGTTACTCAACACACCTCATATCGCTACTACCCTTCAGCCAAGTAGTCTCCGAATTTGAGACTGAAATCTATTAGCAAAGCCCTACTAGCTATTCGAAAGTATTAAGGTTATCTAAACTATTTAAAACTGTGCTAAAAATTAACAAAGGAAAATTGGGGGAGCTTCGTGTAGGCCGTGTAGACCTTCGAGCTACGGAACATAGCAATTGACTGATGTAAAATCATATAACTCCAGTGAGCTAGATAAGGAATGTACCTCAATCAACCGCTTCCAGTTGTAAGATATATACGAGTTGAACGGACAAGCGCTGTGCAGTAGTGGCGCCCCCGCCTAGCCAGTCGGGCAGGCAACGGTAGCCAGCCCAAAGGGCCGAGCGGATAGCGAGCTACGGAACATAGCGACACTCGTCTTTTTTCAGACGAGTGATGGCCCCAAATTAAACTCTTACTCCTCTTCTTTACCCATTTGATTATCGGACTTGAGTTTACCGAATAGGCTATTGAGGCGGTACATCTCATCAAGTGTCTCATCCTCATAAAAATCTAAGCGAGGGATTCGACGCAATTGTCGGCGTACGCGCTGAGAAAAAGATTGCTTGATCTGGTGTGCATTCTCCACGATCTCCAAAAGAACAGCTTGTTTATTATCCGTGTTATAGATGCTAAGGTATACCTTGGCGATGCCTAGATCAGAAGACATCTTTACACTCGTCACAGTCACCAATGCTTCACTACCATAGAAATAAGTGCCCTCTTGCTGAAAAACGATACTAATATTTCGCTTCACCATTTCTCCCACTTGGAGCATACGTTTCGATTCTTTCACTGCCATGACTATAATATTTATAAGGTAACAAAATTTAATTAGGTAGGTTTTTCGCCTAACTCATGAATCTTAGTAAATTGCTTTTGAATAAGACGATATGCCAACTAATTCCAAAAGTATACTAGATACCCCAATCGAATACCTGAAAGGAGTGGGGCCAATAAGAGCGGATTTATTAAAAAAGGAATTAGGCATTCACACCGTGCTCGACCTCCTGCAAAGTTATCCTTTTAGACACATAGATAAAACCAAATTTCATAAAATAAGTGAAATAAATATCGCAGATGATTTTGTGCAGGTTAAAGGAGTATTAAATAAGCTTCAAGTACATGGTCAAGCTCGAAAAAAAAGGCTTACAGCTCAACTAAAAGATGAAACTGGTAGTATTCAATTAGTTTGGTTTAAAGGAGTCGCATGGCTAGAAAAAAATCTACAGCCAGGAGTTAATTATGTCTGCTACGGTAAGGTCAATTTTTTTAATGGTCGGATTAACGTCCCCCACCCTGAACTGACTTTACCAAACGAAAACACCCAGACAAGTTCGCACCTCGCTCCTGTCTACCATAGTACAGAAAAGTTAAATGTCAAAGGTCTTGATAGTAAGGGGCGTCGGATAATAATTTTTCATTTACTCCAAAGGATGAGTGGTGAAAAGCTAGAGGAGCATTTGCCAGACTATATATTGCAAAAACTAAAATTAATGGGACGACACGAAGCCTTGGTCAATATTCATTTTCCGAAAGATCAAAGGTGTCTGGATCAAGCAGTACGTAGAATAAAGTTCGATGAAGTCTTTTATTTTCAGTTGCGAATGTCACAGCTACGCGCTGATCGGCAGATGCATATCAAGGGTTTGTCATTCGGAAAAGTTGGTAGCTATTTTAATCAATTTTACAAAGAATGCATTCCATTTGAATTGACGGGAGCACAAAAAAGAGTGATCAAGGAAATTAGAGTTGACCTTGGCTCAGGTGTACAAATGAATCGCTTGCTACAAGGAGATGTGGGTAGCGGAAAAACTATGGTTGGGCTATTGACTATGCTACTCGCATTAGATAATGGATTTCAAGCATGCATGATCGCGCCTACGGAGATACTAGCTCAACAACATTATGCTTCACTCAAAAAAGACTTGGAGCAGTTGGGTATAAGTGTCGGATATCTGGCTGGTAGTGTCAAAGGCAAGAAACGAAAATTACTTTTAGAGGAGCTGGCTACTGGTACGCTGCAAATCTTGATCGGGACACATGCGGTATTAGAAGATCCAGTAGTATTCAAAAATTTGGGCTTAGCTATAACTGATGAACAACATAGGTTTGGTGTGGCGCAAAGAAGTAAGCTTTGGAAAAAGAACAAGCCTATCCCACCTCACATATTAGTGATGACCGCTACTCCTATACCACGTACTCTGGCTATGACGATGTATGGCGATTTGGAAGTAAGCAAAATAGATGAGATGCCTCCTGGAAGGAAGCCTGTGACCACACTGCATAAAACTGAAGAGAATAGACTATATGTCTTTGGCCTGATGCGAAAACTGATCGCAGCTGGACAGCAGGTTTATATCGTATATCCGCTGATTGAAGAATCTGCTAAATTAGATTTGAATAATCTGATGCAAGGGTATGAGTCTTTGGAAAGAGATTTTCCAAAACCTGAGTATCAAATAAGCATAGTACACGGTCGAATGAAAACCGAAGATAAGGATTATGAGATGCAAAGGTTTGTCAGAAATGAAACACAGATCATGATCGCAACTACAGTGATAGAAGTCGGTGTCAATGTGCCCAATGCTTCTCTTATGATTATAGAGAATACGGAACGATTTGGTTTATCCCAATTGCATCAACTTAGAGGTCGTGTTGGGCGTGGTGCAGACCAAGCTTTTTGCATACTGATGTCTAAGAAAAATATATCAAAGGGTAGTTATAAGAGGATAAAATCTATGGTCAGAACTACTGATGGTTTTGAAATAGCAGAAGCAGATTTAAAACTTAGGGGCCCTGGCTCTATTGATGGAACTATGCAATCAGGTATGGCTATGTTCAAGTTGACTGATATCGTTCGAGATGGAGATATGATTCGTGTCTGCCGAGAAATGGCTGTAAGAATATTTGAAAAAGATCCCTCTTTAGAGTTGGATATACATAAAAAAATGCGACTCCACTTAGAACACTATTTTCATCTAGTGAAAGGCTGGAGTCGCATCTCATAACTTATACGATTTATATATTTGTTATTAACCTAGTTCATTTGTAAATATCCACAGTAAGTCCCTCCTAACCCGTCGTTAAAGACATAGTAGTAAATCTTATCTGTCTCAATACTTTCAGATTTCTGGTTCTTACCTTTCCAATCATTAGAATAACCTTCGGTATAATACACTTCTTGACCAGCATCACTAAAAACATATAATGTGTTATCTGGAAAATTTTCAACTCCTAAGATTGTAAATGAATCTGGCGTTTCTGCCTCTTCTTCAAACTGTGAATAAAATCCATTTAATATAGTGATTGGTTCACATAAAATATCTACTGATACTTCAACTAGCTTCGGTCCATCCTCATCTTCGACAAAATAATAGAAGTAATCCAGTTCTTCACACACATTTTCATTAGGTGTATAAGTTACAGTTTTATCATTGTTGATAACAACTTCACCATGTATAGGATATATCTCTATTCCAAAATTTAGTATCTCGCCATCTATGATATCATTTTCCAGTACATCAAATACTAAAGAATTATTTCTTATAACAAAAGCATTATCGGCGTTGCCAATGATAGTACCTGCTTGTAATTGGATAAAGAATGCTAAAAGGAGGGTAGTCAACAATACGCTTAACTTTGACATTAATGTTTATTTATGGGGACTACTAAAATGAGGGGGAATTCGACATATAGGAATAGGCAAAGACTATACCAAAAAACAACGCTATCCCGTATTACCAAGGTTTTGTAGATTCCTGATAATCAATTTTATATCCTTGAGTATCTGATAATCCTTAGCATATATAAAGTTTAGCTTATATTTAGAATTATCCGTTAATTCTTTTCCAGTAAAACTTTGGTCATTGGGTATCACTCCTTTTTTTAGCTTCGGAAGATTGCTACTAGGTGAGTTATTATACCCTACCCAGCTTAATCTCCCAATAAGCACATTACCAACATTCTTAACAAAATTTACGCTCTCCCTAACAATGAGGAACATAATGGGAAGTGTTAGAATAAATAGTAGTGCAAAAAACAAGTCTAGAAGTCTTTTATTCCTTCTAGCTACATCATCTATGATATTGAATCTCACGTCAACAGTATAAAGTTCTCCAGGATTTTCCTTTGATGAACTTCCAATGATGCTGAGGCTCTCTTGTGGTAGAATTTTGAAATCGATTCTACTTCCTAGCACAGCCATCCAGTCAATTATCCTTTGAGAAGGTATATCTTTTGCACAAAAAATAATTTCGTTAACATCAAAAATCTGAACGACCTCTTCTAAATTGTCGATCGTGTCAATAATGGATTCTTGATCAGCATCCCCTTGATCTGAAGAGACTATACCTATAATGTTCTTTTTAACATGCACATTATCCAATACTTTCCTAACCTTAGAGCTTTCTTCTACTGACCCTACTATGATGACTTTACTGCTAAGACCATCAAGTACATTAAATGACTTGTATTTTAAGAAGAAGTTTAGATACCTATATGCTACTGTAAAAAATAGAGCCCATACTGAAGTAAGTAAAATAATTGCTCTACTAGATCTATAATCTGCATTCAAAAAACCATATACCCCAGCAATAATAAGTAGTCCAACAAACAGTCCTCTGACTAGCCTTTTTAGCTCGAACGGCTTGTCGTAGGCCCCGCTAAAAAATAAACTCATTATCCAAATCACAGAATAAAGTGGCGCATTAAACCGCATAAGACTCGCTTCGAAATAATTGGGATCATTATAAAAATAATTGGCCCAAAAGTCTTTTATTATAGCGATGCCGAAAAATATAACAATGATATCAAAAAGTATATAATGTCCTCGCTTGAAGAAATTTTTAAATAGTGTCAATCCAGCTCGAAAATATATGGCTAGATTGAGAAAAAGTATGAACACCCCTGCTAGTGATCCAGTGAAGTGTTTTTTAGCAAATAGGATCATCGCGTTATAAAAGGTTTTGACATAGTTCAAATCTCCTTTCTTGGTGCTCTCTCCTTTATAATGAATAATGGTCGTATCAGAAAAATAGTAATTTTTATACCCAGCTTTTTGAATTCGATAAGAGAGGTCTATATCTTCTCCGTACATAAAAAATCGTTCATCAAGTAAGCCTATCTGATCTAAAATAGATTTACGGAGTAACATAAAAGCTCCAGCTAAGACATCTACTTCCCAGTTTTTATTCTCATCTAAATATCCAAGGTGGTACTGATTAAAAATCTTAGATTTTGGGAAAAGTTTCGCTAAACCGAATGTTTTGTAGAATGCTACAGATGGGCTTGGAAAACCTCTTTTGGACTCTGGTAAAAATTCACCTGAACCATCTATCATTTTTACACCTAATCCACCTATTGACTTTTTTTTATCCATCAAGTCAATGCATTTCCTAAAAGTATCCTCTTCTACTAAGGTATCTGGATTAAGAAGTAAAATATACTCGCCTGTGGCCAGGCGAATAGCCTGGTTATTAGCTACTGAAAATCCTGTATTCTCAGAATTTGCGATAAGCTTTACGTTGGGAAATTTTGATTTAAGCATTTGGACACTATCGTCCGAAGAAGCATTATCAACAACAAAAATCTCTGTATCTATATTCGGAATAGCATTATACACAGAATGGAGGGCATGCTCCAAAAAGTACCTAACATTAAAATTTACAATTACTATTGAAAGCTTCATTTATTTGAGGCGATTAACGCTCATACTTTACTCTTGATACGATAGACCGACCTAAAGTAATCTCGTCTGCGTACTCTAGTTCCCCTCCAAATGATACTCCTCTTGCTATGGTCGATATTGGTATTTCCTTTTGGCTCAATTTTTTAGAGATATAAAATATTGTTGTATCTCCTTCTATTGACGGGGTAATAGCCATAATGATTTCCTTCACTTCGTCTTTATCCACCCTAGCTTCAAGTTCATTAATTCTGATATCATCTGGTCCAATACCATCTATCGGTGATATGAGGTCACCAAGAACATGGTAAACTCCAAAAAAATGACCTGTTTCCTCTATAGCAATGATATCCTTTATATTTCGAACTACACAAATTACGGACTTATCTCTTTTGGAATTGCTGCAAATTTGGCAGATATCGTTGTCTGAGATATTAAAACACTGTGAACAATATTTAATGTTTTCTCTCATATTGACTAGACTGTCAGCCATATTCTTAGTAGCATTAGGATTTTCTTGGAGTAAATGAAGAACTAGCCTAAGTGCTGTTTTTTTTCCAATACCAGGAAGCGAAGAGAAAGATTCTACTGCATCAGAAAGTAGAACGGATGAAAACTGCATAAACGAAAGGTGAGTTTTATAAAAAACACTAATTTAAAGATAAAAACATAAGCAAGTCTGACTATTATGGGTTTAATATATGGTAAATCGTATTGTATGAACTATTTTTGTCTAAATAATTCATAACTAAAAAAATAAGATGGCTGACGTAATTAAAATGCCTAGAATGAGTGATACCATGGAAGAGGGTGTTATTGTATCTTGGTTGGTCAAAGAAGGAGATACAGTATCATCAGGTGACACACTTGCTGAAGTGGAAACTGACAAGGCTACTATGGAATTAGATAGCTATTTCGATGGAATCTTACTACATATTGCCGTCAAAGAAGGTGCAGTACCTATAGACGGTGTAATTGCTGTAATTGGTGAAGAAGGGGAAGACTGGAAAGCTGCTATTGAAGGGGAATCATCAAGCCAGCCTAAGAAAGAGGAGAAAAAGGAGAATAAGGAAGAAAAGACTGAAAAGACTGAAAAGACTGAAAAGACAGAAGAAGTTCAAGAAAGCGCTCCATCGGCTAAGGAATCTGTACCTGCAATGGCTGCATCAAAATCTGCTCCTACACCTGCAATAAGTCAATCTACTTCAAATGGCAGGATAAAGATTAGCCCCCTAGCCAAGTCTATGGCAAAGGATGCTAGAATTGCTTTGGACGCAATATCTGGCACGGGTGATAATGGTCGTATCATAAAAAGAGACATTGAAGAATATATAAAGAACCCTCCAGCAACTAGCCAAACTGCTACTGGTAAATCTCTGCCTCAAATAGGCACTGTAAAAGGTGAGGATTCTGAAGTACCAACCAGTCAAATGCGAAAGACTATCGCAAGACGCTTGAGTGAGAGTAAATTCACAGCTCCTCATTTCTATTTGACCATGGAGATCAATATGACCAATACATGGGATAGCAGAAAAAGCCTCAACGAAATTGCAGATGTTAAAATATCATTTAACGATCTGGTCGTTAAGGCTGCGGCTGCTGCGCTTAAAAAGCATCCTGCGGTAAATTCTTCTTGGCTTGGAGATAGCATTAGATACAACGGAAATATTAATATTGGAGTAGCCGTAGCTGTTGAAGATGGTTTATTAGTGCCTGTGATTAAAAACGCTGACCAAAAGTCCCTAAGCTATATTAACCAAGAAGTAAAAGAGCTAGCAGGCAAAGCAAAGGTCAAGAAACTTGGTATGGATGAAATGCAAGGAAATACTTTTACCATTTCAAATCTTGGTATGTTTGGTATTGAAGAATTCACTGCAATAATAAATCCACCTGATGCTTGTATTTTGGCTGTGGGTGGTATTATCGAGAAACCTATAGTTGACAATGGCGAGATTAAAGTGGGTAAAATGATGAAAGTGACGCTTTCATGTGATCACAGAGTTGTAGATGGCGCTACTGGTTCAGAGTTTCTAAATACTTTAAAATCTTTATTAGAAGATCCAATAAGGTTATTGGTATAACAGAATAATTCAAAATAAGTAAAGAGGTCAAGATGTTGATATTAAATGTTTTGACCTCTTTTCATTTCGAGCCGTTAATTCCAGAGATGACAGGACAAGAAAATGTATTGGTTTTAGGAGCTTCTCGTAATCCAGAAAGGTATTCATACAGAGCAATGGTAGAGCTTAACAAGCATGGGCACAAGACTTACCTTATAGGCAAAGGAGTGGGTCCAAAGTTGTTAGGCAACGAATTTTATGATTCTATTGATGAGATTCAAGATGATATTATCATTGACACTGTTACGATCTATCTAAGCGTGAAAAATCAAAAGCAATACGAAGCAGCTATATTTAAGCTTAAACCCAAAAGGGTCATATTTAATCCCGGTGCAGAAAATATGATGCTATTTGTTAAACTGAAACAGGATGGAATAGTAGCGGTCAATGCCTGCACCCTAGTGATGCTATCAATAGGGAACTATTAGAATGTTAATTTTATCCACTCTACAAGTAGTACCATTTGAAATTTAAACCGACGCAAATATTTTGACCTAATATATATAATATATACGCAAAATCCCGATAGCCTATTGGCATGCGATAGTCCAGGCTATAAATGAAGAATATTAAACCTCTTCAGAAAAAGCTTGCTTTCTCTTTACTTTTATTTTGAATATCTAACCATCAAATAAAAGGATGCGCATTACGTAAAAACAAAAAAGGCTCGTTGAAAATCAACGAGCCTTTTTTATTATTTCTAGATGTCTACAACGAAATGTTAGTAGCCACTTTCCTTATTTCCAGAGTACCCTGAAGATCCTTTTCCAGCATTTTGAACTCCACAATCAGGTCTTCCCATTTCAGACTCAGAAGATGCCACTTTGAATTCAACTCTTCTGTTGACCAAACTTCTTGAATTTGTAGGAACAAGCAAATCATCTTCACCTGAATAATTTAATACAAATCTATCTCTTCCGATTCCATACTTACTTACCATATAGTCGATTGAAGATTGAGCTCTATTGTAAGAAAGAACGCTATTGTAGCAGTTACTAGCTGTAGCATCTGTAAAACCAGTAGCTACTACTCTCATACCAGGATGTTGCTTCATAACTTGAGCAACTTGACGAAGCTTAGCATATTCGGAATTTTTAATACTATACTTATTATTATCAAAATTTACCATAGGCAAGAACCAGTCCATTGGTGGAATAGCAGGTGTTGGTACTCTAAAGTCCTTCAACTTAGCATCAACAATTCTATTAACATCATTTTCATCTATGTAATCTGGCTCTGGCACATCTGCTACACCTTGGTTATCCACTTTGTACCCAGGAGGTGAATAAGGCTCTTTATCTTTACAATCTGCAATTCCGTCACCATCGCTATCTAAAGTAACACCTCTCGTATCAACTGCACATCCAGCATCGGTATTATTTTCTTGATCGAAAGCATCAACAACACCATCACCATCCGTATCATTGTTATCAAAAATAGGTCTAGCTTTAACTTCAGCCAAGTCATCAGCAATCATATCTAATGGAGAAGCCCAGAATAAAGGCATCGCTTTATCATCCTTCTTTCCAAGAGCAAAACTTAATCTAAGGTTAGTATAATTAATAAGGTCACGAGAAGAAGTTTCAGATGAACCAAGTAATTCAGCTGCATCCAATAAATCGTCTCCTCTACCCATTACAGATTTAATTTTGTGCTCAATGCCTATAGAAGCCTTCTTTCCGATTCTGAAAGCAATACCAGCACCACCTGTAAGGTAAGATGAAACCGTCCAAGGATCATCAAATCTAGTTTCATCATCAGCATCCACTTCTTCGCTACCATTAATAGCAGTAACATCAAAACTTCCAACTCCTGCTCCTGCAAATAAATATGGATTAATTTTATTTTTCTTGAATACTTTGAATTGATTTAAACTAGCTACTAGAGTAATGTCACCACTTATTACATTAGTTTCATACTCTGGCATCCAATTGTTACCAAAACCCCATCTTTGTCCGTCTTCTCTTCTAGTATCATCTTCTTCTGTACCACTAAGGCTTTCATAAGAGGCATCTAGACGAATAGAGAATATGTAATCTAGGGCTTTTCTAGCGTGAAGTCCAACACCGAAACCACTGTCCCAGTCAACATCACCAGTTACGAAATCATGGCCTACATTTAAACCGATTTCCCACATGTTTTTAGGCTTAGACTTGATTGCCAATGAAGACGTATTCGCTACGTCTTGGGCTATACCAGTCATATATGCGCCTAATATAAGGGTAAGTAATATTAAAAATTTCCTTGTCATAGGGTTCTTACTTTGAAAGATTAAACAAATTGATTTATATATGAAATATTAATGTAATACAAAGATTTGCAAAGCTACACATTTAGCATTAATTGACAAACATAAACTTAATATCAATTTAGCTACTTAAAATAGAATTGGCTTTTTAGGTTTTTGATATGAATTGAGAGTTCAAAAACATAATTCAAAACAAGAATTACATTTCAATCACAAATTTAATAAAACAATCAAATAATCAACATATTATTGTAATTAATAATAAAATTAGTGTTCGTTTCTTTGGACTGAATTTATTTCAGTCGGTTACTAAATTAGTTATATATTTATTTTTCTTATAATATAAGACTAGATTTGTTTACAAATTTTACTTTTAAAGGTTACAAAACATAGTTAAAATCAGTCAAATGCTTGAAAATTGGATCAACCCAAGCCCTGCGAATCCATATATAGAGAATCAAATCACGCGGAAGAATAGTTGTTTTTCGCAAAATTCAGCTTTCAAAAAAGATAATGTTTTCTCTCAGATAGCCCTTATAGGAGCATGCGATGAAGTACAGCTGATTAGAAATGCCTTTTACAGACTTGATTTTTCATCATTTGGTAAACTAAGTATTACTGACCTTGGTGATGTCAGAAATAATGATCCGAGTCTCATGACTGCAGCATATCAAGAGCTAATAAGTCAAGGAATCTTACCAATTGTATTAGATACTTCTCCTAATGCTAGTATTGCTATTGCAAATGCATTGAAAGTTTTAGAAATAGAGAATAACCAAGGAATAGTAAGTCCAAGAACAGACATTAATTTTAGAACTTTTGGATTACTAAGTAATTTACTAGAAGAGGAAAAAGTAAATCGTTTATCACTAATAGGTTATCAAAAACATTATGCTAACCCAGTCCATCAGAATATACCTCACCTTGATATAGCTGGCTTGATGAGCTTAGGAAAGCTGAGAGATAATCTTACTGAAGTTGAACCTATTTTCAGAGATCTTACGGCATTGCATCTTGATACCAAGATCATCAGATCAAGTGATAGTTTTGGTCTAAAAAATCAAAGTGGCATCGGCTTGACTAGTGAAGAAGTTTGTAAACTAATAAGCTATGCTTGTTCTTCAAGCAAAATGAAAGCTATTCATATTTCTGGTTTTAGATTTAATAAGCAATCAAATATGGCCGCGGAAATAATTGCTTGTATAGTATGGTATGCAATACATGGTAGACAAAATGCAGAGAAACATCCCAGCTCTACTTCAGATATGAATAAATATATTGTAGAACTTAGCATGTTAGATGAAAAAGTACAATTTTGGAAGAATCAAAATAGTGAAAGATGGTGGGTTGAAATTCCAAGTACTGATTCAAATAATTCTCTCGTCCCTTGCTCTGAAAATGAATATATAATGGCTTGTGGAGATAAGATAAGTGATCGGCTATTCCTACTTTTATCGACTAGATAATTAAAACTATCACTTGGTTTAAATTCGCGTGATGCCTCAGCATCTAAGCCTAGAAGAGCAAGCGGGAGAAGTGGTATCGCTGGAGGCGGGTTAGGAGATGTGGCTGCGGTAGTAACGGATCACGCGGTCACGCCCCTTTTTAGGGGTCCTGATGATTCCAAATAATTTTAATCCAATAATTTTTCTAAGGCAACTCCCCTGCTACCTTTTACCAGAAAATAGGTGTTCTCAAATTGTTGATCTTCAAGCCAGGATCTAAGCTCTTCAACATTGTTGAAGTTGGAATTAGGGAATAAAGTACCCACGAAAATAACTTTCTGTATGTCAGACGCTAAAGCGAATCGTGCTATATGCTGATGCTCAAGTTCCGAATACTCCCCCAGCTCAAACATATCTCCTAAGATGGCAACTTTATTTGGATGATTAATTTTACTGAAATTTTCAATGGCCACTTTCATACTCGTTGGGTTTGCATTGTAGGCATCTAAAATGAAATGATTATTGCTTATACTCTTGAGTTGAGAACGGTTATTATTTGGGGCATAAGATTCAATTTGAGTAATTATTGTCTCTAGGTGAATGTGGAAATAAATTCCAATACAAATTGCATTGACAATATTAGGTAAGTTATAATCACCTTGGAGATGGGTGTTTATTTTATGTGTTATACATTCCCGATAATCTATTTCGAATGATAGAGATTCTTGATTAGAAGTATTGAAGACGTTAATGAATCCTTGGTGTTTAGAATTGTTTGAATAAGACACCTTTTTCAAATTATTTCTGGTAAATAAGCTTTTTAGACTTTGCTCACTTTCGTTCACAAATGCAACTCCTTTGACCCGATCTAAGTAGTCGAGTAACTCCCCTTTACCAATCTTGACTCCCTCAATGCCTCCAAATCCTTCTAAATGAGCTTTGCCGATGTTGGTGATAAGGCCATGGGTAGGCTGTGCAATGTCACATAAATCTGCAATCTCTCCCTTGTGATTTGCTCCCATTTCAATAATAGCAATGTCATGGCTTTCTGACAAATTTAGTAGCGTAAGCGGAACTCCAATGTGGTTATTTAAATTGCCTTGAGTAAAATGCACCTTGTACGTTGAGGATAAAACGCATGCAATAAGTTCCTTGGT
>Ga0209187_1000967_pt1 | contig 38812 bp, 28 predicted proteins | sample BantaG_FD_187430 | JGI IMG/M metagenome (GOLD analysis project Ga0209187, IMG submission 187430) | Marine algal microbial communities from Bantry Bay, Ireland - BantryBay_4 metaG (SPAdes) (version 2) | ecosystem: Host-associated > Algae > Red algae > Unclassified | place: Bantry Bay, Ireland...
TTTTGTAAATCGTCACGTAGCGCAATGTGCCTTGTTTGCTTTTCCGTAACGTAGAGAAAATTCATGAATTTTCTCTACGTTACGTGTATTATGCGGGCGCAAGCCGGAGGCGTTACGCTACGTTTTTCTCTTCAATCTTATTATCATCGCTCATTTTTTCATCTCAATATCAAATTTCGTCAAATAATTCCATCCATTCAAATAACTTTGTCTAAATTTATTCGCCCAAAGTCAAACCCCGTCAAGCGCAGCGTCCGTCCACCGTCTGCCGTAAACCGTAAAGCACTATGAAATTAAAAGTAGGATTACTCGGAGGAGGTTCATGGGGAACCACCGTCGCCTCCCTCACCGCCCGCAACTGCCCGACCACCATCTGGGCAAGAAACCAAGCCACTGTGGATGAAATCAATACATTCCACACCAACGAAAAATACCTACCCGGCGCAAAACTCCCCAAGTCACTCAAAGCCGCCAACACCATCGTCGAGACAGTACAAGATGCCGATGTGATTGTCATGGGTATTCCCGGACAGCATTTTCGGCAAGTCTTGCGTGAGGCGCGTCCACATATACGTCCGTGGGTGCCGATAGTGAGTTTGTCAAAAGGCTTGGAAGTGGGGACAAAAATGCGAATGACCGAAATCATTGAAGCCGAAATGCCCGGACATCCCGCAGGTGTATTGACCGGACCGAATCTGGCAAAAGAAATCGCTGCCGGACAAGCCGCAGCGAGTGTGATTGCGATGGTCGATGATACGATAGCGGTGCGTTTGCAGAGTGTTTTTCAGACCGGATTATTTCGGGTTTATACCAATGAAGATGTGATTGGTTGCGAACTGGGCGGCGCACTCAAAAACATCATCGCGATAGCCACCGGCATGGGCGATGGTGCCAATGCCGGACATAATACCACCTCGGCAATCATCACACGCGGCTTGGCAGAACTCACCCGACTCGGCGTAGCGATGGGCGGACAACTCCAAACTTTTTCAGGCTTGGCAGGTATGGGCGACCTCGTCGCAACGTGCAGTAGTACTCAAAGTCGCAATCGTTATGTAGGTTTTAATCTCGGAAAAGGAAGAAAAATCGACGACATCATCGCTGAAATGGCGGAGGTGGCAGAGGGCGTGAAAACCGCCAAAGTGGTGATGGAACTCGCCAAAGATTACAGTATTGATATGCCAATTGCTACTGAAGTGTATAAGGTGTTGTATGAAGGGAATACGGTGCAAGATGCCTTTAGAGGTTTGTTGCGGAGAGAGAGTGGGTCGGAGGCGGAGCCGGGTTGATTAGACGGTGGTTACGGTTTTGTGTTCAAAAATGGCATTAAGGCTTTCTTTGAGTGTGTTCATTTGTTGTTGACTTATATTTAAATGAATAGCGACAACACTGTCTGTATTAATTTTTTGGGCGATCACATCCTCAAATTTAAATATTAATTCATTTTCTTTAAATTCATATTCAATATTATCACTATACACACTCTGTGTTTGTTCGGAATTTTCAATATATATTTCTTCTTGTTCTTCAGATGAAAAACAAAGTGTAAGGTAATTAAAGTTTCCAAAATCGAAATATACAAATGCCAAGCCTTCTTCATTGGAAGGGCTTGCATCTATTGATATTGCTTTGTATTTTTTCATAAAAAATGTTTTGTTATGAGTGTTGAATTTTCCAACCTTTACCACCGTTTTTGACGGGTTTTAGCTCGTTTTCGCCTTTGAATACATAGATTTTCTCGTCAGCGTCAATTATTGTCAACTTTTCTAACCTCAATCGTTGTGCCATTTTTTTAATATCTCCTTTACAATAAGGACACACAATCCTTCCATCCACTTTCAATATTCCTATTCCACCTTTCAAGCCTTGTTTTTGAGCCTGTATCATTGCATCTATCTCGGCGTGCATTTTAAATTCATCATTATTTACTGCCGATAAACCTTCAATTGGATGAGCATTTCGCGGTTCTCTTTCTGTCGGATTCACGCCTATAAAGGTGTGACCCTGTATCTCAAAAACAGCTTTAACAGTAGTTGGGTTCAATTGACTCACAGAAAGGTTTTAATTTTGGTCTAAATTTAGGGTTTTACTACGTTTTTTGCAAGTTTATTGTTCGACTTTCGCTGATTTCTGCAATTTGTCTAATTCTCTAAACAATTCCGCCCCCATTATCATTACATTCCCGTCTCAATACCTACATTTTAAAACAAATAAAAATGAGTGAACAAATAAAAAGACCATCCTTATTCCTTTATGCAACAGAGGGGATTAGAGTAATATGGGAGTTGGTTTCATCTATTCAGTTTCGCAGAAATTACGTACCTCAACATACAGGAGACGGACACGCTGTGTTAGTCATTCCGGGTTTGTTTGGTGGTGACATTTTGATGGTTCCTATGCGAAAATTTCTGACCCGATTGGGTTATACACCTTATAGATGGGAACAGGGCATCAATACTGCTGACCCCAAAGACCTTGAAACTTTAGTAGAAAGAGTAGATGCTTTGCATGAAAAACATCAGGAGAAAATTAGTGTTGTAGGTTGGAGTCTGGGCGGACTATATGCCCGCGAATTGACCAAGCGCAGACCTGATAAAGTGCGTCAGGTCATCACTACAGGGTCGCCTTTTCGTGGAGTAGAAAATCCGAATAATGTCGTATGGGTATTGCATTTGTTGAAGGGAAGAGTCGAAGATTTTTGGGACAAAGCATTGATAGATAGCATCGCAGAGCCTACACCTGTTTTGACAACCTCAATTTACTCAAAGAAAGATGGTATCGTGCGTTGGCAGGATTGTATGAGTGAGAAGGAAGACGCATTGCATCGAAATGAAGAGGCAGTGAGTAGTCACCTTGGGATGCCGCATAACAAGTCTGTCTTGAAAATTATTGCCGATAAACTACCGAATAAAATTGAAGAAGATGCGACATCTTCAAAGATAAAGGAGCATTTAACTTAAAATAGGAGTAGTATTTTTTTTCTATTAAACTTTATTCTGTGTCAATTTTTTGTTATTAATTGCGACTTAAAAACCTGATTATTAATATTTTGTGATTTTTTATAACTAAAATAATTATAATTTTATACTTGTATGTGAACTTGTCAAATAAAAGAAAAACACCGATTTTTGGGTCATACAATGTTTTTCTCTGCTGAGTTTCTTACTTGTATAAAGATGATGTTTCCTCCAGAGTTTAGTGATTCTTTTTTAGCCTTTTAGAGTCATTAAACTCTTTTTTTATTCCACACACTCTTTTCCAAATAACTTTTCGTGTCATATTTTAAATGAAGAAAAGAAGGTCTGCACTACCGCCATTTAATACCAAATGACCACCATCTACCGGGCATTTTCGCGCCCAAAATTTCCTGATAATATGTATTCGTTAAATTGATAATTTGCGTGTAAACTGAAAAATTATCGTTTACACGATAACCCAAGCGAAGGTTACTTACAAAATATCCTGCTTTGATTTCACCATTAATTTCCTCTACAATTTCCTTTTGACGAGTGATTAAATTATTATATAAACCAAAAGACACATTCCTGTAATTCGCATCCAAAATAATCGACAAATTATATTTGGGGTGATTAGCAATATACTTGGAGAGTTCGCCTGTCGTGGCTTCTGTCTCAATGTAGGTATAGCCTAATTTGGCTTTGGCACTTAGATTATTATCCAATTTGAACACGCGTTCTGCCGATAGCTCAATGCCTGATGTTTCGGCTTTCGATATATTGTCGGCATAAAAATAATCGGTATTGTCCTGCAAATTGCTGAGGTTGCTGATGTCATTTGAATTGCGTAGCGAGAAGTCAATAAGGTCATTGGAATGACGATAAAACAGCGTAGCCGAAAACTTCAGTGAAGACGGTAAAAATATATCCGTTCCTATATCCACAGAGTTTGATTTTTCTGCTTTGAGGTCGGGATTCCCAGCATTTCTACCCGCTGAAAGACTCGCAATTTGATAGGAAACATATCGCTCCGTAAAATCTGCTGCGCGTACTGCTCTACCATAAGAGGTTCGTAAGATGAAATTTCTTTTGTGGTAACTCAAGCTCAATTGTGGCAATAATTCTACCCCAAAATTAGCATCATATTCAAGTCGTAAACTGGCATTTGTATGTAAATTTTTATTTAAATTATACGAAAAAACACCGTACACACCATAAGAAGAATTATTGTGATTACCTCTATCTGTACTATTGATATTTTTATTCAAAAACTGCATACCTGCACTAATTTTTGTATTTGTATTTAATTGAAAAATATCAGAAATATTGAGAAATGTTTGTCTGGTGGTATGTTCATTTGCCGTAAAAAGCGGATTAAATTCAAAGAAATCATCAACGACTTTGTATCCGCCTGTCAATTCAAATGTATGTGCGCCCATATCGTAATTGACTCCAAATTGTGTCCAGATATTTTTCGTATTTTCGGTCGATTCATCGTAAGCACTGCGTGTGTAGAAATATTGGGCGGCAAAGTCACGATAATCGTAACCTATACGTATGTGAGCGCGTAAGCTGTCGTTGATTTGATAGGCTGCCGAAGCTGAGTAAGTCTTGATATCGAAGTAGTTATGCCTCAAACTATCGGTGGCAACGCCCGCCAGAAAATTCGGATTGACAACTTCTTCACCATTCGCAATATTGGATTTATAAGAGGCAGAAAAGTCCCATTTTTTTTGATTATAAAACATGCCAATGTCCGAACTATGAAAATTATGTTGACCAATCGCCAAGTCGCCAATGGTTTGGAATACGTCTTTCCCTTGCGTATTCAAATATGTCTTTGTTTTTATATGAATCAAACCACCAACAGCATCGCTACCATAAGATGCCCCAGCCGGACCTTTAATAACTTCTATGCGAGCAATCTCAGAGAGCGCAACAGGAATATTGTTATTGAAATGCGCTGTCAAAGGGTCATTGAAGCGCACATTATCAATCATTACCAATACTTGTGAAAAGGTACTGCCGCGCATCCCGATGTCGGCTTGTACGCCAAAACCGTTACGGGAATTGAAATTCATACCTGTGATGTAGCGCAAGGCTTCATCGACCGTACTGACAGGCATTTTTTGGAGTTCTTCATTTGTAATAACCTCCACGCTTCTGCCTGTTTTGTAACTTTCTACGGGTATGCGCGTGGCTGTTATCATGACTTCTGATAGAGGAATAGTGTCTTGACCAAAGGCAAATATACCCATCAAATTAAATAGGATAAATAGTGTGATTTTCTGCACTTCGTAATTCTTTTTAGTAATGGTGAAAAATATCCTTCCGATTTGCCTACGCGTACCTTCAAATTCCTAAAGGAAAGCTCAGGCTAAATCGAAACCTTATTTTTTAAATGTGAACTTGAACAAGGAAAATGCAATCAATAATTGTGTTCTCATGGCTCAAAAATTAGGCGCAAATGTACGGTAAAATAACACAATTCCAGTTTCAAATAAGATTTTAAACAAAGACATTGACATTGATATTATTATAAAGAGGCTTAGATAGATAATGTTTTTTAATAATTGCGTGGTATTTGCAACTATGTGGTTAGAACTGCGTAAAATCAACTGGCTTCAAATAAGGAATTTACTACATGTTTATTTTACTACCTAATGATTTATGAGAAAAGTATATACACTTTTGGCGATTTTGTTGGTATTGACGGCTTGCCAAAAAGAACGTGACGAAAGTGATATTTTGGATATTGAGTTAAACTCGGCTTTGTTTAATGCTTCTGATGGAGTTGGGAGAAGTTTTTTTAAACTGCCTGAAAGCAATCAATTGAATGAAATTCCACAAGACCCCCAAAATCCATTAACATCACAAAAAGTAGCTCTTGGAAAGATGCTTTTTCATGAGACGGGGCTTGGAGTAAATCCTAAAGATGCCGTTAGTTTACAAACCTATTCTTGTGCTTCTTGTCACTTTGCCGGAGCAGGTTTTCAGGCAGGTATTCGACAAGGTATTGGAGAGGGAGGTATTGGGTTTGGCGTAAATGGAGAAGGACGTTTTCATAACCCCGATTATACGCCTTCGGATATGGATATACAACCACTTCGTACACCTTCTGCCATGAACGGAGCCTATCAAAAAAATCTTCTTTGGAATGGTCAGTTTGGCGCGACGGGGGTTAATCGAAGCTTGAGTGATTTGTGGGCAAATGTGGACGATTCGTCTCCTTTAAAAGTAAATGATTTGGGTTTTGAAGGACTCGAAACACAGGCTATCGCAGGTTTGGGTGTGCATCGGATGGACTGTACGCCGGAAATGGTAGAAATAGGTGGTTATCAATCTATGTTTGATGCGGCTTTTTCGGATATACCTACTCCTGAACGATACGAGTTGAGCCAAGCCGGACTCGCAATTGCTGCTTATGAACGTACTTTATTAGCGAATCAAACGCCTTTCCAACAATGGCTGCGCGGAAATAATGGGGCAATGAGCAAAAGCGAAAAACGCGGTGCAATTGTCTTTTTTGAAACGGCAAATTGTGTGGGCTGTCACACCGGTCCTGCACTCAATTCGATGGAGTTTCATGCCTACGGAATGGAAGATTTGGAAGGGGCGCAAGTCACGAATTATGACCCTGACGATGTGGCACATAAGGGTAGGGGAGGTTTTACAAAAAGAACTTCGGATGAGTATAAATTTAAAGTACCACAATTGTACAATTTGACGGATTCACCATTTTATGGACATGGCGGGTCATTTCATTCGATACGTGCAGTTGTGGAATACAAAAATAATGGGCAAGCTGAAAATCACAATGTTCCGGCTACGCAACTCAGTGAGGAGTTTGAACCCTTACATTTGTCATCGCAAGAAATTGAGGATTTGGTATTGTTTCTTGAACACAGTCTCTATGATTCGGATTTGAAGCGATACGAACCCACCGAACTTCCTACGGGCAATTGTTTCCCGAATAGTGATGAAACTTCAAAGGGAGATTTGGGCTGTGAATAACGTACAGGCGATTTTAATCGACCTGTCAAAATAATAAAAATTTTTACAAATAAAAAATTATAGTCACATGGCGACTGAAGTCGCCTGTACAATGAAAAAGGTCGTCCCATCGGGACGACCTTTTTTTGTATTAGGAACGACGCAAAAATAAATTCAGATTTTGACTTGTTCTTTTCTCCTTTTTCTTCGTTATGAAAATCCTTACGTAGCTTGGCTATGCGCGGTTTTCATGCCTCGAAAAAGAAAAAAATAACGGCGTCAAAAAACTTAATCTATTTATGCCTCGTTCCTTATTCTTATAAATTTTAAAATCAATTAAAATTTGTAGCTTAATGTCAGATATATTTGTGTACCCAATTGACTGAAATGATAACCGTCATACGTCATTTGTTCATAACGATTGTTGAAGGAAATCAAGTTAGTAGCTGTCTCGCTGTAAGTACGTCCGTAAGCGTCGGTATCAGTACTATTCAAGTTTGCTTCGCCTGCTGCATCATCGGCTTTAAATTCCCATTCTGGGAGTACGCCGAGTACATTATTGACGTTCAACGTAGCACCAAACTTGTCCGTAAAGTTATAGCTCAATCCTAAGTCTGTCACGACTTTAGGCGCGAATTCTGTGTAGATACCCTCATCCAAACCTTGCTGACGGAAAGTCGTTGGTCCGAAAAGTGTATTGTTGATAGAAACAGTAGCCCCTGCAATCGTATAATCCAAGCCCAAAATAGCTTTGTACTGAGGGCGAGAAGTAAAGAAAAGTGCCTCTTGCGTAGGATTGACAACTGATTGAGGTGTTGCATCATCAGGTAGAGATGCGTTTGCATCTACAACTATTTGAGGTTCTTTCACGTCACCTACTCTTTCATTTTGAATGGTGTAATTACCGGAAAGGTTGGCAGAAAGTTTACCTGCACCGAGTTCGATACCTCTGTAGGCTGCTACAAAGTCAATACCTGATGTACGGGTATCCAATGCGTTGACAAAGAAACTCAAATCAGATAGGTTGTTTTCTTGCAGAATGACATCCAAATCAGTATCTCCTTCCTCAGTACCACCAATTTCAGTACTCAAAATGATACGGTCTGTTACTGCAATATTATAGTAATCTAAAGTAAGGCTCAAGCCGGAAATGGGACGTAAGCCAAGACCAAAGGTCAAGTTGAGTGACTTTTCAGGTGATAATGATGGCAAACCAAGCAGACGCGCCTCACGCGAAACGTTGCTGACCAAACCACCGACTTGAATACCTTGTCCCGGTATAAAGCTATACTGCGCTTTTTGTGTATAAATCTGGTGCAATAAAGGTGCTTTGAAACCCGTAGAAGCTGATCCACGAACGGTGATTTTATTGTCCGATGTTTTGTAACGTGAGCTGACCTTCCAGACAAATGCCGAACCAAAATCGCTGTAGTCTTCCAAACGTGCCGTTCCATTTACCAAGAAATTATCTGTAAAATCTAAGGCTACATCAGCATATCCACCGATATTATAACGATTAAATTTACCGGAGTTACGCGGGTCATTACCAGCGAATGAATCCGGTCCGCCGGCTTCGTAAGAATCCAAACTACCTTCGATAATTGTAAAGTCTTCAGTTCTGAACTCTGTACCAAAGGCAAAGCTGAACATGTCACTGAAACGTTTGGTTACGTCAATGTTACCCACATTATGAGAAAAACGCGTTCCACCCGGATCGAATACTAAAGCACTATTTTCACGATATTTTTCAGAAAACGTCACCTCATTGTCTTGTTGTACACCATCCTGATTAATATCTTCCCAAGTAGGTACCAAAAAGTTGTTGCGGTTGTGTGAGTTGCGAACGATATATGTTTGGTCATTAGCACCTGTTGTGAAACTCACATCGGTCAACCATCCGTTTCGCTCTGATTTGAAACCAACTGTACCATTATAGTCAATCAAATCCCCATCAAAAGTCGGTACATAACCTGCATAATCTAAAATGCCATTATTATTTAAATCTTGGTAACCATATTGGTCACCAAAGAAATCTTCCAAATAAGGAAAGTCCTCAATTGTTCTCCAGTATGGTGTACGGTAGTTTGCAAAGCTGTTTACTTTTTTGTAAACGTAAGCTGCATTAGCATATACTTCACTACTTTTACCGACTTTTTTACCTGCATTGACAGCAAATTTCATGGCAGTGGTTTCAGGCGAACCATTGATATTTCCTGCATCTGGTTTTTCTGTCAAAAATGGCTCTACTTCGGCGAGTGCTGCGGCTGCTTCTTCAGCAGAAATACTTACTCTCTCGCCCTGATCATTTATGTATGTGGGAGCTAAGACAAAGTCAGCAGCTTCACCTGCTGCACTGACCGTGCCCGGACGATTTGCCAAGAATTGCTTAGACATATCAATGGTATAATTGATAAAGCCATCTTCGCCGAGTTTTGCGCCGTTGTTGAGTGCTGCACCGATGAATTCACCATCACCTGCAGCAGTGATACCTGTGCGTAGGTTGAAGCGGCCCTCATCTGTACCATCTTTCAAGATGACGTTCATAACACCTGCAATCGCATCCGAACCATACTGTGCCGATGCACCATCACGCAAGATTTCGATACGCTTAATCATATCCGTAGGAATGGCAGAAATGTCAGCACCTGTCTCTCCACGCCCCGGCGAAGTCTGTGTGTAGAGTAAAGCACTCATGTTCTTACGCTTACCATTGATGAGAATCAAAGTACGACTTGGTCCCATGTTTCTGATTTCGTAAGGGTCAAGGAGCGAAGTCGCATCATTGACCGGAGTTTGTACGGTGTTGAAAGAAGGGACGCGATACTGCAAAGCTTTATCGAATGAAGTTTGCCCGGTAGAGGTCAATTCCTTTGCTCTAAATACATCAATCGGCAGTGGTGTCGTCGTAGAAGAACGCGGTGCAGTACGCTGTCCTACAACAGTGACGCTCTCCAACCCTACGGCATCTTCCGACAAGACTACACTCCATGTGCTTGTCTCACTTCCGCCAATGGTAAATTCAAAAATTTGGTCTTCATAACCGATGTAAGAAGCTGTGGCAATGTATCTGCCAGGCTCAAGGTCGATGGAGTAATTTCCGTCAATATCGGTTACTGTTCCCAGTCCGTTTCCTAAGGTGATAGTTGCTCCAATGAGCGGTCCGTCGGCATCGGTGAGCTGACCGGAAAGGGTTTGTGCATTGACCAACATAGGCAATGCAAATAGAAATAAAGCCAGACTGAGGTATAGCTTGATGTTCGTTAGTGTACTTTTCATACGTAAAAAAGATTTTATAGGCAAGTTGTATTCAACTTGCGATTTTAGTAATTTGTTTGTAACATATTGTAAGAAATAATGGTACGTTACATTAAATTTATAACTGTAAATGTAGTATAAAAATTAACATAATGATAACAAAACAGTGAAAAATATGGAAGATTAACATTCTTATGAATGAGGTTGTGGAAGCCGTTTGAGTGCTAATGTTTTTTGAGTTTTCTGATACATCACTTCTTTTCTTCTGGATTCGGAATTGAACTTGCTCTTGAACTTCAAACCATCCCCTTTGATAAAGTTATCAGCTAAACTTTGGACGAAATGTATTAGGTATCAAGTATCAGGACGAGATGAAATTTAATTGCCTGATTTTTAATCATAAGTATATTTAAATTGAAACTTATTTGAAAATATATTTTTTGACTCAAGTGCCTAATAACCAATTAGTTATAATTTTTAGTCCTGATACTTGATACTTTTGTCCAAAGTCCGGGTTATTAGGTAACGAGTAAATAATAAATTACGATTTGAACGGATTGTTCTGCCCTTATTTTCCTTCTCGAAAACAGTCATTTATCCAGATAAACGCCTTCTTTAATGCCTTGCCAAAGCCAGTCCGATAGTTATACGGCTTTTGCACTGCGGAAAATACAGGGTAAACGCAAGAAAATTTTAGTTATGCGTAATTGATTGATTTTTAATTTTTCTGGAGACTTACTCGACGGACATTTTTGAAATGTCAGGCGAGAACATTTGTGTTTTAAGTTCTATTTTTTTAATAAATTAGTATTTTTCAAACTTTGTAAAATATAATATTCAGGATAATGACTAACGTTGTCGCCTGACATTTTGAAAATGTCCGCCGACTCACACTTATGCTCTAATTTCAAAAATACACATTATAGGATTTTTCTTACGTTCACCCTACGAAAAATATGTATTTCAATGTAAATCAAAATCTTATACTTTATTTTTTTTCTTAAAATGAAGCAAAATTAGCGTTTTTTCATCAAAATACATTTTTATTAATTTTTAAATTATTTATAATCAATTATTTATGATTTTTTTTCAGTGCAAAAGCCGTATAGCTATCGGGATGGATTATCAGTTTGAAAAAATTTAAACATGCTCTAAACGATTCTACGATTATCATTCATCCAAAAAAGCTGTCAAGGGACTGCTGGCTACTGCGTGAGGTGTGCTTTGTGCGAGTTTGGCATCGAAAGCCATGCGTCCTGCTTTTACGGCGAGGCGAAAGGCTTTGCCCATTTGCACAGGGTCGGGAGAGACGGCAATGGCGGTGTTGACTAAGACGGCATCTGCGCCCATTTCGAGGGCTTCGGCAGCGTGAGAGGGTGCGCCGATACCTGCATCTACGACTACGGGAATGTTGCTTTGTTCTATGATAATTCTAAGAAAATCTCGCGAAGCGAGTCCTTTATTACTACCTATCGGTGAGCCGAGTGGCATGACTGCTGCTGTACCAACTTCTTCGAGACGTTTGCACAAGACAGGGTCGGCATGTACATAAGGTAAGACGACAAAACCGAGTTTGACGAGTTGTTCGGCGGCTTTGAGTGTTTCGACGGGGTCGGGCATGAGGTATTTGGGATCGGGATGTATTTCGAGCTTGAGCCAATTGGTTTCTAGGGCTTCGCGGGCGAGTTGGGCAGCAAAAATGGCTTCCTTCGCATCGCGTACACCGGAGGTATTGGGTAGGAGCGAAAATTGTTTGTGCTTTAAGTGTTTTAGAAGGTCGTCTTGTCGGTTGTTCATATCTACACGGCGTAGAGCAACTGTGACGAGTTCTGATCCGGAAGCCAATAATGCGTCTTGCATCAATTGGTTGGAACTGAATTTACCGGTACCGGTAAATAGACGAGACTGGAAGGTCTTATCGGCTATTTTAAGCATGAGTGTTTTTGTTTTTTTTAAATATAATTGTAAGTTGCTCCGCGACTTGGCAATTGATTGTTAGTAGATTTTGTAGAGCAAAATCCCTTATGAACCAATCACTAATCACCAGTCACCGTTTTTCGCAACTTGAATTATATCTAATAAATTGCTTCTACGAATTTTTGAGCATTGTCGGTCGGATCACCAAAACCTATGGCAGTGCCTACGGCTACGCCATGTACGCCCGTCTTGAGGATTTCCTCAACATCTTCAACACGAATGCCGCCTATTGCAACAAGCGGGATTTCTATATCGTGTTTTTGGCAAGCCTCTACTATCTTTTGATAGCCTTCTAAGGCAAGTTTCGGACTTAATTTTTCTTTGGTAATAGTAAAGCGGAAAGGTCCTAAGCCTACGTAGTCAACACCTTTGCTGACGGCATTTTGGACATCTTCGAAGGTGTTGGCAGTGCCGCCGATGATACAGTTTTCGCCGAGTATCTGACGCGCTTCTACGGGAGACATGTCATCTTTTCCGAGATGTACGCCGTCTGCTCCAACGAGTTTCGCGATTTCAACATTGTCATTAATGATTAATGCTGCACCGTGTTCTTCGCAGATTTTTTTAGCACGTTTGGCAGTGTCCAGCCATTCTTCTGTGACTTGGTCTTTCACTCTCAATTGCACCCATTTGATACCGCCTTTACAGGCTTTTTGGGCGAGTTCGCAGTGGTCTAAAGATGGGGAAGTGTGGGTAATGTACTGTAGTTTTTCAATTCTCCTCAACATGATCACTAATATCCTTGGTAGCCATATAACAGTCATGCGTTCCGAGCAGACTATCATTGCTATTGATAAAACGGACAACATAGTCCTGTGCCTCCCGACAAGCGTCGGGTAGGGCTTTGCCTCTTGCGAGGTGAGTCAGTATAGTTGTTGATAGGACGCAACCTGTACCGTGTTTGTCACGCTTTGAACGGGACTGTTTGGTATTGTGTTTTTTTTGATGTGTAAATAGGGTGTCTATCGCAAATTGTCCTTCGGCATGTCCTCCTTTCAACAATAAATTACAAGTATATTCCTTAACGATATTTTGTGGCAAAATGTTGGGGAATAGCCTGTTAAATTCTTCTGTGTTTGGTGTAATTAAATGTATGTTTTGACATATTTTATGAAGTAAATCATGATTTATTTGATGTTGAAAATCAAAACCTACGCTGGCTTTTAAAATGGGATCCCATACGATAATTATATTGGGATTGTGCCGATGGAGTTGTTGTATGATTTCCCAAATCCGTAAAGTGTTTTCTACCAAGCCTATTTTTACATAACCAATTTCAAAACGCTCAAATAAAATGTCAATTTGTTGACAAATTATATTTTTATCTATCCAATTTACACATTGAAAATTAATATCATTCTGTACAGTGACACCGGTACATACGCCAAGCCCGTATAGACCATGCGCTTCAAATGTTTTGATATCCGAAGTAATGCCGGCACCACTACTGGGGTCAAAACCTGCTATGCTTAATAGATAATTGCGTGTTTTCATTAGACTTTATTTAGGAATATTTTGTATGCATGGAACTTTTGTATTTTTTTGATAATCAAGCCTCATTTTGAGCTGCATACCTTATCCCGATAGCTATCGGATTGGCGAAAAATAGGGGAAGAGTATCGGAAAAAGACAATTTAGCTGCATATAAAATTTTTCTGAATAAAGTACACTGTACAAAATTTTTTTTTACGAATTTAAATAAATGTAAAATGTAAAAATTCTTGTAGTACGTGATACAACTTTTACATTTTAAATTTATTATTTTACATTTTACATTATTTTAAATTTGTAAATAAATTTAATTTAAGGTGTACCGATATTATTGCAAGACTAACTTCCCAAAATCAGCTTTCACCCGAATCACATCTGCCACCGCTTGCGTTTCTCCATCCACAATAAGCTGATTCACTTTGAAGGGAAAACCAATCAATTCCAATATATATACTTTAATTTCCGGCTGATAATCTCCTGCAAATGATTGTATTATGGAGGCTTGCTTGGATTCGCCATTTAAAGTAAAAACGGACAGGCGAAAAGCATCATTTTCATAATCAAAACTTTCTCTATCGTCTTCATACAAATCGCTTTGTTCCTGCCCTGTTGTATAATGAATTTTCAGCGTGATTTCTGTAATGGTTTTCTCACCAACATATTGTTGTATAGGATAAAATGGAATCACAGCTCCGGCTTTTATAAACATAGGAATTTTATCCAAAGGCGCATTTACATCATATTCCTGACCGCCTTTAAATATGTCGCCAGTCCAGAAATCATACCATTCGCCTTTGGGCAAATAGACAAGACGACTCGAAGCATTTGGCTTCACAATCGGACACACCAAAATATGCTCGCCACATAAAAATTCATGGTCTTTATCAACAACCGCTTTGTCTTGCTGGTCGTGAAAAATCAGTGGGCGCAACATCGGTATGCCTTCTTTGTGATACCTATAAAATGCGGTATAAATATAAGGCAATAATTGATAGCGTAATTCAACTGCCTGCCTGAATAAATCGGTATATTTTTCACCAAAAGACCAAGGCTCTTGGTCGCCGTGGTCGCCCGATGAATGTACGCGGCAAAAGGGATGAAAAATACCCAATTGTATCCAACGCACCATCAACTCGCCATGACAAGGTTCTGTAAATCCGCCTATATCCGACCCGCAAAATGAGACTCCCGAAATCGCCAGTCTGACCGCTTGTATATCTGCTAGCCATATATGTTCCCAAGTGGATAGATTGTCACCCGTCCATACAGAAGTGTAGCGTTGCAAGCCCGCATAGCCGGAGCGCGTGATGATGAGGGTTCGCTTTCCATTGCGAAATTTTTTGACACCATCTGCGGTAGCTCTTGCCATTTGCATACCATACACGTTATGCGCTTTGCGGTGTCCGGTCGAATGTCCGTCATAGTCAAATACGACATCCATCGGGAAGGTTTTGCTTTCTACCTCAAACAGGGCGGGTTCGTTCATGTCATTCCAAACGCCTGCTATACCTACTTCTTCAATCAATCCTTGATACAAATCGCCCCACCATTCCCTGACTTCCGGTCGGGTAAAATCGGGAAAATAACAGTCACCGGGCCACACTTTGCCTTCCATATAAGGACCATCCAAGCGTTTGCAAAAATAGCCTTTCTCCAATCCTTCTTTGAAAACGGAATAGTTTTTATCTTTTCTTATGCCGGGGTCAATAATCACCATAGTTTGAAATCCATCAGCTTTCAGTTCGTCCACCATGCGCTTCGGGTCGGGAAATTTTTCATTATCCCAAGTAAAACACCGAAAGCCATCCATATAGTCAATGTCCAAATAAATGGCATCGCATGGAATCCTCTTTTGTCGCATCGTCGCGGCAATTTCTTTGACCTGCGATTCAGGATAATAACTCCATTTGCATTGCTGAAAACCTAAAGCCCACATGGGCGGCATGTCGGGCGTACCGGTGAGTTGGGTGTATCGCTTGCAGACATCTATGAGTGCGGGGCCTGCGATAAAATAGTAATTCATTTCGCCACCCTGCGCCCAAAAACTGGTCGTGCCACCGCGCTCTTTACCAAAATCAAAATAAGACCGAAACGAATTATCAAAAAATATTCCGTACCCGATGCCTTGATGTAATCCGTAATAAAAGGGAATGTTTTTATACAGCGGGTCAGTGTTTTTTTGGTAGCCATATTGGTCGGTTCCCCAGTTTTGAAAGCGTCCGCCTCTAAGGTTTTGTTCGGTAGGTTTATCGCCCAATCCGTAATAGGCTTCTCCTTGCTGCACATTCTTACTCATCTGCACAATGTTGCCACCATAGCGTTCATTTTTTTCCCAATGAAAACCCTTTTCATCTTCATTGATAATCATTCCGTTTTTGTCCGATATGCTGATATTGAAGTCGGCTAAAGATATTCGACAAATCAAAGTCGGCGTATGCAAATACAAAAAAACGGAGGTTTCTTCTACGGTAATTTTTGTATCCTTACTTGCGCTGAATGTCGGGTCTATACCGTAGGAAAAATCATCGTCAAAAATGCCTTCAATGGCGTATCTGAATCTCAAGATATGCTCATTAATCACATGGATTTGCATGATAGTATCGCTTTCGCCGATACATTCAAGGCATTGTCCCCGCAACTCGAAGTTTGTAATTTTACCCGGATGTGCTTCTTTCTCTGTGTAGATGCTGGTCTTGGTCGTATCGTTCATCGCCTTTTTAAATTAAAATTAAATCTAATGCTGTGTAACAGAATTATACTTTGGATAATAGGAAATTCGAGTATTAATAAAATATTCATACTACTGTACATGCCCCCCAAACCAGAATGTCTTGCTGAATTTATTTCTCCCGTACATCTGTCGGGAGAAATAAATTCAGCAAGACGGTTTTTCTTGACATTTTTGAGTCATGTATAGTAGTATATAAATATTATTTCTATAATTTTTAAATATTTGACAATCAGCAATTTAAAATGTTAAATCAATAGTTTTCGACTTTCCTATTTGTATAAATTATCAAACAAAAGTAATGTGAAGTTAGTAGAAATTAAAATAACTTTCTAATTAACTTATCCGTAATAGCTTGTATGTCGCAAATATTGACGTGATAAATTTGTTTATTTTTTTGAATTACAAAACATTCTTTTTTATTAAATCTTTTCGACTTATCGAATGTATTGAATGGGAGCATCTTTATCGAATTTGAATGTTTTTAAAAAACAAAAACCAAATAAAGTTCTGAATTAGATAATCCATATTATTTGATAATTTTTTATTAAAATTTGCACATTATTAAAAAAAAATTTTAAAAATAATGCGTTTTTGATGAATGTGAATGATAGAGTGAAAACTTCGTACTGACTGCTTTAGTACACTGTTTTATAAATTTATTTACATTTTTTGACGTTTATTTTGAAATGAATCGAATCAAAAATGACGCGAATACTCACTGTATTTAAGGATTTTTTGGTGAAGAGTCATTTTAAAAGAAATACTCAAAAAAGTAAATAAATTTGTGAAACAGTGTATTTAGCTGTCAAGCGTTTTTTTATTTTAATTTATAAATATTTCCCTGTCTCACTTGACAGCTAAAGCAGTCAGTACTGGTATTCGTGGTTCCGATTGGTGCATCTACCCCAGTCCAATTTTACTATTTCCTTCAATGAAGGCGGCTTTTTTGAGGATGATAATACCTTCTCGAATACAATAAGTATCGGTTTCTATGTCTTCCAATCCTTCGCCGCCGATGATAGTGACGTTGTGTCCGACTCTTGCATTTTTATCAATGATTGCGTTTTTTATAATACAATTATTGCCGATACCCAACAATTCATTATCCGGTAATTGTGTGAGGTCGTCCACAGTTTGATAATAGTCATTACCCATAATAATAGAACCTTCAATGATAGTTCCCTGCCCTATTCTGGAACGAATACCGACGACACTTCTCGTAATTTCGGCAGCATGACATATACAACCATCGCTGATTAAACCATGTGTCAGCCTTGTACCAAATAATTTGGAAGGCGATAACATTCTTGCATGGGTATATATTTTTTTCTGATTATTGTATAATTGAAACCGAGGCAGAAAGTCTGTTAGTTTCAAATTAGCTTCTAAAAAGGAAGAAATAGTTCCTATATCTGCCCAATATCCATCGTAAGGATAACTGGCTACAGCGTAATCTTCTTTACTTACTGCATAAGGTATTATATCTTTTCCAAAGTCATTTGATTTTGCATTTTCATCAAATAAACGCTGCATAGTTTTTTTATTGAAAACATATATACCCATAGAAGCCAAATAATCTTTTCCTATATCTGTATATTTTTCGGGTAGCACAGATTTCCATTGTTCTACTTCACTGGCAGGCGGTTTTTCTACAAAACTGCCAATCATACCCTTTTCATCGACTTTCATAATGCCAAAAGCGGTAGCATCTTTAGCGTTTACAGGTATGGTAGCAACGGTGAGGTCGGCTTTTTGAGCTACATGATATTCAAGGATAGCTTCAAAATCCATGTTGTACAACTGGTCGCCGGAAAGGATGAGTACGTAGTCGTAATCTATCTTTTTCAATCGCGGGAGAGTCTGGCGCACAGCATCCGCCGTGCCTTGAAACCAGTCTTTGCTTTCCCTTGTTTGTTCTGCCGCCATGATGTCCACAAAACCACTGGAAAACATATCGAAATGATACGTATTTTTGATATGTTTATTCAAAGAGGCAGAGTTGTACATGGTCGCTACAAACATTTTCCGAATATCCGAGTTGAGACAGTTGCTAATCGGAATATCAATCAGGCGATATTTGCCGGCAATAGGAACTGCGGGCTTGGAACGGTCCATAGTGAGTGGGTACAATCGAGAACCTGTGCCGCCACCGAGTATAATAGCTACTGTTTTGTCTGTCATAGTGATGTGTTTGTGTAACTGTGAAAATTGTGTGATTGTAGGACTGTGGAATTGTGTGATTGTAGAATTGTGTGAATGTGAAATCATGTAGTTGTATATAATTGATAATCAATATTTTGCAATTAAAAACGCTCATAATTATACCATCATTCAATTTCACATTCATTCATTCATTCATTCATTCATTCAATTTCACAATCATACTCTCATAAAGCTCGCTGTATTTTTTGGCGGATTCGTGCCATGAATAATTCAAGGTTGTTACCTTTTTTCTAAGGGCATTAAATTGTTTTTTATTTTTATATAAATCAATCGCGCGGTTGAGGGCGTGGCTGACATCTGTTGGGTTGGCATCTTGAAATGCGATACCATTACCGCCATCCGAAATATCGGGTACAGTATCTTTCAATCCACCGACAGCCCTTACGACGGGAATAGTTCCGTATCGCATAGCGTAGAGTTGATTGAGTCCGCAAGGTTCAAAACGCGAGGGCATAATCATAAAATCCGAACCTGCATATAATGCTCTCGCAAGTCCTTCATCATAAGCAATAATGGCGGCAACTTCTTTGGGATATTGGGCAGCGAGGTTTTTAATTTCCTCTTCGATAGATTTATCGCCCGAACCGAGAATAATAATACTCAAGGGCTTTTTTTGTTGTAATAATGTTGCGATAGAAGCCACCAATAAGTCAGCTCCTTTCTGATGGGCAAAACGCCCGATGAAACTAATAAGTGGACGCTTGCTTTTTAAGCCATAGCGTTTGAGGAGTGATTTTTTTTGTGTAGATTTAAAGGCTGCCCATCGCTTATCCTTTAAATGTGCGGTCAGGTGTTCGTCGCTTGCTGGATTCCATAATTGCTCGTCTATACCATTCAAAATACCGTGCGTTTCCGCTTTTCTGTGGCGTATCAATGAGGTAAGCGTGTCAAAATCTTCCAGCAATTCGTCCATATATGAAGGCGAGACGGTTGCCACTTTCCATGCACATTTTATGGCTGTTGCCAAGCTGTTGATTTGCCCGTCCCAATCCAATAATCCATCATGTTTTTTATCATAATCGGGAAATAAATTAGCGATTTCCCAATCAAAAATTCCGCGATATTGCCCGTTGTGTATCGTAAGACAAGTCGGAATATCGCTAAGTTTTTCGTATGTCGGACAATGCTTTATAAAGAAAGTAATCAAGCCGGTCATGTGGTCATGACAATGCAAGACATCAAACGATTCTTTGTGTCGTTTGAGCCATTCTACTACTGCAATTTGAAAAGATACATTGCGCTGAGGTTCGTCGGGGTAGCCATGACCGTTTTCTGCCAAGTAAATACTTTCTCTATCGAATTTTCCGGGTATATCTATGCAGTAAAACGGATAGTCAAGTTCGTTATTATCGAGTTGTTCTACGGTGTATTTGATGATTTCTTCACCTAATTTGAACTTCCCCTTCGCAACCGTAGAAAATGACTGGGCGACAAACCATTTGTTTTTATATTTCGGAATCACTACGCTTGCCTCAATGCCTTGTGCCGGAAGATATACCGGCAATGCACCAACTACATCACCCATTCCACCCGCTTTTGCCGCCGGATAACATTCGGAAGATATATGTAATACTTTCATTTTAGTTTATTGAGTGATTAGTTTATAGAGTTTACTGAGTGATTAGTACACTGTTTTATAAATTTATTTACATTTTTTGACGTTTATTTTGAAATGAATCGAATCAAAAATGACGCGAATACTCACTGTATTTAAGGATTTTTTGGTGAAGAGTCATTTTAAAAGAAATACTCAAAAAAGTAAATAAATTTGTGAAACAGTGTATTAGTTTATAAAGTGAATCAAGTTTGCCACAGGCAAAATTTTAATCACTCTATAAACTCCATAAACTCAATAAACCACTTTCAAGATAATACCAGCCAGTGGAGGCAACACCAAATTCAAGGAATAAGGGCGACCATGACATTCGTGCTTTTCAGCTTGTATATTTTTTCCGTTTTTTACGCCACTGCCCCAATATTTCTTATCATCACTGTTAAAAATTTCTTTGTAGGTAGCAAGTTCAGGTACGCCGATACGGTAATTTTCCCTCACGACAGGAGCAGCATTGAGTACGACGATGACTTGTTCTTTTTCCGATTTTCGGATATATGCCAGTACCGAATTTTCACCGTCATTATAATCAATCCACTCAAATCCCTGCGGACTATAATTGAAATGATACAAAGCGACTTCTTTTTTATAACAATTATTCAATGCCTTTATCAATGCTTGAACACCTTGATGCGGCTCGAAATCCAGCAAGTGCCAGTCGAGCGATTTATTGACATTCCATTCGGAGGTTTGCCCAAATTCTCCACCCATGAAAAGCAATTTTTGTCCGGGATGCGTGTACATATAGGTGTAGAGTAAGCGCAAGTTGGCAAATTGTTGCCACTCGTCACCGGGCATTTTATATATGAGCGATTTTTTGCCATGTACGACCTCATCATGCGAAAGGGGCAGCATATAATTTTCAGAAAAAGCGTAAGTCAGGCTACGGCTAATATCACCATGGTGATGTTTTCGATGAATGGGGTCTTTTTCGAAGTATTCGAGGCTGTCGTTCATCCAACCCATCATCCATTTCAAACCAAAACCCAATCCACCCAAATGTACAGGTCTCGTAACACCGTCGAAGGCGGTAGATTCCTCCGCAATCATTTGAACATCAGGAAAATCTCTATATATAGAAACGTTGAGTTCTTTAAGCAATTCGATAGCTGCCAGATATTCATTACCCCCAAATTTATTGGGTGTCCATTCGCCTTCTTCGCGCGAATAATCCAAGTATAGCATGGAGGCAACGGCATCTACCCGTAAGCCATCGGCATGATAATAATCGCACCAAAAGTGCGCGCTGGAGAGTAGAAAAGAACGAATTTGAGGACGCTCATAATTGAAAATCAGGCTTTTCCAATCGGGGTGATAGCCTTTTGCCAAATCGGGATGTTCATATAATTTTGACCCATCGAAATCTGCCAATGCGTGTTCGTCATCGGGAAAATGCGCCGGCACCCAATCCAAAAAAACACCGATACCCGCCTGATGCAGTGCGTCTATGAGCAATTTGAGTTCATCAGGCTTGCCATAGCGAACGGTGGGCGCGAAATATCCGGTACACTGATAGCCCCACGATGGATAGTAAGGGTGTTCCATTACGGGCATAAATTGTGCGTGAGTATAGCCCATATCTTTGAGATAAGCGACCAACTCGTCCGCCATTTCGGTATATTGTAATGAACGTCCGTCTTTCTTTTTCCAACTTCCCAAATGCAATTCATATACGCTTATCGGCGCATCAAGGTGATTGTGTTTTTTTCTTTTGCTCACCCATTTTTTATCCGACCATTTATAATCATCCGCCCATACAACACTGGCTGATTTGGGCGGGCTTTCGTATTTTCTCGCAAAAGGGTCGGCTTTTTCTCTGATTTTTTCGTCGTGATTGGAGTAAATTCTGTACTTGTACAAATCACCGTTTTTGATGTCGGGAATAAAGCCTTCCCATATTCCCGAACCATCCCACTTGACGTGTAGCGCGTGTTGTTTGCCATTCCAATGATTGAAATTTCCAATGACTTCTACCCGACGTGCTGATGGTGCATAGACCGCAAAATACACCCCTTGTTGTCCGTTAATTTCGGTCAAATGACTACCGAATTTATCGTATAAGCGAGTGTGTTTACCTGCGGCAAACAGGTTTAAATCGAAATCCGTAAAATATGTATGATGTAAAACCATTGGACTTTATACACTATTAAACAGCTATTTACATTTTATATTAATTCAAATTTGTAAACAAACTTATTCTATAACATATCTTGTAGGTAGTGTGAGCATCAGGAAATTGGCAGGCGAAAATAAAGTACCTTAATGCTAACTGAACCATGTATGAAAATCAATTTTTTTTCCGAAAAATGCTAAGTTAAAGGCTTTAGTCCATATAGCATAATTTTTTCATTCAAAAATAAAATATAATTATTTGGGCATCTGCTGAATGTCATTAAATTGTTGTAGCATGTTTTGGTAGTGATTCCAGATTTGAAAGATTAAATACACTGTTTCACAAATTTATTTACTTTTTTGAGTATTTCTTTTAAAATGACTCTTCACCAAAAATCCTTAAATACAGTGAGTATTCGCGTCATTTTTGATTCGATTCATTTCAAAATAAACGTCAAAAAATGTAAATAAATTTATAAAACAGTGTATTAAAAGGGAATTTGGAAGTTTTTAATACAATAGAATTAACTGAATTTTTACATTGTAATTATTTAAATATTTTTTATAAAAAAAATTTAATTTTATTAAAAAATTATTAACTTCAATTCGTTTTTACTCTTAGTGTTGAATGTGTTTTTCATTATGATAAAAAAAATGTTAGATTTGTAAGATGAAATACACCATTCAAATCTTGTTCCTTATTACCTGCACAAACCTGTGCGCGCAAATGAGCGAGTACAGCTATGCGAAAGAATTAAAAGGTATCAAAAATCAATGGCATACATTAGATTTGCCAGACGATATATACGGAGAAGTTGAGGCGCATTTGAATGACATCAGAATATTGGGCATCACGTCTTCGGGCGATACGGTCGAAGCTCCTTACATCCGTCAGGAAATGCGCGAAAATATATCAAGTGATGAACTTAAATTTAAAATTATCAACCAATCGAGTGATGACAAAGGTTATTATTTTACCTTTCAAATGTCTGATAAACAGATAATTAACCGTATTAGAGTAGGATTTACAAAAAGAAATTATGACCATCGTGTAAAACTCGAAGGCAGTCAAAATCAAGTAAAGTGGTTGACGATATTAGAGGATTATCGACTGCTTTCTATCCGAAATCAATTGACAGATTATAAGTTTAATACTCTCTATTTTCCTGATACGGATTATCGTTATTTTCGATTGTTTATTCCGGGAAATGAGTCGCCCGGCTTTCATAAAGCGGAAGTTGCGCTGCGTAAAATCAAAGAAGGAAAATACAGAAATTACACTACACAAAATGTTCGTATTTCTGAAGATAAGAAAAATAAACAGACCGTTATTAACCTTGATTTGGGTATGCCCGTTCCGGTTAGTTATCTCAAAATAGAAGTTAAAAATGATTTCGATTATTACCGCCCGATAGCGATTCAATATTTACAAGATAGCTTCAAAACGGATAAAGGTTGGCATTATAATTATCGGACATTTGCATCGGGTACGCTCAGTTCTGTTGAAACCAATGAGTTGAAATTTGATAATATAGTAGCCCAAAAATTGAAAATTACCATTCGTAATGAGGACAATACACCTTTAAATATTGGAGATATAACTGTCAAAGGATATGTAAATGAACTGACTGCACGCTTCACTGAATCTGCTACGTACTACCTCACTTACGGCAATCCTAAAGCCCGCCGACCGCAATACGACATCACCCGTTTTACTGATAAAATTCCGTCATCACTTACTGAATTGAAATTTGGCGTGACTCAAAAAATTGACAAAAAAGAAATCGTCAAAACAAGTCCTTTATTTGAAAATAAGGCATGGCTATGGGCAGTGATGTTGGCGATTATTGGTTTGCTGGGATGGTTTACGATTCAAATGATGCGAAAAAAATAAGGTCAAATATTAGTTAGTATGATAGAACGCGGATTTGGCGGATTAAACGAATTTACGCAGGTTTTTATTTTACTAAACACAATTACAAATTATTCTTTTTTTATATTAAAAAATAGTAAATTAATTATGAAAGAAATCCGCGTTCTAATGATTTCTTTTAATAAAATAAGTCCCCACACCAACAGCCACGATACCCAATCCAATCAGGATTTCATAAGGATGGACTCGCAAGACATATAAAAGAGTCCAAACACTAAAAATGATATAGATAATTTGCAAATACGGTCGAAAGGGACTTTTAAAAGTTCCGAATTTTCTTTTCACAAAAATCAGCGAAGCGACGGTGAGTGTTCTCGTAAATACGCCCGTCCCAATCATATTAGAAATGACGATAGCGAAGGCTGTGTTCCAACCGATTTTGGATAGGGTAGGAGTATGTTGCTTGCCGGATTGTTGCGATGTTGAACTCATTGAAAAAAATGTGATGAGCGATGACCAAAAGTAGCAAATTTTGTACTGAAAAACACTAAATTCGGAACAATATTTGTAACGAGACGTACAATACATTAAGCTCCAAAATCAACTATATCAATGAGACGTTATATCAGTGATGCTTTTCTTTCAGCAGGCATTTACGTGTACTCTACGGCAGGTCGTCGATCGTATGGTAGCCACATCTTGACTCGTGAGCAAGCGGAAGAATTATTTAGCAGCTACAAATCAAAATTTATAGAAGTTGACGGACTGCGCGTTCATTATCGAGATGAAGGCGAGGGAGAGACTATCGTGTTACTACATGGCTTCGGAGCGTCCTTACATACTTGGGAGATGTGGGTAAAAAACCTAAAGGATAAATATCGGGTTATTCGGATTGATATTCCCGGATTTGGCTTATCAGATGCGCCAAAACGTAATAAGGTCAACGTGTCATTTTTTACCCATTTTTTGTACCATTTTTTAGATAAATTGGGTATTCGAGAATGTCACCTTGTAGGCAATTCATTTGGTGGTTGGATGGCTTGGGAATTTGCTTTGCTGTATCCTAATCAGGTCAAAAATCTCATACTGATTGCGGCGGCGGGCTACTTCACGAAGGATACACAAGTTAAAGCGATAGACTTTGCCAATAAAGGTTTCTTCAAAAAATTATTGGTCAAAGGCGTACCGCGTTTTATCATCAAAACGATGGTGCAAAGTGCCTTTGGAGACAAAAAGAAGGTCAACGATTTTATGATTAATCGCTACTACGGACTTGCGAATCGTGAGGGCAATCTTGCTTCTATTATCAAATTTGCCACACAGACACCCGTAGCCAGTACTGATAGAATCAAAGACATTCAGCACCCGACACTTATTATGTGGGGCAAAAAAGATAAGGTCATCCATTATATCGATGCCTTCAAATTTAAGCACGACATCCCTCATAGCCAACTCGTTGTGTATGAATCAGCAGGGCATGTACCGATGGAAGAACTGCCGGATGAAACGCTGAATGACCTCAAACTATTTTTGAACAAAACACGAACACAACATCATAGCCCATCTCTAAATAATGGTGAATTAGTTGATTGATTTGGTGATTGGTGATTGGTGATTAGTGACTGGTGATTGGTGGCTGGTGATTGGTGATTGGTGATTGGTTTTTTTAGTAGATTTTGCGAAGCAAAATCACTAATCACTAATCACTAATCACTAATCACTAATCACTAATCACTAATCACTAATCACTAATCACTAATCACTAATCACTAATCACTAATCACTAATCACTAATCACTAATCACTAATCACTAATCACCAATCACTAACTATCGTTCGTTGTAATACTTCTGGTCTTTCTTTTTCACAATTGACCTTATTATTACCCAATAATTCATTAAGCTGCTTAAGGCTAACTTGCTGGTATCTGTCATCAGCAAGGGATTTAAAAACACAAAATACATTTTCGGTATTTAGTAGTTTTTTGATTAGCCTTAACTTGATGATATGTTGGTTGCAAATATGAATGATATTATTGACTTCATTCCTTTGTTTGTTGACCAATTCAAGTGCAGATAGTGCATCGAAATTGTCATTAGTGACATTTAGGAAAACTTCATTCGTCTTAGATGTGACTTGTGCATTGGTGAATATTCTGACTTCCAATGACCTGATTTTTTGGTTAATTTGATGAAAAAGCTGTTGTTTTAGCTTTTCTTTAATGCCTCTTGTTATCATTGTCGGATTTTTTAGTGGATTTAGGGGAATGTCGTTTTTGTTCGTTTTTTTGATGAAAAGTTTACAAATAGGATTATAATAAGAAAATATATTTATGCCGGATATTATTACGGATAAATGGTTTAAAAGTTTCGTCATTAAGTAGTGAATTTGAATAAGTTATGTAAAAATATATTTTCCCAAATTTACTAATTTTCGATGACGCAAGACATACAATAAGGTAACTACATAAAGATTAATTAAATGTATGTAAATTATAAATGCTTAGTAAATAGATTGAAACGAAATTTTTTATTTAAAATAATTAAAATTATTTAGAGTTGTATTTGTCCTTAAAAAAATAATTTTAATGCCCATAAAAAATGGGCAAAAAGTAGGAAATTCCTGCTCTTTGCCCGTTTTGAAAATTAAAATGTTTTGTGCTTACATTCTCTCCGGTACTTCAATACCTATCAAATCCAAAGTTGAAGTCAGCAATTTTCCAACTACCTGCGTCAATGTCAGTCTAAAACCTTTTGCTTCTTCTGATTCGGCTTTCAATATCGGAATATCGTGATAAAATTTATTATAACTTTTCGCCAACTCGTAAGCGTAATTCGCAACCAATGAAGGGTCATAATTTTTCACGGCATCTGCAATGACATCGCTGTAACGACGTATCATCGTCAACAATTCTTTCTCCTGCGGTTTTGGATTTTGGTACATCAAAATATCGACATCCCAATCTCCGGCTTTTTGCAGCACCGAGCTCGTTCGCACATAAGAATACTGAATAAAAGGACCGGACTGACCTTGTATATCAACCGATTCTTTTGGGTCAAACACAATTCTTTTACGCGGCGTGACTCGAATGATATGATATTTGAGTGCAGCCATACCAATTCTGCGCCATATTTCTTCTCGACGCGCTTCTGGCAAATCACTCACATCACCTCTTTCCACCGATTCTTCTTTGGCAACATTGATCACTTCTTCCATCAAATCATCTGCATCGACTATCGTACCTTCACGCGATTTCATTTTGCCATCCGGCAACTCTACCATACCATAAGAAAGGTGGTACAAATTATCGGCATAAGGCTCGCCCAAGCGTTTGAGAATTTCAAAAAGCACCTTAAAATGATGGTCTTGCTCATTACCAACCACGTACATAGACTTGTCCATTTGATGGTCTTTCTGGCGTTCTTGAGCTGTGCCAATGTCTTGCGTCATATAGACCGAAGTGCCGTCGCTACGCAAAACTAATTTGTGGTCAAGTTTTGCATCTTCCAAATCAATCCAGACCGAACCATCGTCTTTTTTATAGAAAATATTTTTGTCCAATCCTTTTTGAATAGCATCTTTTCCTAATAAGTAAGTCTCTGATTCATAATATATTTTGTCAAAATAAACACCCAGATTTTTGTAAGTCTCTTCCAGTCCGGCATAGACCCAGCCGTTCATGGTCTCCCACAATTTACGGGTTTCAGGGTCGTTCGCTTCCCATTTAACGAGCATCTCTCGCGCCTCTTTGAGTATTGCGGGTTCTTCATCAGAATGTCCTGCTTCTTCCAGTGCTGCGCGTTGTTCTTTTTCCTCATTGCTATACAACACATAATAATCACCCACCAGATGATCACCTTTTCTGCCCAGAGATTCCGGCGTTCTGCCTCCACCGTATTTTTTCCATGCCACCATACTTTTACAAATATGAATACCTCTGTCATTGATGATTTGTACACGCTTCACATCATAGCCCGCCATCTCATGTATGCGACTCATCGACCAACCCAGCAAGATGTTTCGGACATGCCCTAAGTGCAAAGGTTTATTCGTATTTGGTGATGAATATTCTATCACGACTTTTTTACCATTGGGAGCAGACACACCATAGTTCTCTTGTGCTGCGATACCGGACAAAAATTTTGACCAATAAGCATCATTGATATTCAAATTCAGAAAACCTTTGATCACATTGAAGCCTGATATATCATCCACATGTTCTGTCAGATAAGTACCCAATTCTTCCGCTACTGCGGGCGGTGCTTTTTTTGCTGCTTTGGTAAAGGGAAAGACCACAACGGTATAATCTCCCTCAAACTCCTTACGGGTTGGATTGACTAAAACCTCCGGCTCGTTGATATCTTGTTCATAAAGTGCTTTGACCGCTTTTGAAACCTCTGCTCTGATGAGCTGTGTAATGTCCATTTTATATTATTCAATTAATTGATAATGCGTGTATTAAATAGTGATAAGTTGACAGAGATAAATGATTGTAAAATTATTTCGCGAATTAAGCCTACTGTCAATCCTTATTTATCTATCACTCTTTCACTCAAATTTGATCGCAAAGTTATGGTTTTTTCATTTAAAAAATTGTCAAATAGATGATTGTTAAAATTTTATTTAAATACCATAAATGTCTGATAATCTTCATTTTAAATAAGATTAAATCATGGCTTTGTTTGTTTTTATTTAAATGTCGATTTTTAATGATAAATTTGTCATCAAATATAAACACAAAAAAATAAAAATAAATTCACATTTGTATTCAACATTTTTCAAAAAAAATCATTTATTTTTATTTAAAATGTCATACTTTTGTATGAGTATAAGTTGTGATTATGTAGTCATAATTAAAACTTATGTTTACTAAACAAATATTAAGTAACGATAAAATAATTCCCTCTGATGAGACCAAAGATCATATTTACATTTCTTGCAGTACTAATATTCGGGGCTTTATTTGCCCAAAATCGTAGTATAAGCGGTTTTGGGAATAACGAACTCAATCCCGAATGGGGAGCAGCAGACGCGCCTTTTCAAAGAGTAACTGACAATGCTTTTTCGGATGGTTTTGCTTCACCTGCGGGTGCTGACAGACCCAATCCGCGCACGATTAGCAATGCCATAGGTGGACAAACGGAGTTCATGCCCAATGAAAAAGGTTTGAGTGACTTTATATGGGGCTGGGGGCAGTTTGTCGATCATGATATCAATCTGAATGATGATCACCCGACCGAACACCTACCGATAAATGTGCCTATGGGCGATGTCGATTTTGATCCGGAAAGTGCGGGTGATGTTGAGATACCGATGCGACGCTCGCTTTTCGATCCTGCTACTGGAAAAGAACCCGGCAATATGCGAATGCACGTCAATGAAGTCACAGCTTTCATTGACGGTTCGGGTGTGTATGGCGTGACAGAAGAGCGCATGGAGTGGCTACGCACACATGAGGGCGGTAAGTTAAAAACTTCCGAAGGTAATTTTTTGCCTTTCAATACGATCAATGGGAAGCAGTACGAGGCGGTCGATCCATTCGCACCTTTTATGATTTTTGACGGCGTGTTTTTTCCTGAAAAATTCTATATCGCGGGTGATATCCGAGCGAATGAGCAACCCACTTTGATGTGTTTTCACACGCTTTTTGTGCGCGAGCATAATCGACTCTGTGATGCCTTCGCTGCCGTTTATCCCGATTGGACGGATGAGCAACTTTTTGAAAAGGCACGCAAGATGGTAGGGGCATACATTCAGGCGATTACCTTCAATGAGTTTTTACCTGCTATCGGGATAGAACTTAATCCATATTCAGGTTACAAAAGCCACATCAATCCAGCTATTTTTAATGTCTTTTCGGCAGCAGCCTATCGTTTTGGACACACGATGGTCAATGGGCGTGTATTGCGTTATCAGGAAAATGGCGATACTTTGAGCTTCGGTAGCATTCATTTGAGAGATGCTTTTTTTCATCCTGAAATTCTTATCGAACAAGGTGGGATAGAGCCATTTTTTAGAGGCATGGCTATACAAAAACATCAATTTGTTGATCCATTGATTGTCAATGACTTGCGTAATTTTCTCTTTGGTCCTCCGGGAGCGGGTGGGCTTGATTTATTGTCCATTAATATACAACGCGCCCGTGAGCGCGGCGTAACAGATTATAATACCATTCGTCAGAATTTTGGCTTACCTCGGGTAAGCGATTTTACACAAATCACGAGCGATCCGAATACCTTGACTTCACTTGCAACGGTTTATGATAATGTCGATCAGATTGACCCGTGGATTGGTTTGATGTCGGAAGATCATCTGCCGGATGCCATCGTAGGACAGACTTTATATAATATCTTCAAGCAGCAATTTGAACAACTCCGTGACGGAGATTGGTATTTTTATGAAAATGATGACCAACTCAGCGATGCAGAAAAACAGACGATTAAAAATACTCGTTTGTCGGATGTTATCAAGCGAAATACGGATGTAGAGTCGATACAAGACAATGTCTTTTTTGCAGAAGGGCGTGACTTAGTGGATGTAGAAGTTGTGCCTTTTGAAAGTATCCGTAATATTGCTTTGGAGGCTTTTCCAAATCCGGTACAGCGTTATTTTACATTGACGATCAATGCAATGAAAACAGGTACGGCAAGACTTTCTGTTATTGATAATGCAGGGCGTATTACACAGCGACACAGCATCGATTTAGCAAAGGGAAAAAATATCATGGAGTTTGAATTGCCGATTCAACTTGCCAATGGACTTTATACTATATTGCTTGAAGCAGATGGAGATACAGGTTTTGTGAAGCTGATTAAACAGAAATAGAATATTCCGAAAATGAAAATAGCAGACGTTTTGAAGCGTCTGCTATTTTTTTATTATCCAAGAAGATTGAAAATCATAACTTCGCTTTCAATTTCGCAATCGCATCAATACGTTCTTGTGCAATTTGAATCGCAGCTTGATGTGTGGTGATATTGTGGTCATTTGCATTGCGAATGACTTGAAGTGTTCGTCCATAGATTTCTTCTGCTACATTTTTAGCTGTTTCCAATGTACCTCCCTGAATATCACGCGAATAAATATTGATAATCCCTCCGGCATTGATAAGAAAATCAGGTGCGTAAAGAATACCTTTATCTGTCAGTGCTTGATTGTGAATTTGCTCGTCTTCGAGTTGGTTGTTCGCAGCACCTGCGATGATACGACATTTGAGGCGAGGTATGGTGTTATCATTTAAAATAGCTCCCAAAGCACAAGGCGAAAAAATATCAACTTCCTGCTCATAAATGTCATCCAAACCCACCACTTTTACACCATAATCGTTCACCATTTTATCCAATCTATCTTTATTAATATCTGTCACTACGATATTAGCATTTTCTTTATGGAGAAGTTCTATCAGGTGTTCTCCGACACTGCCCACACCTTGTATAGCCACTGATTTTCCGTTGAGACTATCGTTGTTCCAAGTCTGTTGAGCTGCCGCTTTGGTGCCCATATATACACCGTAAGCGGTGACGATAGAAGGTTCTCCACTACCACCCATATATTCTGGCAATCCGGTCACAAATTCCGTTTCCATACCAATGTACATCATGTCTTTGGCGGTCATACCTACGTCTTCGGCAGTCAGGTATTTTCCATTGAGGCTATCGACAAACTGACCGTAGCGACGCAAAAGTGGCTCGGTTTTATCTGTCCGCGAATTGCCGATGATGACTCCCTTTCCGCCGCCGAGATTGAGTCCCGAAACGGCTGCTTTATAAGTCATACCACGCGATAAGCGCAAAGCATCTATCACGGCTTCACTGTCATTGGCATAGCTCCATATTCGCGTGCCGCCGAGCGAAGGTCCGAGTACGGTATTATGAACAGCAATGATGGCTTTCAGACCCGTCGGCGGGTCATAGCAAAACAGGACTTGTTCGTGTTCCATCTCTTGCATAAGGTCAAACAAGGGAGGAAAAGCAACCGCAGCATCGGCGGTTTTTGATGGTGTATTTATTGACATTTTAAAAGGCGAATTATTGATTAAATAAAGCGCAAAAGTAGTTATTTTTGAAATAATTTTCTTATCAAATTCTTGACAAATATTCGCATGGGTGTTATGATTTAATTTGAGTGTGACACACATAAGGTGAATACTGTAATGACTGCTTTAGCTGTCAAGGGTGATTTTTTAATTTAATATTTTACTAATTTAAAAACAATTTCTTATGAGGGATTCTCCCTCACTTGACAGCTAAAGCAGTCATTACGGAATCTCCTGCCAATTTTGGCTTTTTTCAATTTCGTATTATAAATTCAATTATGTGTGTCACACTCATTTAATTTGAACAAATTACATAATTCAGCCTACTACTTTATATCAAAAATAAATTTCAAACTATATTGGAAATGATTATATTTTTCGGAATTAACCATTAATTGGGCAAAATGTTATATGACCTCGTTAGAGGTCGAATATTGGTAGAGTTTTTCAATAAAAATACGTCAAACGAGCCTTTAGGTTCGTAATATGGAGTACATAGAGGCACTCAAAACAAATTTTCATCCCAAAAAAGCTACCGATATTTTGTACTTAACAGTGCTGCCCAATTAATGGTCAATTCCGATATTTTTTTAATAAAAAATTGATAATCAGCAGTTTTTAACTGTTAATTTGTATATATTTGTTGAGTGTGTTTTAGCAGACTTGAATTCAGATTTCGAATGATGCAGCAGTACAGATTAAACATATTTTCTTCTTGCTGTTTATTCAACTATTTAAGTGAATTTTTGAACTATGTATTATAGGCAGATTGTCAATAAGCTATCAATATATATTTTCTCACTTTTAATAAGTACTCACTATGATTTTACGAACCATTTACACGATTTTCTTTTCTTTATTATCCTTTACATTGCTTTTTTTGTTTACGGGCTATGCCGATGGTCCTGCTGCCGAACAAGGGCAAGGCTTCACAGGCGCACCCGGTGAGACAGGGCAGGTCTGTGGAAATTGTCACGGACTGACAGGTGCTTACGGAGTGGTGATGATCAACACTCAAGCGATGGCTGAATATACTCCCGTAGGTATCAATGACTATCAATTCATCGTAAACGGCACTTCCGGTTTTCCTTTCGGTTTTGGTTTTCAGGCAACGGTGGTGGATGCCACTACGGGTGCGCCCGTCGATTTGATTTTCCAGAATGTTTCATCTAATTTGAAAGTCACCACGCTTGCTGACGGACGACAATATGTAGAGCATGACGGTCCGAGTGGTAGCAATATTTTCTTTTTCAGTTTTGAGGTAGATTATCCTTCCATAGGAGCTACGCCCAGTGAAATTGCTATTCATTATGCGGCAACTACTGTCAACACTAATGGGCAAAACACGGGCGATTCGGGTAGTGCAGGACAAGTTATTAATCAACCCAGAAGCACCTTTCTTCCTGTCGTGCTGTCTGATTTCAAGGCAAATGTTGTGAATAAAGGTATTCAATTGAATTGGGCAACACAGACCGAGCAGAATAACGATTATTTTGCCGTAGAGCATTCGCTTAATGGCGCGGATTTCAAAACAGTAGAAATAATAAATGGCGCGGGTGATTCGGAAAAACGCACTGCCTATACTTACACGCACACAACTCCGGTCAATGGCAATAACTACTATCGCCTTCGTATGGTGGATATGGACGGGAAAACGAAGAACAGCCATGTTGTTGTCGAGCGATTTTCGCGTACATTCGGAGGTGTGGCGACATTTCCTAATCCTGCATATAACGAAACGTCAATTCGTCTGACCGCCTCTGCTGATGAGTCAGGTACTATGGAAGTCTATGATTTAAGTGGTCGCTTGATTCACAATGATGCCGTTCAACTTACAGCAGGAGATAATCTCATTGAGGTCAACTGTAGCGAATGGATACCGAATCATTATTTGATTCGTATTTCGGGCGAGCAGTTTGGAGAGGAGTTGATTCGAGTGGTGAAGAAATGATTGAGGGGATTGTTGAATTATTTGATTGTTGAATTGTAAAATATTTTTCATCAAAATAGAAAAAACCGTTCTCTTTGAGAACGGTTTTTTTATGAAATACTAGACTTTATTTAGGAATATTTTGCAGGCATGGAATTTTGTATTTTTTCGATAATCGAGCCTCATTTTGAGCCGCGTACCCTACGGTACGAGGCGAAAAATAGGGGAAGAGTATCGGAAAAAGACAATGTTAGCTGCATACAAAATTTTTCTGAATAAAGTCTACTGTTTGATAGGATGGGTGCAGGACAAATTTTTAATTTTATTTTGAAATGCCACTGTACTGACGACTTTAGCCGTCAAATGGCTCGGTATTTTCCGCGACGGCTAAAGTCAACCTGTGCGATTGAAATTAAGCAATTCAAAAGGTACGTTAGTACCGACCCTGTTTGTAGCAAAATAGTTCCCAAAACCTCCAAAGCTCCGTAGGAGCGACACCGTTTGTACGTAATAACGGTGTCGGTACTACGTACCTTAATTGGTTTTTGCTTAAATCTTACTACAAACGGGGTCAATGCTAACGCATCTTGGATAATTAAAGCCGAAATTTATGGCTAACTATTTCAATCGCACAGCTCGGCTAAAGTCGTCGGTACGAGGCAGATTAAAAATTTGTCCTGCACCCTGTTTCATCTAACATTCTATTGAGATTTGGAGCTTGAAATTTGGAATTTACTCAAGTAGGCGGTTTATCCGCAGCTTGAGCGTACTATCAGCAAGTGTCGTATAATGGCTTATTATGTCTGACTTCCAATCAGAGGATCAAGGTTCGATTCCTTGTACTTGCTCTCTTACAAAGAGCAGATCGGGAGTTCGAATCTCTCCATCGCTACTCGCGTAAATTCCAAAAATCCCGATGTGGCGCAATTTGGTAAGCGTACTCGCCTGATATGCGGGAGGTTGTCGGTTCGAGTCCGGCTTTCGGGACGAGAAATGATTTGATAATATGTTAATTCTGTTTATTTTCCCATTCCATATCGGTAAGATGTAGGTCTTTTATTGTCTCCGTTACTATCTTCAAGCGGATGTAGCTTATTTTGAGCATGTTCTTATAATCAACTTGTTCTGTTAATTTTGGAATGTGAAATAGTCTTCCATCACCACCATTGAACATGAAACTGATATATAATTTTTGTTGTTTAAGATACAGTCTGAAAAGCATAGGAGCATTTGGAGAATATCTAAGATTTATCTTTCTGGAAAACCTGAGCAATCGTCGCACAAAAGTGGGTGTCAATAATGCTTCCGATTCTTGTGGATGTGTAGCGGATACTTTGAAATATTTTTCCAATTCAGGATAATTTGTTGGCATAGCAAGTTTGTCTAAACTCACCATATCTTTTAGGATACCCTCGACCTTTCCCACATCTCTATTTGCAATTTTGGTGGTTCCCTTCAATTTTCGACTTATATCCGTGACTAAAAATACACTCATAAAATTATCTTTTTGAGAAGAGCCGCGAGTAGTTACACGTATGTTGGAAAATTTAAATTATTGTCCTCCATATTCCAATTCTATTAAATCGCAGCCGGCGTAATCTCCTGAAGAAGTAATTTTCATTCCTGAATCCCTAAACTCCTGTTTGCTCACTACTCCTTCTGGTGTGTATTTCATATTGATACCCATATTTTTGACCAGTTCACCAATGACTATCTTTCGATATTGACGGGTATAATTATCCAATATGCCTGATGCGATGAATATAATTAAACCTATTGACACCGAAATCATTGATACACACAATAGCAGTGAATTTTTGTAACTTTCTATATCATTGAAAAAATTGAACAGAAAAAATCCAATAAAATTAAAGAAAATGTAAATGACGATTAAATTCCAATTGTATTTGTCTATCTTTCTTTTTCCGGCACTTATCAGTAAAAATATAATAGTAATTACAAAAAGAAAAAGCCATACCTTGAGTGTATTTATCACATCTTTGTATTCCAAAAAATTCAGCATCATAAAGAATACACTCGCCAGTATAATGATGCCTGATATGGTAAATCCTGTTGAAAAGTACAGCTTTCGGCGAACAGCTTTAAATTTTTCTACCGCACCGACTAATTTAGTTTGATATAATTCCTCAAATGAAGGCATTTTGTTTTTTGCAGATTGAGTGGAGGAATGTAGATTGTTTTCCATGTTTTAAATTTATTGAATAATCTACATAAAAAAAGCCATACTCACAAGGAGGATGGCGTTATGTAAAACGATTTTGTAAATCGTCACCGAGAAGCGATTTGAAAAATCGTTTTACGTTAATACACTGGCAAACTCGTATCAATTTCCTCTGCATACGCCTTCACACCACCTTTCAAATTATATAAATTATCAAAGCCGAAATTCGCCTCCAATTCACGAATCGCCGTAGCACTTCGCGCCCCGGAGCGACAGTGAATAATAACTTGTTTGTCCTTCTGAACCTTATTAGAGTTTTGAAGAATATCACCCAAGGGAATCAACTCGCCATCCAATGCAACGATGTCATACTCATGCGGTTCGCGTACATCAATGAGTTGAAAATCAGCTTTTTCGTCCAATAATTTTTGGAAATCTTGCACACTGATTTCTTTAACGGGCTTTTCAACGGCAGCAGCTTCTTCGTCGGGCATTCCGCAGAATTGTACATAGTCAATCAACTCCGTAATCGGTTCGAGGTCGGGATTTTTGGCGATATTCAACACGCGCGTCTCGAAGCGTAAGGCATCAAATAAAAACAAACGTCCTACAAGCGGATCACCTATACCCGTAATGACTTTTATCACTTCATTCGCTTGCAAACTGCCCACGATACCCGGTAGTACGCCTATCACGCCACCTTCTGCACAACTCGGCACGAGCCCCGGAGGTGGTGGTTCGGGAAATAGGTCGCGATAATTCGGACCGAGTTCTCCGTTTTTCTTTTTATAATTAAAAACAGAAACTTGCCCGTCAAAACGGAAAATCGAGGCGTAAACATTTGTTTTGCCCAAGATACAACAAGCGTCATTGACCAAGTAGCGCGTCGGAAAATTGTCTGTACCATCTGCAACTACATCATAATTTTTGATGATGTCGAGCGCGTTTTCGGAGTTCAAATGTGTATTATAAATATTGACCTGAATGTGCGGATTGAGCGATTCGATACGCTTTTTAGCGGCTTCGACTTTTGGTTGTCCGACGCTTTCTACACCAAACAAAACCTGTCGTTGTAGATTACTTTCATCAACGACATCAAAGTCCACAATACCCAATGTACCTACGCCCGCCGCCGCAAGGTAGAGTAGGAGAGGGCTACCTAATCCGCCCGACCCCACAACCAATACTTTTGCAGCTTTCAATTTGCGCTGCCCTTCTATATTAAATTCAGGTATAATCAAATGACGGCTATACCGCTCCAATTCTGCCTGTGAGAATGTTATCTTATCCATAATGAATGAATTTTGAATGAGAGAATGAATGAATTGTAATGAGTGAGTTTTGAATGAACGAATGAGCGAATATTTTTAATGTGTAAATACAAAAAGTATTATTGTTGCACCAACGTATTATTGCGTTTTTATTCATTCATTCACAATTCATTCACTCACTCATTAGTACCTCCAGCTATTGCAGGAACGATGCTGATAACGGTATCTTCTGCGATAGCAGTTTCGCCTTTATCCAATGAAATAATATCTTCATCACCGACAAAAATACGAATAAATGAACGGATATTACCACCATCATCTAAAAGGTGTTTGCTCAATGCCGGATACTGCCCCGCGAGGTCATTGACGGCTTCGATGACTGTACCGCCCGCCGTTTCTACGGTGGCTTCTTGATTGGTGAATTTTCGGAGTGGCGTTGGAATTATAATTTTTGACATAACTTTAATGTGCTGATGTACTGACGTATTGACGTGCTGACTTTGTTATAAATGTGTTATTTTGTTATCGAATCACGCTGCAATTTGCTGAGTGTTTTTATTTGTAATTTTTTCAATATCAACTTGTTCTTCTTCAAATTCGTGGGTATCTTCATTCAGTCTCCATGAAGTGGTATCGCGCAATTTACCATCATATATCGACTTAATTATATAAGAAAAATACGGCATAGCTTGCTTCAAATCATGCACCGAAGGTATAGCAGGATGATTGGGGTGTGAATGAAAAACGCCCAATAAATCCAATCCATTTGCGAGGGCATATCGCTCGGCTTTCATATAATCCATTGGCGAAATTTCGAAGCGGCGACGTTGATCACCATCTTTAGAATTATCGACTATGTATGCTTCTGTGATTTCTCTTGTCTCACCATTTTTTCCGAAAAAGAAACCGCAGCCTTCATACGGAAAAGACGCTTCAAGATGTTCGTTCATCACGCTTTCCGCTTCACTGTGAATGTTTAATTTGTACATTGGTATTAGGTATTACGTATCAGGTATTAAGGCTATTTGATAGTTTTTTATTTAGAAGTGAATTAAACTTATTGAAATTTTAGATGTAATTGGTATTGAGTATATTATCTGTTTTGTCTAAAGATGTACCAAAGTGTTTTTTCAGAAAAATACAATGCGTACAGTTTAAGACAAAATTACA
>Ga0209187_1000968_pt1 | contig 38805 bp, 16 predicted proteins | sample BantaG_FD_187430 | JGI IMG/M metagenome (GOLD analysis project Ga0209187, IMG submission 187430) | Marine algal microbial communities from Bantry Bay, Ireland - BantryBay_4 metaG (SPAdes) (version 2) | ecosystem: Host-associated > Algae > Red algae > Unclassified | place: Bantry Bay, Ireland...
TTAAATTCCAAATCAGACAAGTACCTGCTGCAATACCTTCAAAATTAAATGTACCATCAGTCGTGGTCTCAAGTATATTACCATCAGGATCAGTCACGACCCATAAAGACGAAGCTCCCTGACTGCCACTCACTATTGCTGTCAATTGATCATCTATGTTATCATCTACACACACTGTAGCGGCTACTGTACCATCTTGTAGGACTATAGCCCCTCCATCAACATCACAAACTGGTTCGCCACAACCTACTTCTCTAAGCACTGTAATTGGATTAGATAAGTCAAGACAGCCGTCAAGACCAGAGACATTCTGACCTACACCCAATCCTGCGATAGGATCTTGTAAGCTAAGATGCCATATTTGACATTCTCCAGCACCAGTACCTTCAAAGTCAAATGAAGCGTCATTCATGACTAAAAGAATGTTACCATTCATATCTGTCACTATCCAAGTCGATGATCCAGTATTACCAGATACAACTGCAGATACCATATCACTCATGCTATCATCTACGCAAAGTGTCAACTGAGTCAGACCATCAGTGGTCATTATATTACCACCTTCTACATCACATGGCTCCACACCACAATTGACTTGTCTGATTATGGTAATAGAATTAGACAAGCTGAAACAGCCTGTGATATCAGTAACTCGCTGACCTATCTCTGCACCTTCTATATCTCCAAAAGTACTCAGATGCCATATCTGACATCTACCTGCGCCACGACCTTCAAAATTGAATGTGGATCCTGCCTGAAGCGCTAAAATAACACCATCTTCATCAGTCGCTACCCAAGTAGAACTACCTACATTATTAACTAATGAGACTTGTATATTATCATTTAATCCATCATCTACACAAACTGTGGCATCACTCATATCGATGCTGATATTTCCTCCTGAGACATCGCATACTGGAGCTGCACAATCTACTTCTCTCGTCACCGTTATTGCATTACTCAGCTCATAGCAGCCCTGTAAGCCTGCCACATTTTCTCCAACTACGATTCCAAATACCGGATTAGTAAAGCTCAGACTCCATATGACACAGACTCCAGCACCTTGCCCTTCAAAATTAAATGATGGCGTGTTACTTGTCGCTAAAATATTTCCATCAGTATCTGTGACGAGGAAAATTCTATCTCCTCTACCACCCACTGTTAATACCTGCACATCATCATTTAATCCATCATCTACGCAAACTGTAAGCTCTGTTAATCCCTGTACCGTACTGATCGAACCACCTATGACATCGCAAGGGTTGATACCACAATTAGTCTCTCGGATCACCTGAATCGAATTAGATAAGTCTGAACATCCAGATAATGCTGATGCATTTTGTCCGATAGATAAAGAAGGCTGAGAGCCTATTGCAGAATAGTGCCAAATGAGACAGATGCCTGCTCCAGTACCTTCAAAATTAAATGGAGGACCACTTGGAAGGGCAAGAATATTACCATTCTGATCAGTAATCAGCCAACCTTGAAAATCTCCTTTAGCTGACGATAATCTGACATCTATCAAATCATCAAATCCATCATCAACACAAATAGTCAAACTTTGATTATGAGTGGTGGTAAGGAATCCTCCATTAGCTGATACTACGCTGACCACTATTTTATTAGACAAGTCGAACCAGCCTCTTAGTTTCTTAATATTTATACCCTTATTCGGTTCAACAATAAACTCGTCGTATCCTATGTGAATGATGTGATACTGACCTACATCTAAGCCTCCAAAGCTAAAGATGGGACTATCTTGAATTCTTAAGATGACATTATACTGGTTAGTCAATAGCCATATTGATGAATCACCAATACTACCAGATACCGATGCATTAATAATATCTGGAATCCCATCGCCGATACACAAATTCGTATTGTCCGAGGTAGCGATTATACCACCATCGGGTTTATTATCCATTGCAAAAGTCAATCCTTGAGAAAGGAAAAAGATAGCAATTATGACAATCAAAGAATACGAATTAGATCCGTTGCCAAACCTGAGTCTCATAAAGTATATAGTTAATTTTGAAAAATCTAGTTTATAAGGCTCATTAACAGAGGATCGCACGAGTGGCGAATGCCGTGTGCAAACTAGATCAGGTGGTGGTCTACCCTTCAAATGTACAAAACATATAACAATAATTTATAATATGAATAAAAAATTGGAATAAAATTTGTCTATGATATCACAGAAGTCTTTTTGAAAGGCTGAATTGCTCTAAAAACCAATAGAATAGAACCTATGATTGTTATTACAATTGCGATACTAATAGTCGTCGTCTACGGAGAAAAGTTGATCAAAGAGTCAATGCAATAGAGGGGATCATTACTTTACAGAATCATACATGAGTCGAACGTCATCCTCACTAAATGTACCGATAAGGCCCGTCTGAAAAATATATTCTTTGTCACCTTGGATTTTGACATATCTGAAATCATAATTTAAGACTTCATCTATTTTTTTTTCATAAATGAATCCATCTTCGTATTCTTCCAGTATTTTAGAAAAGTATGTGCTTTGTTTTACTGACTTAAGTTGATCTGCTATAATATCGCTCTTTTCAAAAGTAGTCGCATCTGAGCCTAAGATCTGCACATAATAATTATCTCCCGCTTTCACAGTCACATCCTTCCATACACCCATATCATCAGTGACAACTTCTGCGCCATCTGGAGCATTAATGCTAATCGGTAGTCCATGAGATAATAGGTCGAGCTTCAGCAGGTGGCTCGCAGGATCTGTCTTACAGCTGGTCAAAAATAGGATACTTAGAACTGAAAGAGCATATATGGTTCTCATAGGGTAAATGTATAAATAATAAGACCCAACTACATATTTATATATGTGTAATTGGGTCTCAATTTAATTTTTGGATTTAGGTCCTCCTTACTCTATAGTCTTTAGCTCTTCCGATACTTATCTTTAGCTCTTCCGATATTTAATAGAGCATCCGATTGCCTTAGTAGTAGCGGGGTCGGGGTCCATCCCCTTCTCTATAGAAGAGATAGCATTATCTACATAATTCATATCTACCATACTGGCGTCTCCTGGATTATCATCGATGGCTCCTATATATCTGACGACCATGTCTTTATCTAAGACGTATACATGAGGTGTCTTAGTCGCACCATATACTGGGAAGACACTCTGATCTGCATCAAATACATACGGAAATTCAAAGCCTTTCTCCTTAGATCTGACTTGCATAGCCTCATAGCTATCTCCGCTCTTGATGTTAGGATCATTCGGATTGATAGCGATTACTGGATACCCTGCTGATGCATATTTCTGATGCATTTCATTGATTCTGTCTTCATATTTGACTGAAAAAGGACAAGTATTGCATGTAAATATGACAACATAGCCCTTGGCACCCTCAAAATCACTCAGAGATACCATATCTCCACTAATGCTCTTTAATGAAAAATCAGATGCTTTATCTCCTACTTTATACCCATCACCTGGGTTAATCTCGGCGTGTAACTGTACTGATAAAAAACATCCGACTAAAAATGACAAAATGAAAAACTGTTTCATAATTTATATTTTTATTGAATTAATCATTGACGTAATTTCCTCTACAGAGCTGAACTCTTCCTCCTTGAATATGGAAGCATCGCCGCTGTAAATATATGTGGCAGGTATAGCCCCACTCCACTCTGTATTGACCTTGTCTAACCAATTATTGTATTTAGTATCTGCCAGCACGACGACTTTAGATTGTAGTGCTCGTTCCTTGAGAAAAGGCTTCAACTTAGATTCTATTTGATTCTTAAAATCTAATGAGACTAATACGACTTCTATACCATCTGTCTCGTGTAACTCTTCGAAATAAGGTAGTTCTTCCACGCATGGCTTACACCAAGTCGCCCAGAAATTAATCACAAAGATCTTGTCCTCTCCGCTATGTAATACATGCTCAAAATCATCAAATGACTCATATATAGTAAGCTCTGCCTGCCCTTGAATGGTACCAAGCAATGCCACATATAAAGAAATAGATACTAAAATAAGCTTCATTTTAACAGATTTCGACATGATAAAAACGCAATACCTGGCAGAATGTTTCATCTCGTCTAATTCAGCTTATAGCTTAAGCCTATATTCTTCAGTTCATCTATGAATTTTGAATCAGCATTTACCTTCTTTTCCAGGGACACTAATTTAATGTCTAGCTCATCTTCCATATCATAGACCTCCATAGATAGATTATGCTTTCCCTTATACTCAATGAGAATCGTATTGAGCTTCTGAATCACATGCTGGTCGATCTGGGAGAGTCCCATCTGAATGGTAATAGACTTAGTCAATGCCCTCCCTACAGAATCAAGAAGTCTTATGTCTTTTACTTTAAAATAAGTATTATCATTATAACCCTGGGCGAACATTCCTTCTAAATAGATCACCTGACCAGATATCAGCAGCTCCCTATATTTTAAATAATCATCTCTGTATAATCTAAACTCTAAAGCCCCATTAAAATCTTGGATGGTGAATCTGCCATAGCCAAGACCTTTCTGATTCATACCGTGGAATGCCTCTGTCACTAATCCAGCTAACTTAAGATTCCTCCCTTCTGACGTATGAGCTTTCTCAAGATTACATGTAGTAAAATGCTCTAACTCCAGCTTATAGTCATCTAAGGGATGTCCACTAATGTAGATTCCAGTGACTTCTTTTTCTTTTTCAAGTTTAGTGATGAGTGGCCAAGATCTCGATTTTGGCATGACAGGTGTACTGATATACGCGTCAGATATATCACCAAATAATGAATTTTGATTTTGAGATTTTTGATTCTGATAGGTATTCCCGAATCTCAGAGCATGCTCTAAGAGAGTATCAAAATTCTCAGATTCTGCAAAATAAGTAGCTCTTGTATGTCCAAAAGAATCTAATGCTCCGCTTAAGATTAAGCTTTCAACACACTTCTTATTCATGGCACGCAGACTCACCCGCTTGGTTAATTCGAATATATCTTCAAAATTGCCATTCTCCCTTTCTTCTAATAATGCCGTGACAGGACCTTCGCCCACACCTTTGATCGCAGATAATCCAAATCGGATCTGTCCTTGCTCATTCACATTGAACTTCATGCGACTTTCATTAACATCTGGCCCGAGGACCTCAAGCTTCATACGCTTGCACTCTCTTAAAAATTTATTGAGACTGTCAATGTTGTTCTTATTGTGATTCAAGACGGAGGCCATGAATTCTGCAGGAAAGTGGGCCTTCAGATAGGCTGTTTGAAATGCGATGTATGCATAGCAAGTCGAGTGAGACTTATTAAATGCGTATGATGCAAATGCCTCCCAATCCTTCCATATTTTCTCTACTGTCGCAGGAGGGTACCCGTTCTTCTCGCAGCCTTCTTCAAACTTAGGCCACATCTGATCTATCAGCTTCTTCTTCTTCTTACCCATCGCCTTTCTCAGCATATCTGCCTCACCCTTAGAAAAGCCTGCAAGCTTCTGAGATAAGAGCATCACTTGCTCCTGATAGACAGTGATCCCATAGGTATCGGATAGATATTCTTTCATATCGTCGAGATCATATCGGATCTCTTCCTTGCCATGTTTTCTGGCGACGAAGTTAGGAATGTACTGCATCGGTCCAGGGCGATACAGGGCATTCATCGCGATGAGATCATCGAACTTATCAGGCTTTAGCTCTTTCAGACTCTTCTGCATTCCGGTAGACTCATATTGGAATATACCCACTGTATCACCTCGCTGAAATAACTCATATGTTGCTTCATCTTCCAATGGAACAGTATCTATATCGATCTCAACTCCTTTACCAGTCTTGATGATATCTACAGCATCCTTAATGATCGTCAGCGTCTTCAGTCCTAGGAAATCCATCTTGAGTAAGCCAGCCTCCTCCACGACACTGTTATCAAACTGACTGACCAATAAATCTGAATCCTTTGCCACGGATACTGGTACATAATTAGTGATGTCATCTGGTGTGATGATGACACCACATGCATGTATACCAGTATTCCTGACAGAGCCTTCCAAGGCTTTAGCAGATCTGATCATCTCACCTATCTGAGTCTGCTCCTGAGCCATCGCTCTGAACTTGATGGCCTTTTCGACATCTTCAGGAATCATGTCCTTCTTCAGCTTAGCATCTATCCCTCCATCTGCTAATACTTTTTTAAGTGATGCACTCAGATGTGTGGGGAATGTTTTGGTCACACCAATGACCTCATTCAGCGGCACCTGCATGACTCTCCCTACATCTCGAATGCTTGACTTTGCTGCCATCGTACCATAGGTGATGATCTGTGCAACTTGATTCTGACCATACTTATCTATCACATAATCTATGACCTTACTCCTCCCCTCATCATCAAAATCTATATCAATATCCGGCATCGATACACGCTCTGGATTCAGAAATCTCTCGAATAGTAGGTCATACTTAATCGGATCAATATTAGTGATGCCTAGACAGTATGCCACAGCAGACCCAGCTGCTGATCCCCGCCCTGGCCCCACAGATACACCCATCTGCCTTGCAGTCGTCGTAAAGTCTTGTACGATTAAGAAATATCCTGGATATCCCGAGTTCTTAATCACTTCTAATTCAAAATTCAGACGCTCCTCTATGATTGCAGAGATACTGCTGTACCTCTGTTTAGCACCTTGAAAAGTCAAATGTCTTAAATATTCATCCTGTGTGTTAAATCCCTGCGGAAGTGGATATGCTGGCAGAACGACATCTCGTGTCAGCTCTAAATTATCTACTTTGCCAACGATGTCCATCGTATTGTCAATGGCTTCTGGGATATCTGAGAAGATCGCATTCATCTCAGCTTGCGTCTTGAAGTAAAAGTCTGAACTAGGAAACTTAAATCGATCCGTATCTATGATATTAGATCCTGTATTCACGCAGAGTAGAATGTCGTGAATGCCTGAATCTTCTTCCTCTACATAATGTGAATCATTAGTGGCTATGACCTTGACATTATACTTTTTAGCTAATCCGATCAATACTTGATTCACATCCTCCTGACTCATCCCAGTATCATCAATGGTCTCTAATCCTCCATGGCGCTGAAGCTCTATGTAATAATCCTCTCCGAATAAGTCTATCCACCATTTCAGTAAGGTCTCTGCTTTTTCGGGGTTTCCCTTTAGGATAGTCTGAGGTATCTCTGCTCCGATACAGCAACTCGTGGCGATGATACCCTCACTGTACTGAGCTAAAAGTTCTTTATCTATTCTGGGAAACTTGCCATAAAGTCCTTCTTTAAACCCAAATGAACATAGCTTACTTAAATTCTGGTAGCCAGTCTTATTTTTTGCTAATAATAGCTGATGGTGTCTGACATCCTTCTCCCCGGCTGACTTAGAGAATGAACGCTTATGTCTATCTGCAACTAAATAAAACTCGCAGCCGACAATGGGCTTAATATCTCTTTTATTCGCTTCGGCCACAAACTTAAAAGCGCCAAACATATTACCATGATCTGTCAATGCTACGGCGGTCTGACCATCTAGCTTGGCCTTATCCATCATCTTAGCTATATCAGACGCTCCGTCTAATAAAGAATATTGAGTATGGCAGTGGAGGTGGCTGAAATTAGGCATGGGTCAATATATGATGGATCTCATACATACACAATCTATAGGATGGATTATTTCTGAAATCGCTCTATTATATAAAATACTTCTCTCGAAAACTCTTGAAAATACATCTCTGAAATCACCGTCTTAACTATTTTCTTGCCTCGTCTCCTTCTGATTATTTTCTAAATGAATGTGCATCGTAAAAGAAGGCTGCAACTTTAGCTAGTCTTGTGTAAAAATGTTGCTAATGAAAAGGAGATACCTGTCAACCATCAGATATTGAGGGTAATTTTGTAAAGCAACTTTTGACCAGAAATATTGTAGATTATAGAGTCTAACTGATACAATTTAACATTTTTCCAATGGAGCGTAGACATCAAATGGGCAAAAGACAATCTGAATGCAGAAGAAGGACTATTCCTCGTGGAGATACAAAGACTGCTGATCTTAACCGACGTACTGGTCTGGCATTGAGTCAGCATATAATCATTTAATCTCTTGGTTAGCCAATGGAATTGATATCACTCTTTTAAATAACAGAGAATTTCTCTTCTCTCAATTTTACTGCCCCTACGATAAGTATTAAGAGTGAGAGTGAGATTAGTCCCCATTCTCCCATGGTTGGGATTTTATTGGCAAGTGGATCTACTGGGGGAGCTTCAACAAAAAGAAACGCTTCTGTTGAGTTCAACTCGTCTTCATCCCATGACTCCATGTCAAAAACATTACCCATACAGGATATAGTAAATGAATCTTCTGTCCCAAGTCCAAAGGAAAAATGTACTTCTCTAATAAGCGTTATACATGAGAACGGTTCAATAGAAAGATCAACTAAAAATTCTACTTGACTTGGCTGATTATCCACAATCTCAGCACCATCTAATGAAACCATAGATGCTGAGCTATTACAAACAACGACTTGATCTATAATTGTGCTATCGACAACTATACTCGATATAAAGACTGAGCCCGCTGCTAAAGAAGGATCACAAGGTATTGTACCAAAAGATATCGAACCATCAGGTCTTAAGTCTGCCGAGGTCCAAGACTGACTGTCAAGAGTTGTGGCTCCGCAAGCTATGGTAAAACCATCATCGCCACCCAAGCCAAAATCAAAATCAAGATCTTTAAGTAAAGTAACACATCCATTAGCCGGAATAGTCAAGAAAGGTATATCACTCATATTACCGCCATCATCAGATACAACAGCACCACTTAATACGACTTCTGAAGACGAAGTATTACAGACTGTAACTCTATCAGGGTTATTACCAGTGAAGGCAGCTCTAATAGATATTGAAGAGGCATCAGCAGCATTGCAACTTTGAGGTGGTGCACCAAAAGTAGTTAAGCCTCCACCTGAGGCAGTAGCCGAAGCAAATGTAGTACCCTCACAACTGATAGTAAAGCTATCTCCACTACCCAATCCAAAATCAAAATCAACTCCTCTAACTAATCTTACACAACTTTCAGCAGGAACCATTAAAGAGCCAATAGTTTCAACATTTGATGGATTACTATCAACAATCATAATCATACCACTCAAAGACACTGGTTCAGTTGAATTATTACAAATGACGACATAATCTGTATTACTTGTATTGATGGCATATATATCGATGCTTGCTGCATCAGCAGGATCGCACTGACTTTGCGCATGATATGCTACTAATGAAAAAATGCAGATAATAATAATTCTAACTAATGAAGACATGTTTGAGATTTTAATATTAAGCGTCGGCTAAGATAATAAGATATAGGAATCATATTGTTAATTGGTATATAAATAAAATTATAATTTAAGAGAAATATACCTGAAAAGGGTAACAAAAGCATCAGTATTTGCCTCTAATGACTACTTCTATCATTCATTAATAATTAAAGCAATAAATGACAAATTCTATAATAAATATAGTCCTTGCGGACGACCACCAAATTGTATTAGATGGGATAAAGACTTTACTCATGCAGGAAGATAACTTACACATACTTGGGGCTTTCACTAACGGGTCTGAAGCTGTACAATATTGTCAAAATCATCATGTAGATGTCGCCCTCTTAGACATCAATATGCCTATCCTCAATGGCATAGATGCATGTGAAGCTATCGTAAGTACCCTACAGACAAAAGTCATTGCACTGACCAATCACCAAGAATTAGCATTCATATACAGAATGCTCAATGCAGGAGCACATGGGTACCTGCTCAAATCTGTGGATCGAAAAACACTCGTAAATGCAATCAATGCTATATATAATGGACAAACGTTCTTCTGCCCAGATGTCAGACGGCTTCTCATTTCTATGGATTCCTACCACAATGTAGATGAGGACGAAAAATCTCCACGTCTATCGAGACGAGAAAAAGAAATCCTTAAACTGATCATTCATGAGAATACCACAAAAGAAATAGCAAGCCAGCTCTTCATAGGGCAAAGCACTGTAGACACTCATCGAAAAAACTTACTGAAAAAACTAAGAGTAAAGAATACAGCAGGCCTTGTAAGGTTAGCCTATGAGACCAACTTATTGGCAGTATAAAGGAAGATTAAAGCAGAGCATGAATGATGTCTATTCGAGAAAGTATTGCAAAGAAAGTTGTTATTACTCATTGTGGATTATTGTTCTATTGTCTTGCTGCAGTATCTATGCTCAAGATACGTTATTAATAAATCAAGAATATCCTGTTACTTCCTTATCACAGCATGTAGAATACTATATCGACAGCGATCAGAATCAGAGTATTAGAGACGTATACTCTTTAACTGAGCATTGGCATTCGCATTCTAAAGACAAACTATTCTTTAGTCCTCAGAATGCACATCATTGGGTTTCTTTTTCAGTTAAAAATATTGGAAGTGAATCAATGAATGCGATTCTTAACATAGCATATGCCCATGTAGCTAACTATAAAATCTATGAAGTCGATAAAGATGGTAAAATCATACAGTCAGAAATGCATGGCGATAATTACCCATTCAAGCAGAGGGAAATCTATCACCCACACTTCATTCATTCGATAAATCTTAATGCATCAGAGTCAAAGACGATCATTCTATTCTTTGATCAGGAAGGTCAGGACCTTCAGCTACCATTATTCTTATCCAGTGAAAAAAGATTCTTTGAGAATGACCATAACACCAGACTGATTACAGGATTTAGCTTTGGTCTGAGCATGATAGTTATCTTGGGTCTAATAGGACTATACTTCTTTTATAAAGCTAAGTATATCCTACTTCAGGTATTTACTTCTATTAGCAGTATGTATTATGTAGTAGCAGAAGAAGGTTATGGCTTCATGTACCTGTGGTCTGACTTTCCAATTATGAATGGCATTTCTCGGCCTTTGTTTTTGGGATTCGTAGCTGTGTTTTCGCTACTATTCACGCTGGACTTATTACAGGTTAGAGAAAGTATTCATAGCAGGCTTTATCATAGCATCTTTCTTATGATGGGATTCTATATCATCTACATCTTAGCAGCACATCCACTATTCTTACTTCCCATATATAGTGAATATAATATTGCCTTTTTAATTAGCACTTTTCTACTGCTGACATTGGTTTTATTTGTGATTAATCTATCCATCTGCATCTATCATATCTTTTTGTTTAGAAATACTGATGCATATATTTTGACTGGTATTTTTTCACTTTTAGTTATTGCACTATCTATCAGAACCCTTTCATTTCATGGGCTAAGTTCCAGCCACTTTTTAATTAGTCATACGGGAATATTTACTCTAACGCTTCAGACGATTCTGATCGGGTTCTATTTATTTTATAAAACACTCCAGATCATAAAACAAAATCAAAAGATCTCGATACAGATAGCAGAAGAACGGCAATCCGCATCCGAATCAATTATAGATTCATTACATCAGGAAAGAGAAAGAATATCGATGGATATTCATGATAGCCTAACGAGCTTAGTAACGGCAGCCAAGATGAATCTAGAGGCACTACCAGAGGAGCATCAACATTTACATCATGACAAAAAATATCAAACATCAATAAACTTACTCAAAGACATAAGCTATGAAATGAGAGCTATCTCACATAACTTGATGCCAAAAACACTCCAGACTTTTGGCCTGAAAGCAGAACTATATAAAAGGGCAAATGATATACAGGCCAGCCATGATATTACAATCACTCTGGAAGATTATGGATTCGACAATCGACTTCCAGAAAGAATCGAAATAGAGCTATATCATATCTCGATGGAAGTGATCGATAATGTGATAAAATATTCAAAAGCAAAGCATCTATTAATCCAATGTAATGTATATGATGATGAAGTCAACATCATATATGAAGATGATGGCATTGGCTTTGATATTAAAAAATTATCACCTCACTCTAATGGCATTACGAATATCAAGAATAGGACTAAATGGCTGAATGGTCAGATCGATATTGACTCGATAAAAGGAGTAGGCACCACGATCACAATAAATATACCTGTAGTCATCACAGCTAAGTAAATATTGAATATCCTAAAATATTTCGAACGTGCTATAGCTACTTAGTATGAGCACGTACTTACTCTCGTGTATACTACAGATAGAGGATGCTCATCCTTTATTGAACTAACTTGTCTCAGGCTTGAAAAATCTTCTTCGCTGTAGCTGTTGTTATTTTTGCTAATTCTTCAATAGATATGTGATGAAGCTCAGCTATCTTATCAGCAATGATGGGTATGTATTTTGGTTCATTTCTCTTGCCTCTATATGGATGAGGTGTTAGATAAGGAGCGTCAGTTTCTAATACTATGTATTCGAGTGGAATGTCTTTTACTACATCAGCTAATCCAGAATTTTTAAATGTGACGACACCACCTATGCCTATATAAAAGCCTAAATCAATGATGGCTTTTGCCTGCTGTATAGTCCCAGAAAAACAATGAAAAATACCAGTCAATGCTACAGACTTATTGGCTCTTACCATCTCAATACATTCGTCCAATGAATCTCTGGAATGAATAATCAGAGGCAATGTCAGCTCATTAGACCATTCTATTTGTATTTTGAAGGCTGCCTGCTGCTCATTCATATGATCACGACTCCAGTAGTAATCTAGTCCCACTTCACCTACAGCCACGTAAGGGTGACTGGTCAATTCTCTATGAATGAGCTCTAATTCTTTCTCATAGTCGCCATCCACCGAACATGGGTGTAGCCCCATCATGGGAATGCACACCTCTGGATATTCTTTCTGCGTTTGGCGCATAGCTGCTATATACTTAGAATCTATATTAGGCATATATAGCTTGCTTACTCCTGCTTCTATCGCTTGATCAATGCACTCTGCTCGATCATCATCAAACTTTTCTACATAAATATGGGTATGTGTGTCTATAAACATATTTTTACATTTAGATGGCAAAAAAACAAAAATACTACGTGGTATGGAAGGGTCATGAGCCTGGAATTTATAAAAGCTGGTCTGAATGTTTGTCGCAAGTTAAGAATTATCCGGGTGCAGAGTATAAGGCCTTTCCTAATGAAGTAGCCGCCGAAGCTGCTTATGCAAATCAATATGACGACTACAAGAAAAAAGGATCGAAAACAACAGTCAAAACAGATTATAGCCTAATAGATGACATTATAAAAGATAGTATAGCGGTCGATGCAGCTTGTAGTGGAAATCCGGGTGCTATGGAGTATCGAGGCGTAAAGACATTTACAAAGGAAGAGTTATTTATACAAGGACCTTATAAAATGGGGACTAATAATGTAGGCGAGTTCTTAGCGTTAGTTCACGGATTAGCTATGTTACAAAAAGCTGGGAATGACCATACATCTATTTATTCAGATTCAAAGATTGCCATCGGATGGGTGCGGAAAGGTAAGGCGAAAACTAAACTTAAGAGAACACCAAAGAATGATATTCTATTTCAGCTGATCGCAAGAGCAGAATCATGGATTGCATCAAATAAATGGAAAAATCCTATTCTCAAGTGGGAAACTAAGATATGGGGCGAAATTCCTGCAGACTTCGGAAGAAAATAAATCCATCAGAATCTATAGAACTTCATTTTATAGTCAGCGTCAACCACTCCCTTCTTGATTCCCTCTAACTTTCGTTTGAGCAGCCGTTTTTTCACAGGCTTTAAATAATCAAGGAATAACTTCCCTTCCAGATGATCATATTCATGCTGAATCACCCGTGCATTCATACCATCGAACGTTTCTTCTATCGTATTGAATGCTGGATCTTGGAATTTTAATGTGATTTCTCTCGGTCTTTTTACTTCTCCTCTGATATTGGGAATACTCAGACATCCCTCTTCATAAGACCATTCGTCGCCTTCTTCGCTAATTTTTTCTGGATTGATAAAGACACGCTTAATACCGATCAGATCTTCTTCATCCTCCATCACCTGAATCGTGTCCATGATAAATATCCTGATGGAATGACCTATCTGCGGCGCTGCCAGGCCTACACCGTGGGCATTATACATGGTCTGCCACATGTTCTCGATAAAGCCTTCTAAATCTTCAAAATCTTCCTCTACTGGACTTGTCACTTTTTTAAGAATGGGATGTCCAAAAGCTATAACTGGTAATATCATTATATATGTCCTAAATATTCCTGCAAAATAATAACTGCACTCATTTTATCTACTAAGTGTTTGTCTTTTCGTTTTTGTTTTTTTATGCCGCTCATGTAAATGACTTCTTTCGCTCTTTGAGTTGTAAAGCCTTCATTAATGGTATCTATACTGATGTCAGGATACTTTTGCTTTATATCACTGATAAATTTCAGAATTAGCTTGACTAAAGGAGTCGGATTATCATCTTCATATGTAGGCATACCCAGCACAATCTTATCTACTTTCTCTCGATCAAAATAGGCTTCTAAGTAAGTCATTAGCTCAGAGGTAAGTATTCCTGCTACTGGGCTTACGATGATCTGCATCGGATCTGTACACGCTATGCCACTTCTCATTTCACCATAATCAATAGAGATAATTCTCGCCATAATGAATATAACCAATCAAGTCGTTTTAAAGTTTTGTGAGGCCGCAAGATAACCAAAGTAGCTAAAATAAAAAGGTCCCTTCCGACTATCCGGAAGGGGACCTTATCCCAAAAACAGTAAACTATTATTTTAAATAATTAGTCGATTATAATCATTTGCTTCGTCATCGACTGACCATTCGTCACAAGTGTATAGTATAATACACCTGAGTAATTCAATTCTTGCTTCGATAATGTTAATTCATTATACCCTTGACCATAAGACCCAGATACGGACTTTAGTACCTGACCGGTCAATGAATGAACTGAAAGTGTCGCATCACCAGCCTGAGGCATATCAAATCCTATCTGCGTCATAGCAGAGAATGGATTAGGTGAATTCTGATAAAGTACAGCTGTCTGGTCTGCTATAACCGCCTCCTGATCTAACAAGATAACTTCCATAAGCTGATCATCTCTGTAAGCTTCTGCCTTAGTTATTGAAGAACTTATGCCTATCAAATTCTCTGTATATCCTTCTTCTGAAATTAGTGCAAATTCTAACATAAATAGAGATTCACCTGCAGCTAAGGACTGACCAGCTTCATTATTCCAACTTACAGTAATCTTACCTTCAGAATTATGTATACCGAAGTTATTCATACTCATGTCAGTAGACTGCTCTAAAACAGACACTAATTCAAGAGTCGTATTATCATAGTCTATGGTGAATTGGTACCCACTGACTTCTTGATCGGTAGCTGACATCACAGGTACTTTAATGTGCCCTTCTGCCTGCTCTAACTGATCTATATGAAGTGCAAACACTTCACTGCTTCTACTTTCTGCTCTGTGGAATCCGCTCATAGCTGCTGAGAAGTTGATGTCTCCTGTCTTCACACCTACGAAGTGAATGTCCATACTATTACTCAGCTCATTGATAGAATAATCAGCATTGTAGTTCTCAGACAATGGTCTGTCCTCATCAAAGAATTGATAATCTTTATCTACAAAATTCCAAACCTTGTTATTCTGGAAAGTATCATCGATTCCGAGGATCACTCTTCTTAAATTTAAAATATCTAATGCTGATATATTCTTATCCGCATTAATATCTGCTGCTATCATCTTATAAGGTGAATCAATTAATCTGGATCCAAGAATGTGCTTTTGTATTAATACAATGTCAAGTGTCGTGACACCTTCTATCGGATCATCTTCTTTAGTAGGCGCTATGATGTATTGACCACCGACTGGCATATTAGGAAATGCGTAATAGCCTTCATCATTAGTCATAGCAGCTTCAGTAGTACCTCCTTTCAGATTGACTGATACTTCAGCTATGGAAGCATTGTCCGCCCTCGATACAATACCACTTATCCTTGCACTCATTCCTTGCTGCACTCCTCCTCCTTGTTGATCACGATCTACACCTTCACAATTATTACCATTGTCTTGAACAGACAGCGATGTAGTACATACCGATTGTCTAACAGCGCCATCACTGCCATGAGCATTTCGATTACCATCCGGATCCAAGGAAGTAAAATAGATATCAACGAATACTGGTGAATTATCAAAGTCACGACAGAAGAATGTCTTATTCGGCTCAAATGAATCCGCTTCAAATGATAGCTCTACCGAGTAACCAGCACACGCAGCGTCTACAGGAAGTGTGAAGTCAGTAGCCCATAATTCAACAGTACCATCTTCCATCAGATCTACCGCTAATCCATTGATACAATATGCTGTAGGTGCTTTACAGTTCTCTACTGCTATCGTATCTATTCTGTGATCTACATTGCCACACTCATCATATAATGCTATGTTAAGGATGTGCTTACCGACAGGATAATTACCGATAAGTGTCAGTGTAGAACCTTCTACTGTACCTGCTAATGCCCCTAAATCCGCAGGATTATCCACAATTGAATTTTCATCTGGCTCTATGCAAAAAACCCATTTCAGATCAGTATTATTACTACATACACTATTGCTCCTGCCTTCATATTCTAACATCACTGTACCTAATCCACAATTAGGATCGAAGCTACAGAACTTATGTTTAGTAGAATCAGGTTGTAAGATTGTCGGAGCCAGAGAGTCTATTACATAAATGATTTGTGGATCAAGAACGACTCGATCGTCAAAGACTCCTGGGACATTATTATTCAAGTTACACCAGTTGATCACAGTCCATGTTCTGATTATTTTATAGCAATAGTCTGTAGGTCGCGTTGTAGATGCTTCGCAATTCATATCAAATCCTGACTCAAATACTTGATCCTCATACTGAATGCCAATCAAGTCACACTGATCTTCTCCTGGGAATTTTGGCTCACCAAAAGTAGTTGAAGGAAACTGATTTTCAGTATTATTTCTGTCAGTGACACAAAATCTTATATCAGCTGCTACGAGTATATTTATGGTCGTATCACGTAGCATATCTTGATTGATACTTTCAAAATTGAATGTATCAGTCGCTTTAAAGTCTAACTCTTGCTTACAAGATGCTTCACCTCTATCTAATATACCATCCTCATCAGAATCTATGAAAAACTCTCTCAGGATCGTTCCTCTTCCACACTGGTCTCTATTGTCATCTATCAGTTCTACGAGATCATATCTTCCAGCACAATTACCTAAGACAAATCCATTACTAAATTTTAAGATTCCTTTTAAACTATCTGGAACGGTCTCACTTGCGCCATGCCTTCCAGGATATATCGCTATAAAATTAGCAGCTGTAGTCCCTGATCCAGTTAATGTAAATCCAGGCGAAAGTGCATCTATGGGGCCACCCTGTACTATTGCTCCGAATGTGGATGAAAGATTATTCACATCTACTCCTTCAAATTCACATGCTACCATTAATGACGGCGGGCATTCTAAAATGGGTACAGTCTTATCTTGCAGCGTCGCAGATATCATACATTCATTGAAGTTACCCCACTTATCTACGGCTCTTAGTACGACCATATTTTCATCATTGGCTAAGTCATTACAGCAGAAATGTATCTTACTACTGAATCCACAAGGATTCTCTAATTCTATGATATAATACCTTTCTGTACCACTTAAACTATCTGGCTTTTGTCCATTTACATCTACAATACCATCGACTGACATCCAGTAATCAGGAACAGGAGAACCTTTAAATGCCTCAACACGCTTCTCTAACCAATCTTCCTCTAATTGGATAGAATCTCTTTCAGCAGCCACCTTTACATCAAAATCACCATTACCATCTATGAAAGAAAGATAACCACCGTGTGCTATTGATAAATTAATCGCCTTATCATATATCACTGAATCTGAAGACAAATAATAGTAGTGTCCTCTAAATTGTCCAAGTGATGTAAAATGGTCAAAAACTGGAGGATGCTCCTCACAATCACAACCATCTGGATTCATTTTTCTAACAAGGATAGACTTAAGCTTACAGTCATCATAACTGCCATCGTCAAAAGATGAACCGTGTACTTCAGCTGATCCACTATTAGAAATGGATATCACTAAATTATTATCACATATCGCTACTGGAGGTGTGTTATCCCATACGGATACTCTGATCGTATCATCTGTAAAATTATGACACTGGTCAAAACCTCTGTAGATGACATCATGCTCACCTTCTGGTACAGATATACGTTTTTGACTGGCAGTCGCCGATTGAAAGTTCTTTAGTACACCTAATGGGTGTATCACATCTATATGTGATAACATACCACAACCATCCTCAAATCTAGTCTCCGGTAAAGTGAAAGTACCAAGACAGTCATATCCATTAGTGGATACTTCAAAGTCTGGAAAACTATCTAAGACGACAGGCGCCGTAGTATCTGCTATTTCTATAATCTGATTACATAATATAGTTCCCTCAGCAGAGCAGTGCCATTCTCTAATAGACCATGATCTCATGACTTTAGTCACACATCCAGTCCTTCCTAAGAATAAGTCTTGATAAGTGACCCCTATATTACAATTAGTCAATAGACTCACTGATTCGCCTAATCCACTGTCCATAGGATAAAGAATGGTTGTGTCTCTTTCTACACCAGCTGTAGCATCAATATCTTTGATTAAGAATGGAAGACCTGCGCCACCATCAGACTCTAAAAATGGCCCGGGAACTTGTATGATTCCATTAGGCGTATTCAAATCTATTAGTCTTTTAGTATCTAAATCAGTACAATCGAATGCTGTACCTAATGAAAAAACAAAAGTATCAGGGCATACAAGTAGTGTACTGTCCAACGTAGGATTATTCTCATCTCTTATAGGAGCATTATTAAAATCCATGGTGAATTCAGGAAAGATTCTCTCCACTCCTACTACGAAGTCACATGTGTTTGATTTATTGCCAAATTTGTCTACAGCAAATGCTCTGATATCAATAATCCGCGTAAAAGAGATCTCTCCTGGAGCACATCCTGCTGGTCTATCATCACGTGTGACTATGACTAATTCAAATTCGCTGCATTCATCAACTGCAGTTCTCATTAGTGCCATAGGCAAATCGTCTGCTTCACAACATTTTACTTTAGTTGTATCTGGGATAGGAACGCCCATAGGATCTACCATCATTGATACTGGACAATTGATCACTGGAGGCCTCTTATCTTCTATTAAGACAAAATTCCAACAAGTGTTTAGAATTTCACCATTAGCCCCTATTGCTTGGATTTCAATTTGTACTTCTTCCGAAGTATGATCTCCTGCATTAGACCACATAAAGTCATCCGTATAAGCCAACCCACTCATTTTATCAAGTTCCACGCCGTGGTGATCCTTTATTACTATAGTGTATGAACTTGCAGCCGTACATTCATCCGTCAATAAATCATCAGGACTTATATCGGCATCACAGATAGGACCATTTGGTCCAGTAGATACACCGATAGAGATGTTTACTGATTTACAAGACATTGAACAGGCTTGCGCCGAAAGAGTGGAATATGATAGCATTGATGTTAAACACAAAAACAGAACACAAAATGCTTTGTGTCTGTAGCTAAATATTCGAGTACTAAGCTTTGCTTTCCTCATGAGATACCTTTTGTTGATGAATGCTACTGCTTTGGGAACTACTTAATCGTAGCACTTTTGTAACATCAATCTATTGTTAAAGAAATATTGATTTTCAACTTACGATCGATACGATCACAGTTCTAAAATCATTGGTAGGTTGGTGTATTTCTCTAGGTATTCTATTATCAGAAAACTGGGTTGGAAAATAATTAGTTTGGTTAGGTTCGAATAGAAGCGATTTTGAGACACTTCGATTACAAGAACAAATATAGATTTTCTTTAATGTGTAACGCTACCCTTTATTTGGTATTTTTGAAATTTAATTTTTCTAATATAAAAAAAGCCCCCCTACATAAATGTAGAGAGGCCATCCCAAAAACCGATTTTATCTTAATTGATCGAGATACTATCGGTATAACTCAATCTCCTATTCAATCACAATCATTTTCTTGGTTGCTGTGAAATCACCGCTCTGTAGCTCGTAGTATAATACGCCTGCTACATTCACTTGATTTCTTGTCACTACGATCTCATTGTAACCTTTTGCATAGTCACCGTCGATCTTAGTTACCATCTTACCTGCTACATCGAATATTGTCAATGTTGCTTCTCCCGCTTCAGGCAATGTAAATCCTATTGAAGTTTCTGCTTCAAACGGATTAGGATTATTCTGGTACAGATCAAATGCTGCTACTCCTGAATCGTCTCCGATCGCTAAGCTTACATCCATTCTATCCAAGTTTTCTCCTACATATGCCTCTGCTACAGTAATTCCTGAGTTTAACTCAAGTGATGAGCTTAACTGTGTCGCTACATTAGACTTAAAGACTAATGTGAACAATACTTCATCGGAGCTTACTGCTATTGCTTCTGACCAACTCATTGTCATCTGACCTTTGTTGATTCCCACATTTGCTTCTGTTGCATTGATCGCACCCGCTTCTACTCCTTCGAGTGTCAGTCCTGTGTGATTCAATGTAAACTGATATCCAGCTACTTTATTGAAGTTATTAGCTCTCACTGCTACTCTTACTGTCTCACCTGCTGATAAGGTCTGATTCTCTGCTGTCAACTCTAATGTACCATTAGATCTTGTTGAAGCTCTCATCAAGCCATTAGCTTGTGCATTACCATTGACGTCTCCAATCTTAACTGCTACGAAGTCTTCACTCATCATATCAGTAGATAAGTTATTCACATTCACTGCTTCATCGAAAGGCCATGGTGAACTTGCATCTGCAAATGTCTGTGATGCATCTACGAATCTCCAGCTACTATTTGCTGGTAACTCATTGTATGTTCCTAAGATCAGTTTTCTTAGCTCTACAAGATCACTTGCAGAAATAGATCCACTGTTGTTAATATCTGCTGCTAAGTACTGGTAAGCATTTTCAAATACTGCTGTATTTAAGATATGCTTCTGGATCAATACGATATCAAACGTACTGACACCATTTAAATACTCATCATCTTTCTCCGCACTTAAGTTATAGTCAAAAGTTAACGGGTTACTTGCGAATGAGTACTCTCCTGAATTATCAGTCTGTCTCGTCTTAGGATACTCCTGACCAGCTGCACTATTTGCATTCACTGTGGTATTCTCTACCATGTCTCCGAATGCTGTAGCTACACTACCTGCAATCATTGCTCCTGCTCCTGGCTCTGCTTCTCCATTACATGATCCTCCTACTAAGACACCGACTGTACAGAAATCACCGTTCCCATTAGCATCCCATACATAGACATCAAAGTCTGCAAAGTTTGCTAAGTCAGCACAATTGAACGTATAGTTCGTCTGTGTATCATGATCCGTTGAATCAGGGTGTATTGGAGAATCTCCTGATGGTACCATACTGAATGTTACGTCTGTACAGTTATCAAAACTTCCAATATTAAAGTCTGATGCCCAGATATCAACTGTTCCACTTGTCATGAACGCAGTTGTAACACCTGAGATACATAGTGGTGTTGGTGCTTTATCATCACCAAATGTAATTACTGTCTCAGACTTAGATGAGTTTCCACAACCGTCAGTCACTATCCATTCAATTACGTGAACATCACCAGGACTACCTTCTCCAGTACCCATTGTGGCAGATGCACCTGTGAATGTTTTAGTGTTTACTAATGAGTCGCCTTTCTTCAATCTTACTACCCATGAAAGTAATGCAGCACCGCTATCATTTCCTCCACAAGAATCAATTGCGGTAGCTGTCACAGTATCAGAACCAGTACACTCAGTAGGATCATCTTTAGAAGTAGCACCACCTGACGTACTTACTGAGTAAGTTGCATCCACTAAAATTGTTGGCTTAGAATCATCTACAACTTTAATCACTTGATCAAAGGTATAGTAACCATCAACATCTACATTATCATCTTCATAAGCGAAGTAGAAGTTCACACCTAATACTTCTTCACAATCGATACAAGTAGTTCTCCAATCAGATACTGGAATGAAATCTTCTCTTCCTCTGTCATTCTCATCATCTACACCTGATCCATTTGATTCCCATGTACACCAATCAATGACAGTCCATCTCTTAATTAGCTTAAGACATGCGTCTGATGCTACTACTGTGTCCACTTGTAAGCTATAGCCTACGAGTCCACATGCAGTGTTACACCATACTGGTACTTCTGGAGTGTCTCCCGAAGAGCATGCAAATACATCGCCCATAGGCACTAACTCATTATCGAATGTCTCAAAGTCTTCTCCATCTTCATCTTCTGGATCACACTCATAATTTATCCCTTCTAATAACTCTCCTGTATAGTGTATTGGCCATCTGATCGAATGAGGATCAAAAATAGCTTCATCACCCCTTACCACAGTTATGGTTTGCTTACAATAAGCATCACCCTGTGTTAAGTCTTCACTTCCATCAATATCTATCCAGTACTCTCTAATTACAGTACCTAAGCCACAACCATCAACATTAGCAGTCTCGCTAAGAAGATCCGGAGTAGCTCCTGCACAAACCGCTGCAATAGCTAAAGCAGGTCCAACTTCGCTTAAATCATCAGTACATTCAACTGTAACATCTTCGCAATCTAAGCTAACTGCTGATTTATCGACAATAGTCGCTTCGACCATACAATCATTAAAGTTACCAGCTTCATCATAGAATCTTACTTGAACCATGATCGTTTGTCCCGCATCTTCACAACAGAATTTAACGAAAGGACCGAAGGCATCTTCGCCATCTAAGACCATAATGGTATCAATAGCACCGAATTTGTTTAAGATTGTGTCACTCATTGTGACACACTCATTTAGCTTCGAATCTACATCAGAACAACAACCTGTCATTCTTCTTACTTCAATTCTATCTATGTCACCACAACCTGCGTCATGAGAACCCGCATCAAATGACTCAGCTAATACCTTAGCTGTTCCTCCTGTCGTCAATGAAACTACTAAGTTATCTTGGCAAACTGGAACAGGTGGTACATTATCAACTACAACAACATTAAAGCTCGTCTCTGTCGTATTACCACACTCATCAGAAATAGCTACCTGAACTGTGATAGGATTGTTACCTGGCCATAGATCAATAATAAATCCATCAGCTAAAATACCTTCAACAGGAGCAAAAACAGACTTCGGCTTACTACAGTTGTCTGATGCTTTAATAACAGGGAGCTTCACTTTAGCAGAACATGTCCAAGGTTCTATAGACGCAATTACGTCATCTATTGGCTCAAGAAGTTCTGGAGCTTCTGTATCTCTGATCTCTATGTACTGAACACCAGTAATGATAGAAGAAGAGTTACACCAATCTAACACAGTCCAATTTCTAATTATCTTAACTCCACCACCACAAGCAGCAAGAGGTGGACTATCGTCGAAACTTACAACCAGATTACAAAATTTGTCCGGTATTAAAAGCTCAACTTGTGGAGAGGTCGCAACTACGCAATCTGTAACGCCTAACGCTACTGGATCACCAACGCCCTTACCATCTTTATCAGTCACGAATACTGTAGCATCACAAACTCCGTCTCTATTTCTATCTACAACTGGCTCACCTGCAGCATTCACTTTGAATACTTCACAGAACTTCGTTTCAATAATGTCTTTTTTGACAACTGGAAGTAGTACCCACAGTTCATTTCCATTATTAGGAATAGTGTCTGGATCAATTAAAGTCATCTGATCTACAGTGTCAACAGCAACTGCGCTATGTACGATTACACAGAACTCATTAGTTGCATCGACTACGTCATGCATATCCAAGAAGTAAGGGTAAGCAAACGTTCCAGATCCTGTCTTAGACGCAGCTAATCTGATTGTCTCTGGATCTAAATCATCAGCTGAAGCAATACCACAATCAAGAGGTCCAAAAGCTTTAGGAAAGAAGATTTTTGTTCCTGTTCCAGATCCAGTAGCTGGATCGATCGGCGTTGGATCATCATCATCATCATCATCGTTAGCTTCTAAGCCACCATCAAATATTGTCAAAGGAAGAATTTCATAAGTCTGATCTAATAGAAGAACCGTGGATGGATTACCGTGGTTAGTAATCTTACCGAAATATTTAACATTGATTACTTGTCTATCACAAATATCTCCAGACTCAGTCCTGACTTCAGGAAGTAACTCAATGTCATAGCATCCATTAGCTATTTCATCAGCGAAATCTTCATAATTCATAAAACAAGCTGGCTCACCTGCACACCAAACTGTTGGAAACCGCAGTTCAGTACCAGCACAGCTACCATCTAATGTTATTTTATAAGATCCAATTGCATTAGCAGCAGAAGCTTTTACAAGAAATCTCGTTTTCCCAGCAGGAATAGTAGCACCCATAGCTACGGGAGTAGCTTGAAATACACCAGCACCATCAACAGTATAAGTAAATACTTCTAAATCAGCCAGAATCCAATCTACTTCACCCTTAGGCGAGAATACTGGGTATTTTAGCGCTGATTCCCAAGTTATGACATGTTCACATGGAAGCTCTCTCATAAATAAGTCTGCATACCACTCTCCAATCTCAACGCCACCACTGACATTAAGACCTTCGTCAGTCTCAGTATTTTGATGCCACTCAGCATCTAGTTCTGCGTCATCATCAGTATCGTCAGATATATTACCTGCGAGAATGATTTCGCTATCACTATTGGTTTCCATTTCCATAGCTAAGCAACCACCTGTATTAATGACAGGCTTTGCATTTAGCTCAATTGTAGCTGTACCCCAACATGAATTACCACCAGATAATTCAGTAATTTTAAAGGTAACTGTTTCATTAACAAAATTTCCCCATGGAAATTCTGCTTTTGGTCTAAGAGGGTTAGCCGTACCACACATAGTGGTCATAGGTCCGAAATCAGCTAAAGTTAAGGCAGGACCTCGGTCGCCAGAATCAACGCCGAAAAGAGAACACTCCGCAGTGCTCGCCGTTCTACCTGAAATGCCATTCACCTCTATGCCATATCCGAACCCTGCTTCGGGACCAGAGTCAGCCACAGAGAAGGCTGGTATACCTCCTTCAAGGAGCATATCCAAAGTAACGCCTCCGCACGTAGCGTCCAGCGATATTTGAACATTGTCATTACAAGCGAGGGTATTCCCCTGACTGTAAGACATGTGTGGAATCACGAACATGCAGCTAAGCACGAAGTAACACCACAGGTAAGTAAAATTCTTCACTTTCATGAGATTGAGTTTTGGTTATTGAATTTTAGATTAAAATGATTAATGAATAGGATTATCTTACACGATACTAGACCACGACAAGATCTAGCACCGGTTATGAGTTTTAATCGATTTTCGGCTGTTACTTATCGTTACAGAAAGAGTAAATGATAATTTCTATTCAAATAGAAAATTAAATATGTAAACTGAGAAATGAGCAAGGAAAGAGGCTCGGAGGTGAATTTCGTCGGTAATTAAAATTGAGCAATCAATCCAGTTGATTTCGTCTTTTTTCAGTTCGTAGATATATACAACATGAATACTTTTATACCTGATACAGTATATACCTCTCACAAATATACATTTTCATATATGAATAACAGTTAATTCCGATACGGTATTTTTCATATTACCAAAATGTGTCATTTGTATAATTTTGTATTATAATATGGATTTAGGCGCTTGCTAACTCGCTAAAAAGAGATCAATATTTGTTCGTAGACACAATGAATCACATAAGTGCTTGATATCCAGTTGGTTACAAATGTATTGTTTAATATATCTATAGAGTTCCTTTGATCTCATCTTTAAGACGTATCAAATCTTGTATAGCCACTAAAGCTGAAATAAAAATGATGAAAATTGTCTCTTAGCTGATAATTGGACAAAAATTCTGGCAGAAAGCCAAAATACTAGATTTCAGACGATTACATATAGCGTATTTGCAATATGCTTATATGTTATCCGAAATGACTGAGTGATAAATAAAGATGGGTAATGCGTGTCAGGTACAATACATAACACTTTATCGTGGTCTAAAGGGTAAAGCTTTCAAAATTAAAATATAGTGAGCCTTAATAAGAACACTACTTATCCTCCATAATAGGCTTAGAAGTCTTCTTAGATCCTGTTCCTATGTTATACTTTAGAGTTAATTCGTGGCTTCCATTATTGTATGATTGAAAGTCATGGAAGGATATATTATAAGAGTAGTAGAATCCAAAACTATCTAAATTAACTCCAGCTAAAAATCCAAATCTTTCGTCTCCACCAACTGTATAACTAAGACCACCCGTCAGCGCTTCATCTAATAGATCCACTTTAATATTTAAGTCTACATGGGTAGGTGTCAGCATAAGGTATTTGAAAACAACAGATGGCTCAATGATCATATCATAATTAGGGACTCTGTGTCTGTAACCTAAGTGTCCGATGACACCTATTTCTGTACCTCCCTGTGTTCCATTATCAAATTCATTCAGCATAGCGCTAACTAAAGAAGGTAGGGTCACACCATATATTATCTTATCATCGTAGACACCATAAGCACCTAAGCTTAAGTCAAAAAACTGTGATCCATCTAATCTGTTTAAAATCTCTTGGTCATTTGGATCCACCAGGGGACTTCCTACATCATCACTGGAAATGGTGTGTTGCAAATACTCCAACGAGAGCCCTACACCAACTTTATTCACATCTGATTCAATATTGTAAGACACTGACAATAAGCCTTTTAGGGTTTCAAAAGCTGCAAAGCGATCACTCATCAACTGAGCACCGATACCAATCCGATTACCAATAGGGCCATCATAATTGAATGTATACGAGCTTGGAGATCCTGGAAAGCTTGCCCAAGTGTTTCTATAATTAAACAGTAAGTTCTGTCCTTTATTAAATCCAGTCGCACCAGGATTAATCAGTACAGGATGTATGTGTCCTTGAGTAAATACACCTCTCTCACTGTGCAGTCTGACTTGACTGCTTACAGTTCCAAAGAAAAGGATCGTTAATATGGCGATGCTTAGTAATTTTTTCATAATAAGCTTATAGTTCTCGGTTAACAGGATATTATTAGTTTCCGCTTTTTAATAGAGTTACGGTACCTCTTTCAACACTTCTATTACTTCCTTCTCCAAGGATCAATACCCACATATATCCACCTTCTGGAAGAAGATTGCCATCTAAATCAGTGCCAGACCATGAATTGTCATAATTAACTTGTCTGAAGACTAATCTACCCCATCTATCATACAGTCCAAGGACACTAGGCGATGAAGGAGCCGATCCATTACAGTCTATCACAAATTCATCGTTTAGTCCATCGCCATTGGGCGTGATAATCGGTCTGCCGTTGCAGAAATTTGGGTCAAGTGGAGTTCCATCACAAGCATTACCTATTTCATTTGCACTAATAGTCACTTCCATCTGATCACATCCGTCACTGACTAAAGCAGTCACAGGTCCTGATCCTACATTAGTTCTAACCAGCGGATCATCAGTCGCTGTGCCATCACTCCACTCTACTGAAAAGACACCTGATCCATTAGTCGGGACTAAAGTAATATCAATACTTGCGTTAGCTCCATCTTCGCAACTTACCATTGGCTCGATGCTAAATGTCTGATACTCAGGGATCACTATCGTCTTACTAACCATCGTACCACAGGCATCATCTGCTGTTATTTCATATGTCCCAGGAGCTAAATTAGCTGATGGGAGTGCTGTCTCTACTCCATTTATACGCAAGATTCTATCTTCACATCCACCGATGACATCGCCGCCAATCACTGCATCCATCAAATCAAAACAGGATATCGCTGTCTGCACTATAACGTCATCTAAAAATATAGCTGCCCATTTTATTTCTGCCGCAAAAATCGTCGGGCAATCCGTACCATCGGAAATCGTCAAAATATACTGTCCAGCCATCAGAGAATCTCGACTTAGGTCCGTAGAACCATCGCTCCACATGAAGCTCAAAGTATCAAGACCTCCTTCTGGTATATCAATAATAATAGATCCGTCATTGCCTTCTCTATTAGTCGCGTCAGTTACTGTAGAATTAAAATCTACATTTCCTTCTACTGTAAGTACAAAACTCCTTGTGGCCACTATACCAGCATCACTCTGATCAGTGACATCGAGTACATATTCTCCAGGCTCTAAATTATTAATGGTAGAACTTGATGCTCTGAATCCATTAGGTCCATTCCATTCAAATATAAAATTACCACATCCGCCCATGATACTGACTGCGATAGAACCGCTGGTTAGGTTTTCACAGGTAGGTCTTGTAGTCCCTGATTCTAAAATCTCTATTTGCATGACGCCAGAGCCTATCGTATATGATTCAGTGACAGTACTTCCTCTTGCATCAGTAACGACAACTGTCCATGTACCTGCTGCAATTCTAAAGATATCCTCTTCATTAGATGTCTCTCCATTCGGTCCTGTCCATCTATATGTATAAGGTGAACATCCACCGACTGCTTCTATTTCTATTCTGGATCCTCCATCACATGTACCATCTTGCTGATTGACCAGATTGATTGCTAAAGTCTCTCCAGTATCAGTAGATCCTCCCAATGGTATGGTCCTTACATATTGACAATTGTTACGATCCGTGATGGTCAGCTGATATGTCGCTGAGACTAAGCCAGTCTGATCTTCTATGGGATCAAGGCCACCAGCCCACTCGAATGTATATGGTCCAAAATCTCCACCAGTGAGATTAGTATTAATACTTCCACCTGTATCACATCCAGCGTCTATCACATCAAAAGTGATGACTGGTCCAGGTGCTCTCGGAATAATGTACTCTCTTGTTCCCATTGCTCCTGTCGCATCAGTCGCTGTGAGGGTATATGTACCGGATAGGACATTAGATAAATTACAATTATCAGTGCTTGAACTGACGACTGTGCCACTCTCATTAGTCCAAGTACATGTGACTGGTGATACAGCACCTACAGGAGCTGATACTGTAATGGACCCAGTGAGATCATCTGGACAGTTAGGTGTGCTTGTAGTACCAGCACCTAACATTAGATCGCCTGTATCAGTCGTATCAGGGGGCATCACTCCACAATCCAGTGCAATACGACCATCATTTAACATTACTGGTAGTAGCATATTATTAATATCTATAAACTCAATAGGGCTTGATCCCGTAGATGTAAAGCTAATATCTGAAGCATTGGTACCTTCGCAACTACCTGATACATTAAAGCAAAATGTTGCAATGATGCTATTATTTGTTACGGATTGAGGGCTGACTGGTGACCAAGTAATCACTAAACTATTCCCACCTCTCTGGTTAAAATTACCTTCTCCAAAGCCTTCTAATACTTCACTATCAATAAATCTGCTGTATGCCAAAAAAGTAGAATCCCACTGTATATTTACCTGCATTCCCTGAACATCTGTAAAGTTTTGTACTGAGATATCCACACAAGATTCCTGACCATCCATTCCAGTTACTGACTGAGCTGTCAGCACAAGATCTCCACCTCCTGTCATTATATCGCCTATGCTTACTAAACCATTATCAATACATGTAGCTTGGGCAATTCCATCTCCATTAGAAATCTCTATTTCAAAATTCTGTCTTTCTTCAAAGGATACGCTGGATGATGCTCCGCTAGATCCAATAATATCAAAGCAAAGCTCAAATAATACTGCGTCATCTTCAAGTGTGACAGGTGTCTCACCTAATCCGATCAACCATAAGAATCTAAGCTCACCAGAACCTGTTTCAGCTTCATTTAGCGATACACCTGTTATTCCTACTTCATTAAGTCCCGTATATGATAAGACACTACTATTCCATTCGATTGCGGTTTGGATACTTGCTATGTTTGTAAAATTCTTTGTTGTCACTGGCAAACAGACGTTATCTCCGATATCATTATTAAAGTTTGCAATGACTAAACCTATATCAGATGTTCCTTCACAGAGATCTACACCATCACCATTGTTAATAGGGGGATTTACTGGTCCACCACCACTGCCTATTCCGATTCTTCCTTGAGAAACACAAAGCTCTTCTGCTGCTCCATCGTTATTAGCCAGCTCTATACTGAAGTTAGGTATATCTACAAACTCTAAATCAGATGTCTCACCATCACTACCGATGCCATCGAAACAAATCTCAAATAGTACAGCTCCATCATCTGGGCTAATCGGATCATCTCCAAATCCAATGATCCATAAAAATCTTAGTGTTCCATTATCTACTTCATTTTCATTCAAAGTGAATCCAGATATTGTTCTTTCATTGACACCTGTGAATCTTAGGACTGCTGGATCCCACTGAATAGCCGTCTGTAGGCTTGCTATATTAACCCAATTCGCAGCTGTGACTGGAACACATGTGTTAGCATTAGTGAGTACACTACCTCCTTGAACGATCAAACTGGCATCTGAGCTGTTAACACAAGTGTTCTCGGTGCCTCCTTGATTTCCACCATCGTTTCCACCATCGTTTCCACCATCGTTTCCTCCATCGTTTCCACCATCGTTTCCTCCATCATTTCCTCCATCGTTACCTCCATCATTTCCCCCGTCATTTCCTCCAGCATCGCCAATGTTAACTCTACCAGTCTGCTGACAGCTAGCTGTAGTAACACCATCACCTGTAGCTAATTCTATATCAAAATTGGTTAAATCTACCAGTTCTACTTCAGCTGAGACTCCGTCAGCAGCGAGAACATTAAAACAAATTTCAAACAATACTCCGTCATCATCGACTGTCACTGGGTCATCACTAAATCCAATAATCCAAAGGAACCTTAGAATTCCTTCTGCTGTTCTCGATTCATTTAGCGTGAATCCCGTTAGGCCCCCTTCATTCACCGATACAAACTGTAATTCTGCTGGATCCCAGCTTATTCCTGTCTGAAGACTTGCTATATTTGAGAAGTTAGTAGTCGTAACAGGTATACATAATGCTGTTGCAGCAGGATTAGCTACTACACAGTTAACTATCAGTGAAACATCATCTGACCCGCTACATGTAGTAGAGCAATCAGGGAACATCGTCCCTCCATTATTTCCACCGTCATTTCCACCATCATTACCACCATCGTTTCCTCCATCGTTTCCTCCATCATTACCTCCATCATTACCTCCATCATTTCCTCCATCTGTAGGACAATTCATTCCGTCTACCATAATAGTAGAATTGGATGCTATGGCACCAATATCTGTCAGAGTTTCATCTGCAACTTCAATTCTTCTGGGCACTTCGCTTAATTCGGCAGCAGAACTTGCGCAAGCTGCACCTGTAGCATTTAGCCTGATTGAGAATAATCTTGTATTATCTGGAAGTGATCTTGGCTCTGTGTTGTCTAAACTCCATGTGACCGTAATCTGGCCATCGCTGACAGCTATTGCAGTGGGTGGTGTTCCAATATTGCCTGCTTCAGAGAATTGCTCTAAAGCATCTGTCACGTTTTCTATACTACTAAATGAGAAGACGTCTGCATCCCAATTAATAGAATATTGCATGGAAACTATGTTAGTGAAATCACTTACAGTGACGTCAATATCAACAGTCTCGCCAGCTGCCGCTGTTCCACCGGTTAATCCAATAGAAATTTGTGAAAGCAAAGTTGTCGTACAAACAATTACTATCAATAAAATGCTTAAAATGGCTCTATACATCATTGACGCGTTTTTAGGATTGGCGTTTCATCCAAGCGCATAAAGTTAAGAAATAGTTTATCTTTTTGTCGATAATAGGGCTGTCAAGAAGAGAATTACCCCTATTAAGCTGACGATAAAATGAATTAGTTAATCCCATACGACTTTTTATTTACGAATTATCTTGGTTTTGCAGTGTTTAAAAGCCTTTACGCTTCATTTAATATGAGTAAAGGCCAGTCATTGCGGTAAATCTTTCAAGTAATTCGATTATATTTTTTCTTTAATCGATCTTAATCATCTTACTGGTTCTCACTTCGTTCCCTACTTCTATCTGGTAGTATAACATTCCAGATTGATCTATATCATCTGCATTCAGTAAGATTGCATTATTCCCTTTTCCATATTCTTCCTTCACACTAAGTATTTCTCTCCCTGAGACATCAAATACTCTAAGTGTCACATCAGAAGATTCAGGGACATAGAAATTGATTTCTGTGGAGCCTGAAAATGGATTAGGGCTATTATAGTACAACTCAATCCCTTTGGACGAGTCATTCTCTTCCCTGTTTAGATCAAGAATGATACCAATGATGTCGAGATCAGCATTATAAGCTTCCGATTTAGTTATTTCTGACGTAATGCTTATACTATTGATCAGATCAGAGTTAGTCCGAGCTGTAAAAACTGCTTCAAAAAGTGGCTGATTCTTTACAAGCTCTAAAATATCATCACTGTTCCAGCTCATTGTCACAATTCCATCTTTCTCCATAACCGCATAGTTATCAGGAGTTATGTCAATGAATTCAGATTGAATTGATTCAAAATGCATCTTAGTATCATCATACGATAAGGTGAACTGAAATCCTCTGACCATCATATCGTTCTGAGAAGTGAATGGTACCACAATTGATTCTGATTCTTTGTAATTTATATTGTCCACCTTAAGCATTAACGATTCATTTGACCTGCTTTCCGCGGGTTGATGGAGTTCACTTGCTATCACTGAGCCATTGACATCCCCTATCTTAACAGCTATGAAGTCAGATTCTACAAAGGTCTGGTCTACATTATTCAGCGCAAAGCTTTCTATAAAAGGCCATGGATTCGTCATATCTGGAAATTCTTGGTTTTTCTTCACCAATCTCCAAGATTCATTCCCATCTAACTCAGTATGCTGGCCTAAGATTAATCTCCTGAGGTTGACCATGTCTGATGCTGAGATACTTTGGCTATTGTTAATATCCGCGGCAATCAGCTTATATGGACTGTCTAAGGCTTCTACTCCCAATATATGTCTCTGGATCAGAACCATATCTAAGGTCGACACTCCATTCACAGCATCATCTCCTCTGGATGCAGTAATTCTATAATTATCATGCATGGGCATCTGACCGAACTGGTATTGCCCAGATTGATCAGTTTCGTATTCATAATCGGCATCCGCATTAATATGCTGTAGATTCACCATGACATGACCGACTGGTATATCAGTCTCTGTGGTAATCATTCCACTGATGAATGATCCGCTGCCGCCTTCTGGTAATCCATCGCAAGCACTATTCGCTTGAATCTCTACTCTGGTTCTACAGAAATCACTGTTCCCAGAACTATCAAAAACTCTGACTTCTATTTCTTGAACTCCTACATCATCACATGTGAACCTCAGGTTAGGTGATAATGTATCCTGAGTTTCAGATCTTTTCATTTTAAAAGTCAACTCTGCGTCTGGACAATTATCAGAACTACCTCTATCAAAATCTCCAGCCCATAATTCTACATATCCAGTAGATGGCATAATGACTGTAGCGACTTCTCCTAAGCAGTATGGCGTCGGCGCTTTATCATCTTCTAATAAAAACTCCTGTGTACAGAAGTCAGTATTGCCACACTTATCCATAGCTGTCCATGTGATAGAGTGATTTCCAAAAGGAACAGCAGTCGAGCTATATGCCAAACCTTTACCGGATGCTGTGGCACCTCCTTCAAATGTGATAGCATAGCTAAGGTCTAAATCTTCAGGCGCCGTGCAGTCATCAGTGACCTGAGCTGTCAAGACTACAGATACTGAGCACTCTCCTGTGGTCCCATTATTCTGAATCTCCATACAGGTCTCTCCGAATTCTGGTGCAACGGTATTATTCATCGTAATCTTCTGCGTGTATTTCCACAATCCAGGATTCTGATTAGATGGTAGTTTATCATCATACTGACACCAATCTACGATAGTCCATTTTCTTAATATCTTATAGCAAGCACCATCGACTAAGTTAAACTCTTCATCCTCGTAAGTCGATGCGACTAAAGCACAGTTCTCTATATATTCTAACAAAGGCTCACCTGCTACTTCAGGATCAGTGATGGCTTTATCACATTCTACTGTTGTATTATAATCAGTAGGCCATAAGTGAGCTTCCATTCTGAATGGCTTCTCGGACTTTATGTGAATCTCTTGCTCGTAAGCATCTACCTGATTACCTGAAGAATCCCATAGTCTCCAGTGACGTGTCATCTTACCTATGTTACACTGGTTATATTGATGCACATCTTCATAATCCATCGTGTAAGTGCTGCACTCATCATCTACTTCTGGCTTACCCATGTCTATGGTCGTAATATCTTCATAACAGAATACTTCTCTATGCGGAGGATGCTTGCTGAACTTGGCAGCTTGCTTATCTGCTATCTGCGCTCTGACCATACAGCTATTCTTATTCCCTGACTCATCCAGGACTCTAAGGACGACCATGATCTCTTGGCCTATGTCAGTACAGCAAAAATCGATATGCTCTTTGAATATTGGCTCTTCACCATCGCAGTCAGTACCTTCCAGTCTCGCGACTGATAAACTGACATCAGAACAAAAGTCAAAACTTCCATCATCAAATGATTCTGCCCAGACTCGTGCGGCATTATCAGTCGAAAGTGTCACGACTGTATTCTCATCACACACTGGTATCGGCGGTACTTTATCGATCACCGTCGCTTTGTAGTGACATCTGGACCAGTTACCGCACTTATCATACACAGTACAGACGACCCAGTTCTCGCCATAAGGCATTCCCTTGATCCATGGCTCTCCACCTTCCCAGTAGACAGTACTTGTATCTACATTGGTATAAGGATCTCCGCCTTCGGTTGCTTTCTTATGACCGATGACATACCTGAAGTCTCCTGATCCACAGTCAAATAAAATCTCAGGCATCTTCACTTTCATATCCTTCGCACCACATGCATGTGGATCAGCTTCCAGAGTTACATCTTCGCCATAGCACTGCATGTCTGGACCGTACTTATCTTCTACTTTAATGATCTGGTAGTCATATATTGGATTATTAGCTGAGGCCGTCGTCTCTCTACACCAGTCTAAGACAGTCCACTTACGCAGTATCTTGTAGCTCTTATCACAGAGTGGCACAATCTGATCTTCGAATGTAGCCTGTATCTTACAGTAGCCTTCATTAGGGTATATGGATCTGCCGCCTATGGCTGGCCCTCCTGTAAATGAAGGATCAGGTCTACCATCTTCATCTGCATCAAACTGAACTGCATCCTTACATGAAATGGAAATATCATCAGGAAAGTCTGTGATGCCTATGGTATCTTTTTGGTAATAAATCTCATAGTGACATGGTGCAGATCTATTCCCACTATCATCCACAGCTGTGTAACTTATTGTCTTCTTTGCTGCGAAAATAGAGTATGGATCACAATCAAAATCTTCTACTTTTTCTCCTAATTCTTCTATCGTAAAGTGAGCACACACATCATGTACCCATGCTGCATAATTGATGACAGGGTCTATCGCATTACAGCTGATCGTATCAGGACTTGGACAGTAGACAGTCGGTGGTAGCTTATCTTCTATGGTGACATATCCCCAGCAAGAATTATCTGCTCTCTTACCTGAGACAAAAAATACTTGTGCCTGTAGTGTCTTACCTATGAAATTTCTATTCACAGGATTGGCGACTGGTTTATTTTTATTTTCGGGATCTGTCAGTACGACATAGTAATCATCTTCACAACTGTCAGTCGGCCCTTCGAGGACCATATCAGGTGTGATGCGCGCTTCGCACTGATCATTGATTCCGACGTTGATCCCGTTTATATTACATGCGAGATCACAATTTCCTGACGGTCTGTAGAATGAATAATCTACATTATAGAAAACACTACAAGTGGCTTGCTGATCATCTTCCTTACCTGGTAGTTGGCATCCTGAAAAAATAGTATAGACTCTCTCTACTTCATATAGGTACTGGCCTTTCTGTCTGATGATATCTCCATAAGTGACCTTAAAGTCTTGGCCTCCACAGGGAGTGGCTATCGTGACATCTGAATCAGAATTATCAGGTATTTCATCAAATCCATGATAGACATGCTCTGCATCGTATCCTCCGTTACAATCGATCTTTAAATCTGCCATCGGTGGTGCTATAAGATCTGACTGGCAGTATTCATAATTATCTGCACCGCCGCACATGACCGCTTTAGCTGGATCTATGGCTGCTATTTGAATTTCATAATTGACATCATTAGGATAAGTCAGTGAAAATGAGCCTGATAATGATGGATGGTGGTCTGTAGAATTAGTTAAGCAGACATTATCTGATATGAATGTGGCCTTACCAGTTTTATCTATGGCTGCATATTCTCCATTGATACCCTGGACATCTATGACGATAGTGTAAGTCCCATTCTTATTATCTACGAATGATGGTGACTGACTGACGACTGGAGCAGAACAGTGATCTGTCTCTTCACATCCCATTCTGGTGGAGAACTTAGAGATAACACCTCCCAGCGGCCCATCTCCTACATTGACATTATCTGATCTATCCCAGATCGCGATGTAGTAATTATTCGGCGTATCGAAGTGGTGCGGATTCACCATAATGGTATGCCACATCTCACTTGCTATGCCTGATCTGATCAAGCTTAAAGAAGAACAATCTCCGCTTAACTGCATCGGCGCATCTACTCCATTTCCTTCTGCTGGATTAAAAATAGACGTCCCAGCGGTGTGTACATTTGATTTGTATAAGGCCCAAGCTAAGTGCTCATCATCTTCGAGTAATAATTCAAATGAACTGACGAACGCTCTGACATCAAAATTAATCCAAACGATATCTTCACCTACTGTCGGCGCATCTGGTGTCACCATATATTTTTGATATGGATCATAATAGGATGTCCCTCTTAGTTCTATTTCGAATAAATTAGGATCATATGATTCTGTCGCTGGTGCTACTGTCATAGTGGTACTCTGAGCGCCACACTTCACGATGCCACCATCTACAGCGGCATCATCAATAGCTCCACCTTCGATCCAGCGAGAACCAACATTATATCTTTGCGATGCGAAGCATGGTGTGGTGTTTCCACATTCATCTGTGACATTTATTTTTATGATGGCCTGATCGCTGTTACAAGGGCTTCCTTGTGCAAAATCAAAGCTGTAAGTATATATATAGCTTCTTACTGAAGTTGCTTCTGTGATGGTCAGACTTCCTGTCGATGGGTCAAATATTCCTGCGCCATCTGGCTGAGGTCCTGCCCATACACCACCTGGATCTTGTCCCGCTAAAAGGGTGTTTAAGTCCAGCTCTATGGCATTAGTCAATGGATCAAACGTACATACTTCATACTTACCACCCACACCGGCTTTAGGCTGTGCGCTCACGACGACTGTCGCAATAGATGATCCAGGCGAACACGCCTCCTCAGGATCATCAAGACTTAGCTGATATTGATAAGTCCCATGAGGGGTAGATGAAAAATCAACTGCGGAAGGATTAGTCAAGCTGACTCCCGAGCCATCTAAATCTGTCCAGACTGCCGTCGCGGGCGTAGATAGAACTCCTATGATTTCTTCTAAATTAATCAAGACATCTTCATGATCACATATCGTCAAAATACCATCTGTGCCTACAGTAGAAGATTCTACCACAAGTGATAATCCAATGACCCCTGTGCTGTTACACTGTATCGTACTGAAGCTGTAATCTATCGTATAAGTTCCAACTGGTAGATTAGCAACTTCGACTTCTCCAGTAAAAGAATTAAATTCTACTTCTGAAGGAAATGGGGTCCCTGAATTGACCGTCCACTGACCACCTATTGAGCTATTAGACGTCAATAAAGTAGAAAGATTATAGATGCCTTCAGTCATGCCGCAGGCACCGATTGGATCAGTCGCTGCTCCCGCTACTGGAATACCGTCTATGACATATACTGTAATCGTCGCTTTATCTCCTGTACAGCCTCCTGAGGCTGTAAAATTATAATCAAACATATAAGTACCTGGAAAGGCAAACTGTGGATCAAATTCCCACTGACCTGATACGCCATTAAAATCAAGTACCGATCCTGGAGGGTTACTATTAGAAGCTGTCATCGTCCCTCCGCTGTCTGGTCCGCCTGGCAGACCAGCTATAGTCACTAATGGAAAGGCTGGCGTAGCAGCAAGATTTCCACAAATGGTGTAATAATTATTTTCTCCAGCATATCTGATATCAGACACTGTGACACCGACTGTAATGCTCTCTGATGAAGCACAAGTCCCTAATGGATCAAATGCATAATCAAAGGTATAAGTACCAGGAAGCGCTGTGCTAAAATCTACTTGAGTCGGGTCAGAAACATCTATATCAGAACCAAGATTATCTATCCAATTACCACCTAACTGCTCACCATTTAGAAGTGCCGTCAGGTCAATTATTTCTTCTGAAAATTCGCAAATACTGACATTAGAAGCGTATCCTAAATAAGGTGGCTCTTCTATGCAGTTTACCAGAACTGTAGCAAAGCTTTTATCGCATTCTCCAGAAGCTGCAAACTTATAGGTAAATGCATAAGTACCTGCCTGAAGATCAGTCATATCCACACTAGACGGATCTGATAAGTCGACTCCTGTCCTGCTATCATCTACCCACGTTCCACCTGCATCAGCTCCTGTAAGCTGAGCTGTTAAGTCAATTGTGGCTATGCCTGTAAAATCTTTACAAACTGTCACATTCTGAGCTGTGCCAGCAGACTGTGAGCCTCTGACTTCTATTATGATTTGTACAGGTGCTATCGCACATGAAGCATCGTATTCGTATTGGATGACATACTGGCTCAATGCACCAACTCCTGCCGGATCGAAAATGCCCAA
>Ga0209187_1000969_pt1 | contig 38748 bp, 32 predicted proteins | sample BantaG_FD_187430 | JGI IMG/M metagenome (GOLD analysis project Ga0209187, IMG submission 187430) | Marine algal microbial communities from Bantry Bay, Ireland - BantryBay_4 metaG (SPAdes) (version 2) | ecosystem: Host-associated > Algae > Red algae > Unclassified | place: Bantry Bay, Ireland...
CCGACAGTATTAATTGGAAAGACTACTAAGGAATGTTGACAAAATAAATGACGACACTATGCTTCCTCTTTTTCTACCACTCTGCGTCTGTAAGGTGGTTGTTATGCTAGTGCCCATCTTAACTCCTTGGTTGGCAAAAGAATAGTTCGTCTAGAATCTCCAATTATTTAATCTGCATTACTTACAATTGTCGGCTACGGATTTTTTCCTGTAGTCCTTCGTCTTTGCCACCTTTTTGATTGAGCGCCTTTTGCCATTCAATAATGGCCGCTTCGGTTTTTCCGATTTGAAAAAGAATGTCGCCGTAATGTTCGAGAATGCCAGGGTTAGCATCTCCACCATTATCAATTGCTTTGCTTAGCCATTCGCGTGCACTTTCGTATTCCTTCATCTGATATAAAATCCAGCCATAAGTATCTTGAAATTGCGCTTGATTAGGACGCAGTTCATTAGCGAGGGCTGACATTTTTTTGGCTTTTTCTAACTGTACCCCACGGTCCGCCAGATAAAAACTGTAGTTGTTGAGTAAATTAAAATCTTTTGGATTGAGTTGTAAAGCTTTGTCCATATTGGTGTCAGATAAATTATGCTTCCCCATTCGATGGTACAATCCACCCAAGCGAGCGTACAAATCAAATTGCAATCGTGGGTTTTTGCGAGCCATCAGTAATGCTTGTTGGTAAGAACTAATCGCCGCCTGATCTTTTTGTTTAAAGTCCAAAGCCACTCCATTAAAATAATAGGCTGCTGCCTGATTAGGAAACAAGTCAATTGCTTCGTTAGAAATGGTTAGTAACGTATCATAGCTGTTTATCTCCAGATTTATATACATAATCTGATCATAAATACTATAGATTGTATTGTTCAACGCACGAGCTTTTAGATATTTTTTTAATGCTTGCCTTTTTCGTCCGGAGTAATAGAGCAAGTCACCCGAAACGGAATAAGCCTTGGCTTCGTTAGGATGCTGTTCTTCCAAAATATTAGCCAACTGCAGTGTAGCGTTCATGATCGGTTCGTTGGACGTATCTACTGCTTGACGAATGTAAGGAAGAATTTCTTTTATCTTCATATCAATATCCATGTTCGGCTTTGCAAAGATGGGCTGTAGGCTATTTAAGTAACTGACGTCGTCTCCCGCTACTTTTTGTCGGTCGGCTAATGCAATACTTGCCGTTGCATCATTGGGATCAAGTTCCAGAATATCTTTGTAAACTTTTACTGCGTTCTCTTCATCCTCCAATTGTCGGTATAAAGAAGCCAAAAGGTGATGATATTCAATGTTGTAAGGATCTGATTTGATCAGCAGTTGATACGTTTCAATTGCCTTTCCTGGTTGTCCGATTCCAAGATATAGCGAATGTTTTTTTCGGGAAATTTCTTCTGAAATACCGATGCGTTGTTCCAGCATAGAATAGACCTCAATTGCTTTTTCCGGTTGTTTGGCTTTCATTAGTAAAAAAGCCCATTTTATGTAATAAAATTCGTTGTAAGGCGCTTCGCCGACCAATTTTTCAAAGATCTTTGCTCCGTCTTTATATTTGCCCTTACGGTCGTACAAGTCCGCTAAAAACATCTGATACCATGGATTTTGTGAATCTCCGGCGATGGCCATTTTTATACTGGCCATCGCTTTGTCCACATTGTCGAGGACATCATAAAGTCGGGCCAATTCGTAGGCGGCAGCGTGGTTGTTTTTATCACGTTTGAGTACTTCCTTAAATAGATAAGCCGCATTTTCGTAATTACCCAACACCTTTTCACGGGATGCATCAATAAAGATTTTTTCCGTTTCTACCTGTTCTTCTGTAGGTCGCGGTTGAGCGGACAAAGAAAGGGTAGTGCCTGCCAGCAGGCTGATGATTAGGAACAAACTAAAAAAGCGACGAATAATCATATTATGTATTTTGAAAAATCACCCAGGCTAAGTTCTGATGGTTTTCCTTGGTAATCGACCTGATTGCCCAACATGGAATTACTCATATTAGCATTGGTCACGGTGCTGTCTTCTTGAACAATACTATTATTAATAACGGAACTATCAACTGTGGAATTGTTTCCGATGGAAGTATGAGGTCCGATGACTGAATTTTTGACAACGGCATTTTTACCTATAAAGCAGGGAGGTAAAATTACGGCATTTTCAACGGTTGCACTAGGGGCAATGTGATTTTCGGTACCCATAAAGGTTAACATCCGTTGATTTGTGTACACCACGGCATCTTTATTTCCACAATCTAGCCATTCGTCAATCTTCCCCGGACGGAATTTCAGTCCTTTCGCTTTCATATTCTCAAGGGCACTCGTTAACTGGTACTCCCCTTTATCCTTAATTTCATTATCAATTACGTACTGTAATTCATCTCTAAGCATTTCTCCATCTCGGAAGTAATAAATACCTACAATTGCCAGATCAGACACAAAAACAGGTGATTTTTCTACAAAATCGGTAATTACTTGATTACTATTTACTTTTACGACCCCAAATGCAGAAGGATCTTCAACTTTCTGTACCCAGATCACTCCATCTTCTTCGGGATCAAAGTCAAAACTGGCACTAAAAAGGGTATCTGAGAAGGCTACGAAGCAGTTGCCCGACAGACTTTCTTTGGCACAAAGAATGGCGTGAGCAGTACCTAGTGGCTCGTGTTGCTGATAAACACTTCCTTTTGCCCCTAAAGAAGCGGCAATATCCATTAGTTGCTTTGGAACTTCAGGGCCGAAATCACCGATAATAAAGGCAATTTCGTCTACTTTGCCAGGGTATCCTTTGGTAAGGTCCTCTACCAATCTTTGTACCATTGGCTTTCCGGCAATTTTTACCAGTGGTTTTGGGGTAGTAAGTGTGTGTGGTCTTAGTCGGGAACCACGTCCGGCCATTGGAATAATAATCTTCATCTTTAAGAATTGTGTGTTTTTTTTTAAAAAATGCCGGCAGTGGTTACTACTGGCGGATATACAGGTGATAGTTACGTAAAATTACGAATTTGGTTATAAGTGAAGTGGATTAAAGTGCAGACCTCTTATATAAAATGAATTATCTCAAATTTCATCAGTATTTTTCACACTTGTGATTTTCCCTAGAGAACATGGTTTTTTTGCTGGTTGGCTAGTTAGCCATTAGCTAGTTGGCCCTCTTTTTACGTAAAAAGAGGGCCAACTGGCAAACAAGCTAACCAGCCAACTGGCTAACTCTTCTGAATAAATAATTTGGGATGACTCATATGTCATAAGTACCAACGAATAAAGTATTTTATTCCACCACTGTTACTTTAAACATATTAGTTCGGTGCCGACGTTTGATGGGCATACTTCCGATATTGACTACTACATCCTCTAAACTTACGATTTCATTATTTTTTAGAATTTCATTTACATCATGGATGGTTTCATCCGTAGTAGTAAATTTATCATAATAAAAACATTTGACTCCCCAGGCCAAATTGAGGGTGGAAAGCATATGTGCCTTTTCGGAAAAAATATAAATTTTGGTATCCGGTCGGTAACTGGATACTTTAAATGCGGTATATCCCGAGCTGGTCATTCCGACAATTGCTTTGGCGCCAATTTCTTCTGCCGTCTTGGCAGCACTAAAACAAACAGAATCGGAAATAAACGTTCTGGATTTTTTAGTAGGCTTTGGCCTGCGACCTTTTATACTGTACGTTTTTTCCGCTTCTCCGATAATTCTGTTCATCGCTTCTACTACCTTAACGGGGTGCTCTCCGACGGAAGTTTCTCCACTCAACATTACGGCATCTGCTCCGTCCAGTACCGCATTGGCTACATCGGTAATTTCGGCACGAGTTGGAATGGGTTGCGTAATCATACTATCCATCATGTGGGTAGCTACGATCACGGGACGAGCATACTGTAGGCAACGTTGGATAATGTGTTTTTGTAAAATAGGTAATTTCTCAATCGGCATTTCGACTCCTAAATCTCCACGAGCGACCATAATACCGTTAGACGCTTTAATGATTTTATCCAGTTTTTCAATAGCTTCCGGCTTTTCAATTTTTGCCATCACCTTCGCTGGGTGATTGGCGGCTTTCAGGCGGGCCTGTAAATCCTTAATGTCTTTAGGCGATCGAACAAAAGAAAGAGCGATCCAGTGCACCGGTAAAGTGAGGATATAAGCCAAATCAATTTCATCTTTTTCGGTTAGAGAAGGAAGCGAAATATTAGTATTGGGTAAATTAACCCCTTTATTGGAGGATAATTTACCACCAAAAAGTACCTTTAGTTTTACCTGATCTTTTTTATTGGTGCTGATGACTTCCAGCATTAATTTTCCATCGTCAATCATTACCTTTTCGCCGACTTGTACATCTTGCGGAAATCGCTGGTAACTCATGTATATTTTTTCCATCGTACCCAAACAGTCTTTATTAACGAAGGTGAGAATATCTCCTTTTTTTAATATTAGACTGTCATCTTTGATCTTTCCTACCCTTAATTTGGGTCCTTGTAGATCCGCCAGAATACTCAGGTGATAATTATATTTCTCGTTAATATACACCAGATGATCAATGACTTTTTTATGATCGCTATGCTTACCGTGTGAAAAATTGAGCCGAAAGCAGTCCACTCCGGCATTAGCGAGGGCTAATAAATTTTCGTAAGAACTACAAGCGGGACCGACGGTGGCCACGATTTTGGTGTTTTGATGATCTACTCGTTTCATAAAAAAATTTAAAAAAGGTGATAATATTAAAAGGTATTGTAATTGAGGTTGATATTAATTAACTCATTCCTTAATCTTAAAAACGATTTACAATCCTCTTAAAATTTGGCTAATATACAACAATGTCTCTATAATGTAGCCATCTATTATGAAGTATTAGTGTGTTTTTTACAATAAATAGCCTGGAATGAAGCAATCAAAGGTATAAATGAACATTTTTAGATCAAAAATGTAATTAAAAGTAACATCCACATTGGAATAGTGGTGCAAAAAATAGGAGAAAACTTTGGTTATCATCGTTCTTATAGCTTACTTTGCAATACTTTTGGAATTTAACAAACTAGAAATTATTATTATGTCAAACATTGCTGAAAGAGTAAACAAGATCATCGTCGATAAATTAGGCGTCGATGAATCAGAAATCACGCAAGAGGCTAGCTTTACCAATGATCTGGGAGCAGACTCACTAGATACGGTTGAATTAATCATGGAATTTGAAAAAGAATTTGATATTTCTATTCCTGATGAACAAGCCGAAAACATTACAACGGTCGGTCAGGCAGTAGAATACCTGCAGTCTCAGATTCAGGAATAAGCCAGATCTCGTTATACTGAAATTGAAATAGCGGAAAATGGATTTGACGATCTATGTTTTCTGCGTGATTTAACCATCATACTGCAGATTAGAGGATGAGTATTCATTCTCTAATTTGTTGTTTTATACCAAATTTATGAAAAGGGTTGTTGTAACAGGACTGGGAGCACTTACTCCCATCGGAAATAACCTGCAAGCATACTATGACGGGTTACAAAACGGAATAAGCGGAGCCGCTCCCATTACGCGTTTTGATAACACTGAATTCAAAACAAAATTTGCTTGTGAGGTCAAAGATTTTACCCCCGAAGATCATCTGGATCGAAGAGAGTTAAGGCGGATGGATCTTTATGCACAATTTGCCATGGTCGCCGCCCAGGAAGCAATACAACACTCAGGCCTGAATCTCGAAAAGCTCGATCTTGACCGGGCCGGTGTTATTTGGGGGTCTGGAATTGGAGGTCTTGCCACCTTAGAACACGAAGTAACCGAACATGCCAACGGCAGCGGTACGCCCCGTTATAATCCTTTTACCGTCCCTAAAATGATCGCGGATATTGCTGCCGGACTGATTTCTATTCAGTTTGGATTTCGGGGGGTTAACTACGCTACGGTTTCTGCCTGTGCTTCTTCTTCCCACGCCATTGCTGCCGCCATGGATTATATTCGACTAGGTAGGGCAGATGTGATTATTACCGGAGGATCGGAAGCTTCTGTTGCCAAGGTAGGAATCGGTGGGTTTAATGCAATGAAAGCATTATCTACCCGAAACGACGATTACAAAACAGCTTCTCGACCATTTGATAAAGATCGGGATGGATTCGTTTTAGGAGAAGGTGCAGGTGCGCTGATTCTGGAAGAATACGAACACGCCATCCAACGTGGTGCGACCATCTACGCGGAGATACTCGGTGCGGGTGCTACTGCAGATGCACATCACATGACAGCTCCTCACCCCGAGGGCCTGGGTGCTATGAATGTGATGAAAATGGCAATTAATGACGCCAAACTGAACCTAGAAGACATAGATTACGTAAACGTACATGGAACTTCTACACCATTGGGAGATATCGCAGAGACCATTGCGATAAAAAGAGTCTTTGGAGATCACGCCACCCAACTGAATATTAGTTCCACCAAATCGATGACGGGTCACCTACTAGGAGCTGCCGGAGCCATCGAATCTATCGCAGGTATTATGGCACTTAATCACGGAATTGTGCCACCAACCATTAATCACTTTACGGACGATCCTGAAATAGATAACGCGCTGAACCTGACTTTTAACGAAGCGCAGGAACGAGATATTAATTATATTCTCAGTAATACTTTTGGATTCGGAGGTCATAATTCATCGCTTGTTTTCGGAAAATTTAAGGGATAATTAATACAGATTCCTGTTTTTGAGTACTTTTGGACAACTTTTAGGCTCGAAAATTAAAAAAGGATTGTGAAATTAAAAAATAGGTTGTATATTCGATTCTATAGAGTTAATCTAGCTAAAGGCAGACGTTGCCTTGAATCCCATCAATCACAAATTATTATTTGTGCTTTCGTACTGAAATTCACGAAGAAAACTGACAAAAGAAGGAGGACTGGTAGCCCGTGTTCGTTGATTATGTTTTGAAAGTTTCTACTCTAAAAATATGATAATGACTATTCGAAGTAGGATAATCATCTTCATTCTTTTAACTGCTGTTCGATCAGCATCTTGTACAGAAACCTCAGAAATACAAATCAATCGTACCTTCCTATCTGTCATTCTTCTTTTCATATATATTTATTTTATTAGTACAATCTGTACTAAATTTTGCTGGATGATTGTGGTTGTAGTTTTTCCTTTCTCGGAATAAACCTGCTACTCATTAATTTTCTTGCTTGACTAGAAAAGGCTACTTTAAATGGTATGGACTAATCTGCTTAATTGCATGTTTTGGTCTGATTTGTTTTGTGTATAATTTGTATAATGATCAATCTTATTCGTAAATTTTATAACTATTTTTTCTCCACAGACAAACAGTTTGCGCGTCGGTTACGTCCCATGCTAGGATTTATACCGGCTAATATGGCACTGTTCAAACTGGCTTTTTATCATAAGTCTAATTCTACGGATAAGTTGTTGTCCGTGCAGAGTAACGAGCGACTGGAATACCTGGGAGATGCCGTGCTGGGAACTATTGTGGCGGAATATCTTTTTAAAAAATATCCTGGTAGCGATGAAGGTTTTTTGACGAAAATGCGTTCTAAAATTGTCAAGCGAAAATCCCTCAACCGAATTGCGGACAAGATGGGATTGGACGAATTTTTGGCGCAGTACAATAATACCCGCCTCAGTAAGTCTATGCTCGGAAACGCACTGGAAGCATTGGTGGGAGCTGTATATTTAGAACGGGGCTACAACGGCACGCGAACCTACGTGGTCAAAAAAATATTACGAGGTTATCTAGATATCCACGAGCTCGAAAGTTACGACGATAACTATAAGAGTCAATTATTAGAATGGTGTCAAAAAAATGGCTCTATTGTTTCCTATAAAATGATTGCGAAGTATAAATTTGAAAAGCGTGATAGATTTAAGGTAGCGGTATTAATTGATGGTAAAAAATTAGCCACCGCTGATGATTTTAATAAAAAAAGTGCAGAACAAACCGCGTCCGAGAAAGCCATCCAGGCTCTCGGAATTCTACAGGAAACTCCGCAATAGTATTTTTAACTTAATACACTCTATTCAACCCCGCTCGTGACCGAAGTAACTATCCTTTCTTACGCACCTGATCTTGCTACGGCAGACCGAAGTGAACAGTATTCGGATGCTGCTAAATGGGTTATTTTAGCACGTCAGGAAAATCTCCTTTGGGGACGTTGCCGTGGTAGTAGCAGTAATACGTACAAAACTTCCGTTCAATTAGAGGGACCTTACTTTTATTGTAATTGTCCTGTCCGTAATAAACCCTGCAAACACATCCTGGGTTTAATGCTCCTTTTTATTCGTCAACCTAAAAATTTCCGTCAAGCCAGCGAAGGCCCCGATTGGGTCAATAGCTGGAAAAATAAAAAAATACCGGATGTCTCGGTTTCTGTAAAAAAGAACACTTCTGATGAAATTGCGAAGTTAGATAAACGATTACAAAATCGACTGTTACGCCTACAGCGAATGACGGCTGGAATAGAAGATTTAGAGGTCTGGTTGTTGGATTTAATTCGTCAGGGAATGGCTTCGGTCGAAGAACAAGACTATAAGTTTTGGCAGGATTTATCGGCTCGAATGGTCGATACACAATTGAGTGCGCTCGGCCCTAAAATCCGTTCCTTACAACTATTACCGACCACTTTAGAAGATTGGCCGGATCATTTGCTCCGGGAATTAGCGGAGCTTTATTTATTGGTAACCGGGTTTAAACAATTGGATCAACTGCCTGAATTGCTACGCGAACAAATTATTCGAGTCGCTGGAATCACGGATAAAAAATCGGACATTCTGGCTCAAACCGGCGTGATGGATCAATGGGGCGTAGTAGGTAGTTTTGAAGGAGTAAACCTGGACAATATCGCCTATCGAAAAACCTGGTTGCTGGGACGTCAATGTAAAAAATATGCGTTGATTCTGGATTATAGTTTTAATAATATGGGCTATGATCAACATTGGCAAACCGGACATATCTATTCGGGAGAACTGGTATATTATCCAGGCAGTTATCCGTTGCGGGCCTTGATCAAATTGCCTGATCCGACGGGAGAAAGTATCGAGTCGTTAAAAGGTGATAACAATATTAATGCGTTTTTAGAAAACTACGCGCGAGCGTTGGCAGATAATCCGTGGTTAGCGGATTTTCCAGTTTGTTTGCAAAAGGTGATTCCGGTCTCAACTTCCGAAGGATTGGTATTTGTAGATTCCGAAAAAAAGTATATTCCTGCATTAACTAGACCGGAAGAGAATTGGCGATTGCTGGCCCTAAGCGCAGGACATCCACTGACTATTTTTGGCGAATGGACTGGGGAGGCGTTGCTGCCGTTGAGTGCGGTGGTGGATGGGCGGTTTGTGGTTTTGGGCGGTTGAAGATGGTATTGGTAAAAAAAGCGATGTAAAGCACACACGACGTAAATACAATTCATGTAAATACAATTCACGTAAATACAATTCATGAATTGTATCCACGTCATGCGTATCTACGTCATGCGTATCTACGTCATGCGCATCTACGTTGTGAGCTTTTTCACAATCCAATAATCTTTCGATTCAATTTTTCATCCGGTGCGCTGCCCGCAAAATCATCAAACGCTCTTTCCGTTACGGTAATCAAATGATTTTTAATAAAAGCAGCGCCTTCTGCGGCGCCCTGCTCGCTATCCTTGATACAACATTCCCACTCCAATACGGCCCATCCATCGTATCCATACTGTGATAACTTAGAAAAGATAGACCGAAAATCAATCTGTCCATCCCCTAAAGATCGGAACCGACCCGGACGATCCACCCAATCCTGATACCCACCGTAAACACCTGATCTTCCCGAAGGATTAAACTCGGCATCCTTGACGTGGAACATTTTGATTTGCTCGTGGTAAATATCGATAAAGGCGAGGTAGTCTAGTTGTTGTAGAATATAATGACTCGGATCGTAGAGCATTTTGGCGCGGGTGTGATTGCCCGTTGCTTCGAGGAAGCGCTCGTACGTAATCCCGTCGTGGAGATCTTCCCCCGGATGAATTTCGTAACAAACATCCACACCATTTTTATCAAATTCATTCAAGATTGGTTTCCAGCGTTTGGCCAATTCTTTAAAGCCCGTTTCGACCAACCCCTGCGGACGTTGTGGCCACGGATACATGGTATGCCAGATGAGCGCACCGGAGAAAGTAGCGTGCACGTTGATGCCTAAATTTTTGCTAGCCTTTGCGGCGTATTTTAATTGTTGGACGGCCCACTTGGTACGTTCTTTGGGTTTTCCCTGCACCTCTTTGGGTGCAAAGCCATCAAACATCACATCGTAGGCCGGGTTGACCGCGACGAGTTGTCCTTGTAGGTGCGTAGATAATTCGGTGATGGTAATGCCATGTTCGGCGGCGGTGCCTTTTAGTTGGTCGCAGTAGGTTTTGCTTTTAGCTGCCTTTTTTAGATCGATCATCCGGGCGTCCCAGGTGGGGATTTGTACACCGAGGAAGCCGTGGTCGGCCGCCCATTTGCAGATAGTACTGAAATTATTGAATGGTGCTTTGTCTTGGGCAAACTGTGCGAGGAAGATGGCGGGGCCTTTGATGGATTTCATGGATGGTTGTTGGTTTAGAATGTTTTAGAATATGATGATACTTGAAAACGAAAATATGGCTCAATTTACGAAAATGGGAGGTAAAATTAAATCATCTGATCATCTATTATTAGAATTTTAATTATACTCTGTAAGAGATCATGTATTTATCGAGATGTGATTTTGATGGTAATAAAATGTGAAGAATTATTTCTGTTGCTTTCTGTAAGTTCAGCGTTATATACTTATGTAGGTATTTCTTTTGAGGAGAAAAACTGGATTAATGATTAAAATAATAAATATTCTTTACAGTGAAAATATACCCCCCTCGATGAAAAATATTGCGATAATTTTTATGCTATTTTTCCTCAATGTAACATGCTTAAGAGGACAGAATCTGGTAAACAATCCATCGTTTGAACTGGTCAACGAAGTAGATGCCAGGTGGTCCGGAACGGCCTCTAAATTTAATAGAAAAATAAAACAATGGAATTCTCCTACCCAAGGTTCTCCTGATTTGTTTTATACAAAATTTCTAAGAAAAATGTATCCTCCCAGGGCAAAAATTAGGCTTAAAAACTATAGCCCGCGGACCGGAAAATTCATGGTAGGAATAAAAACCTACGGATGTCAAACGAGGACGCTACACTGTAAAGAATATATACAAAATGGATTGAAACAACCACTAGAACCAGGAAAGCAATATTATTACGAATATTGGGTATGTCCTATTTCAACCTCCGTCAAAGTAAATTCGTTTGGTATCGGACTGAGTACTAGCAGGGTTAAACAATTTTCGATTTTTAGTTATATGGAATTGAATTCGGTCTATACAAATGAAGAACTGATTGAGGGAGATAGTGCAAAATGGTTTAAAGTATCTGGCGTATTTAAAGCGGATAGCTTATATAAATATCTCATCATTGGAAACTTTGGAAAAGACGAATCGATTGATTTCAAGATGGAAGAAGAAGGACTGGATTACGGGTATTATCTAGTGGATGATGTGTTGTTAAAACCTAAGGATGCTCCAGTATCACAGCCGTTCAAAATAAGCGAGCCAGTTGTTTTAAAGAATATTTTATTTGAATTTAATAAGGCAGTTCTACAAGGAGAAAGTCACCTGACCCTGGACGAACTGGCCGATTATTTAAAAAATAATCCAACCTTTTGTCTGCGTATAGAAGGCCATACGGACTCGGTTGGTTCTGAGTCAGAAAATGTAAAATTATCGGAAAAACGGGCAATCGCCGTAGGAGCGTATTTACAACAAAGCGGTGTTAGCCCCAACCGAATTAGTGCTTTTGGAATGGGTAGCAAATATCCAGTTGTCTCCAATGATTCAGAAGAAAATAGAAGTATTAATCGTCGGGTGGAGATAACGTTAGAGGAAAATGTAAGGTGTGATTGAATGGAACCGTTTATACTATTTTATAAAGTTTTGCAGATTGATTAGTTTCAAAAATAATACTCCGACGCTTCGTCTCGTATGTATACATTAACGGGACTAATTAACTGATTTACTAATTAACAATGCAGTGCTTTGCGCAATGCTACCTTAAAAGGGTTACTTCCCCTCATCATATTTTCGCATCGCCTTTTTCAACAACATCTTTTCTTTCTGACTACAACTCGGCGCCCCTAATCGAAATTCACAAAGCTCCTTCCAGGAATCATTTTTTTAGGCCAGTCAACGAGCGTTCTGGTGAGCCCCATGTTGTCGTTTAGTACACTGAATACATTCAACTTTTCGATGAGTTCGGGATCGTAATAGGGAGGTGCTTCAATTTCTGGTTCTTCGGGAACTTCAGGCTCTACGATTGGTTCCTGCTTAGGTTTGGGAACAAAGTCTTCCCGAATCAGACTTTTTCCCTCGTACACAAATTTAAAAAGTACCTCGTTAATCAGGCAATCATCCGAATCGAGGAGTTGCGGGTTGATCCAGTCCAGGTCACCAAAACCCCAATCACGATCTCCTTCTCCAATAAAATCATATCCTCCTGCGGCGTACATATCATGATCGTTGGTAATCCATACCTCACCCTGTGCTTTCCCTTTTATATGCAAAGATCCATCATTATAATCTCCGAAAATAGTTTGCTCAACATGGACGTTCCCTTCAATTCTGACAAACGTACTTTCGTGTAACATACTCCTCGCAGGAACATTGCCTGGTATCAGCACATTGGCTTCCAGATTAAGGACGCCATCAATTGTGACATCACCTTCTATCAGTACACCAATAATATTAAATTTATTATTAACTCATTCCTAAGTCCAAATCATCAGTAAAATGAAGGCCGTTTTTAAAATGAAAAACGCGATGATTACCTTCGTTATACTATGATTCTATAAGCGGTATTTTGAGAAATTTACTATAGATCGTGTGATCTTTCATATCATCCGTAAATAAACCTTCTGCTTTGGAGCCTTCGATGATGGTATGTTCTCGTGACTTGTTTTGAAAGCCTTTTTTCAACCAATTTTTTTCCAGGACGGCTAACACTTCAGGTAATCTTTTGTAGACTGTCAGGTTGACGGGAACTTCAAAAACCAGGCAGGGTTTGTAGATAATACCCGTACAAATTCGGTAGATGGATTCAAAATACGAAACGTCTAGGTATTGTTTTTTTTGACGTTTTCAAGATAGAGGTTTTTCACTTTTCAAAGTTTAATATAGAAGAATTGGTAAAGTTATAAAAATCTAATTTGTTTGGTTAGGTTAAAGTGGTTTTGTATTTTACCATTAAAACTTTTTTTTAAAACAAAAAATGATTCGTATGAAATTAATTTATTTTTTTCAGTTCATATGCGTTTTGTCATGTTTATTTGGATGCAGGGAAAATGTCAAAGATTTAGATTATTGTTTTATCCATGAAACTGATCAAAGTTTCGTTAACACGGACAAGTCAGACATGGTACAATTTCAGGAAGATAAACTAAAAAGAGCCTCTTTAATAAAAAAAAATTTTAAAGACCTGATTTATTATTCTGAGTCGTATGAATTTCCATTCGTAGAGCCAAATACATCTGTCCTGGATTCATGTAAATATTGGGCAGTCACAATGACAATGATTCATGCTGCCCAGGTGCAACCTGAAGAATTCTTCTCAGAAAAAAATGTAAAACTATTTAAGAAGGAATTGGAAAAAGGAAATATTCGAATTGAACTCTTGGAACAATCTGTAATAATAATGGTGAAAACTAAAGATATTTCCAAGACATTGGAACCGAAGATAAAAAATGCGTTAAATGAGTGGGGACTTGAGAGCGACCTGATAAATGATGCGAACTTTATAGATTCCCAACAACGGCTCTAGGACCGTTCACCTTTTCATTAAGACAGTTATAATCAACCTGAATGCGTTTCTTTGCGATTTATTAAGTGATAATCCGCATATCCACAAATCAGAAAATCCGCGCATCACATTCTAGTCCACTTCACCTTACTCTTCGAACTCGCCACCACCTTCTCAATAAAAACCATCCCTCGCACCCCATCATCAATTCCCGGAAAATCCGTATAGATCGCTTTCGGCTTCTTCCCATCCAACCTTGCCCGTACACACTTCGCAAAGTTTCGATAAATATTTCCAAATGCCTCCAGATAACCTTCCGGATGTCCTGCCGGAATTCGCGTATGCGCTTCTGCCTCCGGATATAATTTTCCGACGCCCGTCCGCATAATTTCCATCGGTTTGTCGAGCCATTTTACAACGAGGGAATTAGGCTCCATCTGTCGCCATTCCAGTCCCGCTTTCGTCCCGTAAATATTGATGTGTAAATTATTTTCTTCTCCCGCAGAAATTTGACTCGCGTAAAGAATCCCTTTTGCGCCGTTATCAAATTCTAGTAAGACATTGCCGTCGTCGTCCAGGGCTCGGCCTGGTACGAGCGCGCTTAAATCCGCGCAGATTTTCTTGATTTGTAAACCAGAAATATATTCTGCTAAATTTTCTGCATGCGTTCCAATGTCACCCATCGCACCCGCAATACCTGATTTCTTAGGATCGGTTCGCCAGGCGGCCTGCTTCTGTTCGGAGTCCTCCAGTTTGGTCGACAACCAACCCTGCGGGTACGCGACGACGATCTTTCGGATTTCTCCAATCTTCCCCTTCGCGACCATCATCCGCGCCTGCTTCACCATTGGGTAACCCGTATAGTTATGCGTCAATGCGAAAATTAATCCCGTCTTTTTAACAATCTTTTGTAACGCTTTCGCTTCTTTTAAATCAAAGCAAACCGGCTTGTCACAAACCACATGAAAACCATTTTCTAACGCCATCTTCGCCGGACCAAAATGTAAATGATTGGGTGTGACGATCGACACAAAATCCATCCGTTCTCCTAACGGCAGTTCTTTCTCTTTTTGGATCATCTCTTCGTAAGAACCATAGACCCGATCGGCCGGTAAATATAAATCCTGTCCAGATAATTTTGATTTTTTTGGATTGCTACTAAAAGCACCACAGACCAATTCGATCTCTCCGTCAATTGCGGCAGCCATTCGATGTACCGCGCCAATAAACGCACCACGACCACCACCGACCATGCCCATTCTGATTTTTCTGTTGTTCATAAGTGTTGTTAAGTTATTGAAGTGTTGAAACGCTTCGCTTGTTGAATCGTTGAGTCTGCCGACGTGTAAAAGTAGATTGTAGACTCTATATTCGTAAACTATTAAACATAAGTTTTAAAAATCAACAATTCATTGTCAATAAATATTTCAAATCCACAAAATCCGCACATCCACAAAATCCACAAATCTACAAATCCGAATTAATGCGCCTGCGCTACCCGACGCGCTGCCAACTTCTTTCTATACAAAAATAACAATCCAAAAGCCACGATCAAAATCGCAGGAAAGACCGCAATATTATCCAGCGTAGCTTGCCCGGCGGCTAACTCGGCAGCCTCCGTTGTTAAGCCACTTGCCAGCGCCTTTGCCTTTTCTGTATCTAACCAGCCACCAATAACCGGTTGCCAGAGAGAGGTAGCAAACATTCCTGCGCCACCCATTAATGACATTCCCAGTGGTCCCGTTTCCGGCATATATTCTCCCACAAAGGCAATCATCGTCGGCCAGAAATACATCACACCTATAGCGAAAATCACTGCGGCCAGATAAACCATTCCACCCGTTGCCACACTCATCAAACCGATCCCGATGGTGGCAATAATCGAAGAACCCAGTAAAATTCCAACTGGATTAATACGGTGGACAACTGGTCCGGCGAAGGAACGTCCAACCGCCATGAGTCCAGTGACCAGCACCAGGATAAGCATCGGATGAGCACCCGCATTTCCTAAAATTTTCTCTACCCATTGTTGTGTGCCTAACTCGGTCGTTGCCGTCAAGGTCATACAGAAAATCATAAAAACGTATAATGGGGTGGTAAACATTTTTTTCAGATTGACTCCTGTATCGGTTTCCATATTTTCCATTTTGGGAAATTCCTGCCCAAAGAACAAAAAGCCATAAATGAAAGTAGGAATCAACATGACCCCAATTTGAATCTGCCAGCCAATACCGGCATTGCCCATAAAATAAGCAACCAGCGCACCAATCACAATTCCACCGGGAAACCACACGTGAAACTTATTAAGCATCGTCGTTTGATTATCATAATACATATCGGCAATCATCGGATTACACGCCGCCTCCACCGTTCCATTTGCAAAGCCAATCAAAAAGGTAGAGATCAATAACCCCCAAAATCCACCTGCAAAAATCGTTAAGACAAGCCCTAATAAATGACTGATAAAAGCTAGCAACATTAACTTCTTGGCCCCTAAAATATTATACAAAAAACCACCGAAAATAGTAGCAATCGGAAATCCAAGAAAGGCCATAGAATTTACCCAGCCCAGCTCCGTATTGGAGAGCCCAAAGTCTGTCCCCAGTTCATTTAAAATACCCGCTCGAATGGCAAAGGTCATCGCTGTAACTACAAGGGCAAGACAACTCGCCGTAAACAACCTTGATCGATTAATTGTTTCCATAATAATATCGTTCGTTTCGTTTTTTAATTTTTTTATATAAAGTTATTACATCTTTTGAGTCTCTCCTAATAGCCCAATATCAATATCAATTGCAAATTCAAAAGCTAACCTAATCGAAAGCCCTCACCAATTGAAGAGCCTCACCATTTGAAGAGAGCCCATCGAAAGCCCATTGTTCGCCAACTGAAAGCCAAACACGCCAGAAGGGAAAAAAGCCTATCGTATTTCCCTAATCTTCAAATTCCTAAAAGCTACTCCATCTCCATGATCCTGCAACATAATATGCCCTTTCCTAAACGTTCCAAAATCCTCTGACATCTCCTCAAATTTACTATTGGCAATCATCTCTTTCCATTCGTCACCAAACATTTCGAAATGTACAACTTTCTTTCCGTTTAACCAGAATTCTACGTCACCTTTTAAGCTACGAATTGTCACCTCGTTCCACTCTCCGGCAGATTTTGCCATCATCGTATTTGTTTCGATCATATCGTAAAGGTCACCTGCCCGGTGCGTCCGAAATTTGGAATCAGGATGACAAGTATTATCTAAAATTTGCATCTCCGGTCCCGTCATATAACCTGCGTGATATTTTTCCGACTCCACCGCATTAAAGAAAATACCACTGTTACCACAATCGGCAATTTTCCATTCCAGCATTAATTCAAAATCCTCATATTCCTTTTTACTCGTCAGATCACCACCGTCCTTGGCGTACGTGATACCACCGTCTTTCGGTAAGACCTCCAAAGTGATCGCACCGTCTTTGACCACCCAGCTGTTACCAGGTTTATCCTTCAGGTAAGTATGCCAGCCGTCCAGATTTTTTCCATTGAATAAAAGTACCCAGCCTGCTGCTTTTTCTCCCGGCGAAAGGGCATTCAGACTCCCCGCCAGATATTCCGTCGGCGTAGCTTGCACGGTTCCATTCAAATTAAGAGGAATCTGATTCATGTTATACCATGCTTCTGTAGTCCAGAGTTCGTGTTGCTGATCACTGACAAAATATTTGTTGAGGTGGAGGTAAAGCATATGCGCGGGCTTCATTCCTTTTATTTCTAAAAATACCTTTTTACGATCCTTGGAGACCGTTGCCGATAAGATCCGTAATTTGGTCAAATCCATTTTAGGACCACCGTATGCTTCGGTTGGTTTATAATAAAATTGTTCAATGGTATAATCGTCCGTATTCCAGCCGTCTCCAATTTTTAGGGGCTCAGTAAATTCAATTTCCAGACCATTGGTTTTTGCCCGTACGGCCAACATTTCAAAAACAGAATTCTCGTTGTACGTTAATTTTTGTAATCCGTACCAGAGCGTACCGTCGTGGCGCCAGTTACCTGAGCTACCGATTCCACCTACGTACAAGCTACCGTCGGGACCCCAGACCATCCGGTTGACCCCGGCTTCGAGTCCTTGCGTAAAGCGAAATAACGCGCCCTGGTACTGACCATTTACTTTTTCTGGAAAAACTCTTTTGACACCTCCGTGGGTAACCTCGCCGTGAATGAGTTGGCCTTTGAATGGACCGACTTCAATACCCATCGGGGTAGAAGGAGAATTACCAATTTCATCTTGTGGCAGCCAGACGACTGGTGGGGCCTCTTCCAGATTAGCGGTACCCGCAAAATCTACCGAACGCGATCCGTACCAGTTGCCTTCCTGGATGTGTAGAATCTTGGAGGCGGGTAACCAGTCTCCCTGGTTGTCGGCGACAAAAATTTCGTTGTCAGGTCCCAGTCCAATTCCGTTGGGCGTCCGTAACCCGCTGGCAATAAACTCAACTGAACCATCTACTTTACTGATTTTTACGACCTTTCCACGATCCTGAATTTGTGGCTGTGTACTGGCACCACCGGGATTGATGGCCGTAGCCAAAGTCGCGTAAAAATGCCCGTCTTTATAAACCAGCCCAAAGGCAAATTCGTGGAAATTAGCGGAGACTTTCCAGTCTTTGGAAACGGTTAGGTATTCGTCAATAATATCATCGCCGTTGTTATCAACCAACTTAGTCAATTCCTGTTTTTGTAAAACGTAGATTTCGTTATCGACTACTTTTACGCCGAGTGGTTCGGCGAGTCCTGCGGCAATTTGTTTTACTTTAATATCATTTGGATTTTCTGCATTCAAATTATCCAGTAAATAAATGCCACCACTTGGATCCCAGGTAGAAATAACTAGTCGGCCATCTGCCAGGAAATCCATTCCGCCCACTTTGGGTTGAAAATTATCGGGCCGTGCCTGTGAAATTGTAAAAGAGGGGTGAACTGAATTGAGTGGTAATTGATCTCCAGGAACTTGAATGGTTGCGGCAATCGATAAATTTTTGGCCATTTCCTTCGGGCGGTCTTTTGCCAGGTGACCAAACATCTCGCGGGGCACATCCACAAAGCCAGGTTCGCCCAATGGCTTGTATTGAAAAACCAGACTCTTGCCACCGTATCCCTGAAAATAATCAATTCGAATCGGGTGAAAGCCCGCCTTGAGTGCTATTTTTCCGTCTTTGATATCCGCGCCGTGTGGTCCATCGTGGTTAATGACCATTTTATCATCAATAAATAACATAGAACCATCATCACTTATTAATCTAAAGGTATAAATACCTTCCTCTTTAATCGTTAGGTAGCCCTGTAAAAAGATAGCGGCGTTATCGGCCATGCTGACCATGTTGGTTTGGTGGATAACAACGTCGGGAATGATACCTGCGGAAGTAAGCTTTCCGCCAGATCGCGTATCCGCCAATTTGCTGAGATCTTTTTTATAACTATACATTTTGGTCACCAGTCCAGGGAATAAATCTTCCTTTTTAATATCCTTGTTTCCGTATACGTAGTCCTGTGCTTCGGGAGTAGCAGCGCTTCCATCTGTTCCTTTATCATTTTTATCCATCGCTAAAATATAAGCGACCATAGTATTTAAATCTTCGTCCGGAACTTTCGGGTGTGCACTCATCACTTGTGGTCCCCAAACACCGCTACCACCCACTTTAATTTTGTTGGCGAGCATGGCGATATTTTCGTCGGTGGTCGTATATTTTTCGGCAATTGCTTTGTAAGAAGGACCGATTGTTTTACGGTTGGCATTGTGGCAACTGCGGCAATCGCTGCGCGCGATTAGTTTAGCACCACTGGGAGAATCAGCACTTTCTACTGCTGGTTTATTTTCGTTTTCGACGAGTGGTTCTTTGATGAAAGGCGTGGTAAGGGTCGTGGCAGCATTATTATTCAACAATAATTTTCCGGTAATAGCTACGCCAGAATATTTTCCCAGTTTAGCCTCCTTTTCAGTCAGTAAATTGAGGGTCCCATCCGCTTTAATTTGTTCTTTGACCGCGACGGAATTAACATTTATTTTTAAACCTACCTGCATACCTTCCGGTACATTTTCGGTGGTGAATATTCTTTGTAAACCTGGGAGACCACTTTGCGAAGGATGGTAAACGGGCCGTTCAGTGATCTGGATAGATTTACCATCTCCGTAGTTAAGTTGGTATAGTAATTCCCCTTGTCCGTCCACAATCCGGTGACCACGATATTGTACGTCGGGAATAACTTCTTTTCCATTTTTTACTAAATACCAGGGCTGCTCAAATTCGTTGATAAAATAAGCATCCCCAACCGAAGTAGGCTGCGGGCCGTGTGCAGTGGTATAAACCGCCCCGTCAAAATCTACGTATCCTTTCCAAGCTTTATAGATCGCTGCGGTTTCGGTATTATAAGAAACGAGAAAATCCGGCGCGAGCGAAAGCGTAATCATCCGTGGCTGCAAGTCCATGACGGATCGAAAAATCCAGGGTTGGTTAGAATCGGCAAAGGAGATCGAAGAATCGTTGGTGGCTCCTTTGGTAGCTGGATCGCTTTGGCAAGCGAAGAGGGTGAGGAGGGAGGATATTAGAAGATATCTAAATCTCATAGTTGGTTTGTTTTGGTGGTTAGTGGCAGATAGTGGCAGAACAGTATACTCTATTATATACTGTAAATTTTGCACTAAGCTAGTAAAAGGTTGGGTTTTAACCTAAGAATTGGGTGGGAAAGTGTAAGCGATTTCCTAAGGTGACGCTTTATTTTCCTTAGAGAGATTCCTTGCTTTGCAAAAGCTACTCACCTAGTTTATAATATTAAGAAGATAAAAAGCACCTCCTGATACAATCAAGAGATGCTTTTATCAATTATTTAAACAAGTTATTCATTGGTAGATTATCGTCAAGCCGAAAAATTTTTGTTGCAGCGAGGTAAGGTGAAAATCCGCACATCAAATAATCCGCATATCCACTAATCCACATTACCCGGTCCAATCGCCCGCTCCATATACCTAATCACCTTCTCCATCAAATGCACCCGATCTTTCCCCCGTACATTATGCGGATGCATCGGGTAAGGGAAAAAATCCATCTGTATGCCCGCATCTACAAACGCTTTTACCAGTGCCAGATTATGCTGCATCACCACTACATCGTCCACCGTGCCGTGGATCAATAACAATTCTCCTTCCAGATTTTGTACATAGTTCATTAAGCGATTTTTTTCGTACCCTTCCTCATTTTCTTCCGGACGATCCATATAGCGTTCGCCGTACATCGCCTCGTAATATTTCCAGTCGGTTACCGGACCTCCGGCAACGCCCACCTTAAAAACACCGGGATGACGCAACATCAGTGAGGTCGTCATAAAACCACCGTAACTCCAGCCGTGCACGGCCATGCGATCGGTATCGGCGTAGGGTAGGGACTTGAGATATTCCACGCCCGCCAGTTGATCTTCCATCTCTGGTGTACCGAGGCGACGGTGAATCGTATTTTCAAAATCAAAACCGCGATTGGCAGAACCACGATTATCCACGGTGAAAACCAGATATCCTTTTTCCGCCAAATAGTGCATCCACAAGGGTGCGCCTGCTGCCCAGCGATTGGTGACCATCTGCGCGTGTGGACCACCGTATACATATACGACCACCGGATATTTTTTGTCCGCAGAAAAATGGCTTGGTTTGATCATCCGCGCGTTCATCATCATACCACCGGGAGATTTAATTTTTAAGATTTCTGTAGTCGTCTTTGCGTAACCGTCCATCTTGTTTTTTGAAACAGAAATAGTCCTCAACACTTTTCCGTCGAGGTTGATCAGGTTGATTGTATACGGTTCTTCCAAACTGGAATAGGAATCTAAGAGTTGATCGCCTTTATCATTCAAGCTAAAACTATGAACACCCGGTTTACCCGCAATTTGCTTTTGTTCACTACCATCTAAATTTACCGAATAGGCATATTGATTCAGTCCGCTCCCATCCGTTCCTTTGACCAGTAATTTTTTACCAGTATTGTCTAAACCTATAATCTCCAGTGTCACCCACTTGCCTTTAGTTACTTGGTTCAGTAGTGTACCATTTTTATCGTAACGATACACGTGCATAAAACCATCTCTTTCACTCATCCATAAAAACTCGTTGGGATTATTGGGTAAAAACCAAACAGGGTTTTCAGGTTCTACGTATTTATCATGTTTTTCTTCAAAAAGTGTTTTAACAAAATCACCCGTTTTTGCATTATACTGATTCAGCCACATCCGATTTTGATCCCGATTGACGACGGCTATGTAAACAAACTCATTGTTCGGACCCCAGCCTAAATTTGTCAAATAATGATCTTCTTCCCCCGTTGTTTTTAAATAAACCACTTGTTTTGTCATTCGGTGATAAATACCAATTTTGGGTTTTTCACTTTTTTGTCCCGCCATCGGATATTTAATAGTTGTTAGGCTACCGGGGACCGTATTAAGATCTAGTAGCGGATAATCGGCCACGTTGGTTTCGTCCTTTTCGTAGAAGGCCAAATGTGCTCCATCGGGTGACCAAAATGTACCTTTTCCAATTCCAAATTCGTAACGAGCAATGGCCTGTCCGCTGACGATGTTCCGATCAGTGTTGTCTACCACGATCGTTTTAGGAATGCCAATGGTAGCAGTATAGAGATCATTATCGATGGTGTAAGCCACTTGATTATATTGATATAAGAAGTCCGCATTAGCCGCACCACGCGCGTGTGGCGTTAGTAAGAATCCTTGATTTTCATCCAGATCGTAAGCAATGTAAGTCGTGTCGTAATGAAAGTAAAAACGGTTAGGATTCACCCAGCGTATAGTGGGCATCCGTTTTAGATCAGTCTGACAAGCTTTGTTGAGCTGATCTACCGTAATTGTGGCCTGGGCTTGTTCGCCTTTATCAATCATAATGACTTGTCGATCTGTCGATAGGTAAGAAAACTGAGCAGTTTTCGGAATCCACTGTAAATTAGTCAGTCGGTCCGGAGCAAAAGTACTGCCCCGTTTCAGAATAGCATCCGAGAGCGTTAGCTGCATAGTTTGTGCGGAAAGTCCGACGACGAAAAGTAGTAAACAAAAAGTAAGTAAGTTTTTCATGGGAAGATTATTTTTTTATTGATCCTAAGGAATGAGGTATTATTAACTCATTCCTAAGGTAAGGACTTTGTGGAAACTGACCAATATGTTTAGGCACAATTTCAAAAAAAAAAGCACCAATGCCGGGTTACGACACTGGTGCTTTAAGGCGTGTAGGTAAAGACAATTTATGAATTGTCTCTACAGCTGCTAATATCCTTTAATTAGATTTAAATGCTTCCTGATCGTATGTTCTAATCCCGCCAATACCTGTGGTGAATTTTTGGAAAAAGTGGCAATACGCTGTCCCTCTTCGTCGAGAACTACGTGCGACGGAAATTTAGAAATATTTAAATCCGTAATAATATTTGAACCGTTGGCAACAATCTGGTATTTAAAGCCAGCTGCTTCAGCCGCAGCCATTGCTGTAGCACTATCATCCGTAGAGATACCAATGAAGACTACATCTTGTCCCTGGTATCTATCTACTATCTTATTTAACTTTGGAATGATCTTCAAAGAACCTGGGTCATCACTTCTCCAAAAATTAAGGACGACTGTTTTTCCTGCGAAGTTGGCAACGTTAAAGTTGGCAGCCTCAATAGTTTGAATGCTGGTAGTAGCAGGCGCATCGTCAAAGGTTGTTTCCATGATTTTTTCTTCTGGGACCTCTACTTCAACGGGGACGGACTCTATTTCGATGTCTTCCGTAATCAATTCGATTTCCGGAGTTTCTGTTTCAGGAATTGTAGGTGTCTCCATTTGGGTGGCAGCTTCTTCGAGTTCTCTAAGTCGTACTGCCTCTTCCTGTATAGCAACCTCTTGTGCATGTTCCTCCGCTGTTGTTTCAGCGAGGTGTGCTTCTGCGGCAAGCCTATCTGCTTGCATCTGCGCCTGTGCTTTTGCTTCGTTGGCGGCATTCTCTTCTATTGCGATTTGTAGCATTCTATCTTCGGCTTCCATTTTTTGCTGGCGAGCGTTTTCTTCTGCTTCTAGTCTCTTCGCTTCCGCTTCGGCAGCCTGTTGTTCTATTTTATCTTTTTCTTTTCTAACTTTTTCTAGTTGTTGTGCTTTTCTCTCTTTTTCTTCAGCGGCCATTTTAGCTTCTTCGATCTTACGTTTTTTAAGTTCTTCGGCTAGTTTAGCTTCTTCTTTAATCCGTTCTTTCTCCAGTTTTTCTAGACGTTTTCGCTCTTTTTCGATTTGTTTTTGTCGTTTCTTTTCTTCTTTTTGTTGTCTTTTCAACTGTTCTTTTTTATCCTTTTCGGCCGCTTGTGTACGCTTGATTTCTGCTAGTCGAGTAGCTTCTTTTTCTTGCACAATTTTTTCGCGTAGTGCTTCCTCTTCTCTCTTTTGTTTTTCCATTAACTCCTTCTGTGCTGTTTCAGCGGCGAGTGCTTGCTGGATCGCTTTATTTTTTAGACGGGCGGCCTCTATTTCTCCTTTTAGCTTTAATTCAGCCAGTTCTGTTTCTTGTTGAATACGAGCTTTTTCCATTTCAGCTAGTCGATCCTGCTCTTCGATATAAGCTTTTTGATGCGCTGCTTCTTCCAGCTTTAATTTTTCCAGATCAGCCATACGCTGTTCTTCGATTCTTTTTTCTTCTGCCAATTGACTAAGTCTGGCTTGCTCTTCGGACTCAGCTCTCAGACGGATGATTTCGAGTTCTCCCTGTCTTTTGAGTTCTGCTAATTCTGCCTCCTGTTGAGTACGTTGTTTGGTTAGTTCGGCGTAACGTTCCTGTTCTGCCTTGATAGCTTCCTGACGTTTAAGTTCTGCCTCCTGATCTGTTTTTAAACGTTGGACTCTTTTTTCCTCTGCGATTCGCTGACGTTCTAGCTCAGCAAGCTTTTGTTCCTCTTCGCGCGCTTTTTGATTACGCGCCTCTTCTAGAATTAGTTGTTTCTGTAACGCTTCAATGCGGGCTTCTTCGGCTTTAGTTTGGTGTTCCAATTCTGCCAGGCGACGTTCTTCTTGTTTGAGCGATTCCAACTGTATGGCTTCGGCTTTTCGAGCCGCTGCAAGTTCCTCCAATCGTCGTTCTTCGTCTTTACGAGCTGCCTCAATTTCAGCTAGCCGAGCTGCTTCCGCTCTTTGATTTTCCAATCGTTTGGCTTCAATTTCTTTTTGCTGTTTGAGAGATGCTAATCGTGCCTTTTCGTTCGCTTGCTCCCGGACCAATTGATCCATTTTACTTGCTTCGGCAGCGATGGCGGCTTGTCTTTCTTCTTCCTGTCGACGTAAATTTTGTAACTCCGTAAGTCGTGCTTCTTCTCTCCTGGTTTTTTCTTCCATCTTTTTCAGATGTTCGCCAGAAGGAGAAGGTTGACCAACCGCATTTGGCTGCACGACTGATGGCACGATGGTATCAACGGATATCTGCTGTTGATTTTCAACATAAACGTTTTTGCTTTCTATTTCTTTTTCATCAAAATTTTCTCCACCAAAACTTTCCTTTTCAATATAGACTTTTTCTATTTTATCCATTTTGGATTGATCTTCTTTTGGCTGTGTATCGGGTCGGGTAATGACGTAGGGTTGATTTTCTTCCTTCGGATTAGTTGTCTCAGAAGCCACTATTTCTGCAGGAATATCTTTCGCTTTTTCTTTTTTCTTTTTTCCTTTCTTCTTTTTCCTTTTCTTTTTGGATGTTTTTTTTGCTTGTTCTACTACTAGGTCAGTAGTGTTATCAGGTATTTCATCTGCATCCGGCGCGGCGGCGCGGTGAATCTCTTCTATACTGATCGTTGTTTGATCTTTTACCGATTCAATCGGTACAGGATCTACGCTTTCGCCTCTACGTGCTTTCATGGCGCGTTCAAGCGCTTGTTTTCTAGCGTCCTGCATGCTTGTTTTCTTGGTTTGAGCAGATGCAGTAAAAGCTACCGTCAGTAAGAGGCAGATAATGGTAATCTTAGCAGTATTCATATTTTCTTTTTAGCAAAAAGATAAAATTCAGCAATTAATAGGTTGCTGGTATAATGGAAATCTCGAGGCAATCCTGCTAAACAGGTTTATCCATCTCTTTTATTACTAAAATTAGTCCAAAATATTAGGTAGGCTAAAAATCAGGAGCTGAAGTTGTTAAAGAATGTCCGCAGAAAGTGAGGGTAAGTATCTGCGGGTAGGCGGGCTTCATTCCTTTTAGAAGGAATAGAAATAGTAGTGTTAATAGATCACACTTTCCAGCCAACCTTTGACAAGGTACCGATTTTTATAAATGAGAACAGCTATAAATAATGCCGCAAAAATCGAGAAAATACGTAGATAGCGTAGGTTTCGGGCAGATTTTTCGCGACGACTTGTATAGTTTTTTTTTCCGGTGTAAGACATAGATACAATTAGATTTTGTGGCGCTCCCAGTAATTTTGGTCCTCGATTTCTTCGAGAATGGTCACGTAGTTTATATACCGCAATTCACTGATTTCCTCTTCTTCTACTGCCGCTTTGACGGCACAGCCTGGTTCGTTACGGTGGGTACAGTCCGCAAATTTACAATCTTTTGAATACTTAAACAGTTCTCGAAAATTATGAACTACTTCCATCGGGGTTAGATTATTAAAACCCAAGGTCTTGATACCGGGTGTATCAATGATATGTCCTCCAAAATCAAGTGGAAACATTTCCGCAAAGGTAGTAGTGTGCATCCCTTTGCCAGAATAGTCTGAAATTTCGTTGGTATGGATATCTAAATGAGGCTGTAAAGCATTGACCAGAGTAGACTTTCCGACACCCGACTGGCCACTGATCAAGGTGATTTTATCTTTTAAACTATTTTTAAGGCCGTCCAAGCCGGTACCCGTGGTAGAGGAGACCAAGCGTACTTCATAACCGATTTTTTCGTAAATCTCCCGTAGATAATTGTACACCGTCAATTCGTCTTCCCCATATAAATCCGCTTTATTAAAAACAATAATTACTGGAATATTATAGGGCTCGGTCATTAATAAAAAACGATCAATAAATCCTTGTTTAAGATTGGGACTAATAATCGTCATGATGACTACGGCTTGATCAAGGTTACTGGCTAATAGATGGAGGAAATGCTTTTTACGCGGAGATTGACGAACAACAAAGTTTTCCCTCGGCATTATTTTTTTTATAATCCCTTTATCATCCGCTTCTTTTTCTACTTTTACCCGGTCACCGACCGCTACGGGATTGGTAATTTTCATACCATTCAATCTGAACTTACCAACGATCCGACAGTCGATTACCTCCTCGTTTTCAAGTAGTACCTGATACCAACTCCCCGTAGATTTTATAACAATTCCTTTGTGCATATTTTTTTGGCTATTGGCCGTTAGCTATTGGCTTCACTTAATCGTAGTGTTAGACGCAAGTTAACAAATGGCAATTTATTAAAATGGCAAGCTACTTTAGAAGAGGTAGTAAACATCCACTCTTTGTACTGTTAGCCGGAGTTTATACCTGTTTGATGACTTTTATGAACCTTAAATTGATTTCATATTTTAATGAACCAGAGAAAATTAAAAATAGTTCAGGTATCTGGAAAAGAAGCGATATTATTTAAGTTTTTTGTTTTTTTCAGGCATATACACGTAAGTAGAGGGCCCAATGGCGAATAGCGAATGGCTTTCTTCAAAACCCATGAATCGCATCTGCAATTTCCTTGATAATGGAAGGATCTTTTTCAATGGCATTTCCTACGACAATGACATCTGCTCCCGCTTCTATATTTGCTTTTGCTTTTTCGGGCGTACGAATACCACCACCAATGATTAAAGGAATCTGAATACCACCACTAACGGAATCAATCATACTCGTGGAAATTGGATTTTTAGCACCGCTGCCGGCATCCATGTAAATCAATTTTAATCCCAGCATCTCTCCAGCCATCGCGGTACACAATGCGATGTCATCCTTGGCCGCAGGGATTGGAGTAGTATTACTGATGTAAGAAACGGTGGTGGTGATTCCTCCATCAACCAGCATGTATCCGGTAGGCATCACTTCTAGAGGACTTAGTTTGATATATGGAGCGGTGTTGACGTGGCGACCAATCAGCAACTCTGCGTTACGACCGGAGATCAGAGACAAAAACAGGATTGCGTCCGCTCGATAACTCAACTGTAAAGAATTACCAGGGAATAAAATTTTAGGAATATCGCAAGCTTTGGCAATGTGCGAAAGGCAGTCGTCTAACACACTATTTACAATTAGGCTTCCCCCAATAAAAAAATAATCTACCTTGGCCTCGATAGCCAAATTGAGAATTTTATCCAGATTATTCATTCGTAGTTGATCAGGGTCAATCAATACGGCAAATTTCTTTTTGCCTTTATCTTTTGCCTCCTGTAATTTTTGATATAGTAGCATTTGTTTTATTTAATGATTGATCTTTTTCAAGACAATCTTTTCTTTTAATTTTTTTTCAATTTGAATAAAAAGCTCGCGCAAATCGTTGTAGGCTGACAGTGGGAAAGTGGTTTTTTTAATATCTACTTTACTAATCAATTGAAGAAATGATCCCTGTACGGAAACCAGTAAATTATAATTAGCACTATTGTCTGCTAAACTCAGACTGACGGAGGCAGGCAAAGATTCTACGATGTATCCTTCGGGTAATTCGAGGTTTAATACAAAATTTTCAGCTTGTGGGAATGCCATTTCAACGGGGCAAACACGATTTTCATTCGGTAATTTATTTTGTAAATAATCAGAAATAAAAACCGGCTGGAAATATAATGAATCCCCTCGACTTTCGGCCAGGTCTGCTATTTTTACATCTGCAATAATATGTAGCGATTTGTTATGATTATCGATGTTTTTGGTAAAAACCGAATCTACTTCTAATTCCGGCAATTGCTTTTTCCAGCGGGATGGATATTGATGCGTTTCACTTTTTAGATATTCACGAAGTGCGGCGCCTGCATATCCTTTGTACTTTCCTTGTAATTTACCGATCATTTTACCATCAGGACTTAGCTCCAGGCTCGCCATGGTCGTCGTATTGGTCACTGGCGGTTCAATATCAATCCATTGTGGGGCATCCGGGTCGAGTAACCAGCCATTTTTATTTAAAGAGTTAACCTGCGGATAATTCATCGCTTTGGTGGGTAGACCCACATCCAGAAGGGTAGTTTCGTTGTCCAGTTCGGCGGAGATAATTACGTAATTAAATTGATCAATGATCGGGTAAGTCTTGATCATACGGCCGTGCGATCGGGTGCTCAGTAATACCGGATATGCAGTGATACCTGCCTTACGTAGGAGTGCAAGATAGACCAGATTGATCTCGCCGCTATTTCCAGTTTTATTAAAAAATACATCATTTAATTTCTTATTCACCAAAAAGTGGTAACGCTCATTCCATTTGATCTGTTTGCTAACATACTGATAAAGTGCCTCCGCTTTTTCCCAATCAGAAAGATTAGCGGATAAAATTTTGGTGGTCTCCGGATTAATCCAGGCTGAAAACATTTTCTCGTTCGTAAACTGTTGTCCGAATTCCTCCCGGTTCATTAGTGTTTTGCTTACTTCACTCCAGTTACTGAGATAGGTTTTGGAGTTACCCATTGGAAATTGAATTTCTTTAAGTTGAAAACGCAGACGAGCACGGTGGTCGTTAATGGTCGTAATAAAATTTTCTGTTTTTAATGCCGGTACGTTTACCATTTGATAAATATTGTCTTTTATCTTGGTAATGGTATTTCCTCGGACGTCGATGGCGCGGTCATCTTTCCTGATTTGATTCAGTTGCTGGTTTCCCTGAAAAAAGTAGACGTACTTAAACGCGTTGGGGATTTCTACTTTTAAACGACTGGAACGAACGGGGATATCTTCCTGAAAATACCATTCTCTCAAATCTGTGATCCGTGGACTGACAATTTCGTAGCGGTACTCCAATATTGATCCAGCCTGGACATCAGGGAAAGTAAATCGTTTTTCGGCGTAAAAATCATTTACAAGATTGTCAAAAATATCTTTGTTAGGAATAACTACTTTTTTTCCGTCGGGCGCAAAGGTTTGTGCTCGTAGATAAGTAATGGTTTCAGCATATTTTTTACCAGTATAATAAGAAATGATTACATTGGCTTTTTTAAAACCTGCGGGATTTAAAACTTTGATCCGGCGGTGACGTTTGTAACGGTAATAGACGGCACTGCCTTCAAGTTCGACAATGATTTGTCCATAATCATCTAGTACGACCGCAGCCGCACTGGAGTCGGGCCCATAAACCATCATTTGTAAATCTTCCTCAGGAATTTGATTCCATTTGAGTAAAGTCTCTTCCTGTGCAACCACAGTAAACGACAGCAGTAAGAGGAACCAGGAAAATAGGTGTTTCATGAGTCTAAAATTTTACGTAAATGGGGTATGAAAATCCTGATATTTGGAGATGAAGCTTTTGAGGTTGTTTAGGAACATCCACAGTATCAATGACTTAGTCGAAAAGATGGTGCCTGCCGACCGGCTTCATTCCTAAATATTTTTTTATTAAATTTCAATATGGCCAAGCGCCAAAAAAGTAGCGCAAAGCGAATTATTTAATCTACGGACAACAAAATAAGCAATAATTTGGGAATTCGTAGGGAACAGAATAGTATGGATCAATTAATGATTGCCGAGACAACGGCATTGATTGCGAGAGATTTTGGCCTAGAAGGTCACGAAACGCCTCTGACGGAGGAAGAACTACTGACATTGGTAGCCAATGAGGTGGCTTATATGATCGAACACCGACTGGACTTTCTGTTGAGTTTGTTGTATCGTTTGGATGTGCTCGAACCGGACATCAATTTTGCTTTGTCTTCGTATTGTACCGAACCTGCCAATCAGGCACTAGCCAAACTGATCGTAGACCGGCAGAAAAGGCGCATTCTTAGTAAACGAAAATACAAGCAGACCAAGCCGAAAGATCCGGGAGATTTGGCGTGGTGACTTATAAGGAACAACGATCTAATAGATTCAGAATTATGACTAATATTTTTTGTGCCTAACTTCGTTTAAAATACGCGCCATAGCTACGGCTATGTCTGTGTTTTTCAACTCGTTATACACAAAAACTACCTACTCAAAATTTCTTAATCTATTTAATCCTCGTTCCTAATAGTGTGAATAGGATAAGAAGTTATTGAAAAATTTTCTCTAGCTCTCGGCGGCTTTTCGAATTCTTAAACAACTTCTAAAAAAGAAAGTCGTATACGACCAGCGAATACGACTTTTTTTTGGACAGCTATACTCGTTACTTACGAACAATCAAGTCCAGATGCTTATTTAGCAAATTATTATTTAAAGAGAGACCCTCACAAGTTTGGTCTATAGTATAAACCGTATAAGCGTCGGTGTTAATATCAGTTAAAATCAGTAAAGACTCATTTTGCTCTGTGGTCACTTCCCAAATCATATTTTTAGTCGTAGTTGGGATATTGACATCATCAAAAGTAACAGTAATCTTTACGATTCCTATTTCATTGAAATCAAAGTGCTGAGTCATACCAGCAATTGTAGTGTTTTCGGTGAGCATCCAATCGTTGAAGATCAGGTCAAGACTAATTTGCTCCTCGTTATTGAAATTGCTTGAATATGCAACAGAATCCAATCGACAATCTTTGTCCTTATTGACAGAATCTGTAAAAGCTTGTGTTCCAAAACTGGATAGAAACAAAACAGCTAATAAGAAGTAATTTTTCATAATGATGTAATTTTTTAACTTTTGGTTTTAATTGGGTGGTTACTTTACTTAAACACAAATATAAATCCAAGAGGTTGCACGTGACAGATAAGCTAGACGAATGAAGTGAAATTTTCGATGAACAACAATTTAACTTGCTCGGAACGTTTATCTTTGCCACCATAACGCACAATATTACAATAAGTTTGCCCCAAAATCCAGTCCTGAAAATGCTGTTTATCAAATGGTTCTGCCACCTTTACGAATTGAATTATAAGCTATTTGGTTGATTGGAAAGAAGGAAATTTAAAATAGGGCTTGATTCACTTTTTCCAAACAATATTTTTTATTAAATAATTATTAATTTTTTTATTTTTAAAAAAAGCTGATTCACTCTTGATTCCAAATAATATTTTACCTATATGAAAAAATACTTCCTTACCTCTCATCGCCTGTTTTTTACAATACTAATTGTTTTGAGCGGAGCAAGTTGTGCCACAGATAGTAATAGTGGCTCCACCGGACAACCACCCGCAGAAGTGAATTCGACTCCTGCTGATGTACCAGAGAAAGCAGCGGCTAAGACCGATACCAAAACAATTATATTTTTTGGTAATAGCCTTTCTGCTGGTTATGGACTAGACCCTGCACAAGGATTTGTCGGTTTGATCGAAAAGAGAATTGATTCGCTAAACCTTAATTATAAAGTTATCAATGCGGGTAACAGCGGTGAAACGACCAGTGGCGGGAAAGAAAGGGTAGCGTGGATTTTGGAGAATTACCAACCCGATATATTTGTGCTCGAACTAGGAGGCAACGATGCCCTGCGTGGATTGCCCGTCACCGATGCGGAAGCCAATCTGCAATCGATCATTGATGCCGTAAAAAATAAATATCCCACTGCCAAAATATTACTAGCCGGAATGATGGCACCACCCAACATGGGTAACGAGTACACGACAAAATTTGCAGCGATGTATCCACGACTGGCTAAAAAAAATAAGGCAGCCTTAATTCCTTTTTTACTGGATAAAGTCGGCGGACAACCAGGGCTAAATTTGCCGGACGGTATTCATCCGAATGTAGAAGGACATCAAATCGTCACAGAAACGATCTGGAAAGAGTTGGAAGGGTTGTTGGTAGAATAGATTATCGGTTAATCAGTGATTAGTTAATCAGTGATCTCGCGATTGCGGGTACCGATTAACTAATCAACTGATACAACTGATTAACTATCTTGCTTGGCAAATACTTTCTTCAATAAATCTGTCTTACGCTCGCTTACATTTTTACGAATCCCAAGTTCCTTCTTTTCTACCATTCCAAACAAGCCAGATAATGCCTGCTGGGTGACGTAATCATCCAAGTCTGGATTTACTTTAGTTACAAAAGGAATAGAATTGTATTTGGTGATCACATCATTCCAGTATTGAGTAGCGTTTACTCGATCAAGAGATGCTACTACCTTAGGACGAAAAGCATTGGTCAATTCATTAGAAGTAGTTCTCTCCAAATAGTTGGTTGCAGCGTTGTTGGAACCCATTAAAATTTGGGTAGCATCCGCAAAAGTCATTTGCTTGATTGCGCTGACAAAAATAGGCTTGGCACTTTTGGCAGCATCTTCTGCCGCACGGTTGAGCAATTCGACCATTTTTCCTTCCACGGTCGTAAAGCCAGGAATTCCAGATAATTTATTGGTGACTTTCTGTACCTCGTCCGGCAACAAAATTTTGTAAGAACTTTTGAGGAAACCATCCGTGGCGGATAATTTATCTACTCCCTGGCTGACACCAAGGTCGAGTGCTTCTTTAAGTCCCAAACCAATTTGTTGTGAAGTGAGTACGTCACTGCTTAGAAGATCTCCAGCCATCTCCTGAAATTGAGTACAGGCGGTCAATTGTAGTGCCACCAGTATAAACATGAATTTCTTAATCATAATAATTTTTTTAAAACTGCACGAAGCAACTTAGTAAAGTGATATTTGTGTTTAAAAGTTTAACCTTTGCACATTTTCTTGGACTGGTCAATTCATGGAAGGTAAATCCCGAAAATGTTATTAAAATCATAAGAATCTTCTGACTTGTGTCATTGGCCAGCCCGTCCGCGGTGCCTCCACTCTGCGTATTGTCATAGGCAGCCCATCGGGATCGTTTGTTCATCTTTTTTTGTCGGGATCGGTCAATTACCCGCAAAAAACGACAAACATTCATTGCAAAGACAGCCCTGAAATCTGGTTTTTAAATTTTCTCTGGTTTCTGAAGAGACCTTTTTTTCAAAACACCAGCAGGTATCGTCACCGTAGCAAATAAAGGGTTTTTGGCAACGTGGGCACTGATTGACAAAACTTTCGGTCGATTCTACCGCAGAGTGAGAGACTCGGTGTCCCGGAATTGGTCGGTTTTTACGTACTTTAATGGTGATAGCCTGAATCGTGCGGAACTGCCTTCGGATGGCATACGAGATATTCTGAATCAAGGTTTCAATTAGCTGCACGGTGTGCCGCATCTCGACCTGACAAATCTGATAAATCGTTTCGTAATTAATGGTCTCGTTCAGATCGTCACTTACCGAAGCGGCCTCCCAGTTGGTTACGATAAAAACATCTACTACAAAGCTATTGCCAATGACCCGTTCTTCCGGATATACGCCGTGATAAGCGTAAAATTCCATACCTTCCAGTGAAATTTTTCCCATGTGTTGGATTTTTTTTCAAAGATACGGAATATGGACGGGGTATATTTGCGTGAGGGCGATTTATGAATTGTTTTAGGTGATTTTCTTAATAACGTCAAGTAACAGCAAATGAAGAAAATGATTTTTGTACTACTCATAGTAACTATTGTGATGAATTGCCGACTGTGGCTTGGAGTGTATAAACATGATGAGTTTGTCCGGGATAGAGGATTTAGCAGGTAATGCTAGATGAGATTTCTGCTAAATCCTACAAATGATTTCCGTCCGGAAGATAATTTTAACGCTTACGCTTCCTTCACTTTCAAGACCAGTTTCCCATTCTTCTCTCCTGTAAACAAGCGTTTAAAAGTATCGTGGAAATTTTCAATCCCCTCGTAAATATCTTCCCGACTTTTCAATTTTCCCTGTGCCATCCAGCCGCCCATTTCCCGTGCTGCCGTTCCGTAATCTTTGGCGTAATCCATGACCACCATTCCCTGCATCGTTGCTCTATTGACTAGTAAAGACAAATAATTGGAAGGACCTTTGATTGCCGTGGTATTATTATATTGAGAAATTGCTCCACAGATCACCACTCGTGCGTGCATCCGTAACCGACCCAATGCGGCGTCCAGAATTTCTCCTCCTACATTATCAAAATAAACATCAATCCCTTTTGGACAATGTTCTTTTAATGCTTTGGCGACGTTCTCATTCTTATAATCAATCGCTCCGTCAAAACCCAGTTCTTCCGTCAGATATTTACATTTTTCCGGACCACCAGCAATTCCAATTACCCGGCATCCTTTAATTTTAGCAACCTGCCCCACCACACTACCGACCGCTCCGGCGGCACCAGAAACTAAAACAATATCTCCTTCTTTAATTTTACCTACTTTCAGAATACCAAAATACGCGGTCATTCCAGGCATTCCCAACGTACCAATATAGGTTGGCATTGGAGCGAGGTTTGTATCGACCGGGTAATAATTTTCTCCGTTAGTGATGGAATATTGTTGTACGCCTCCCCAGCCGGTGAGTACATCTCCTGCTTTATATTTAGGATGGTTGTTAGATTTAATGACTTTGCCAATGGTGCCGGCGCGCATCACTTCTCCCAGTTGTACGGGCGGGATGTAAGACTTACTGTCGTTCATCCAGCCACGCATAGCCGGATCGAGGGAGATATAATAATTTTCGATTAGGACTTCCCCTTTTTCTGGTTCGGGGATAGGATTATTTGTTAATTTCCAGGTATCTGCATCGGGCATTCCGACGGGCCGTTTTTCGAGTATCAGTTGCTTATTCATTCTATTATTTTAGTTTTTTTAAAACGTCTAGTGCTTTTTCCTGGAATTGACTTTTATCGTTTTTTATTAGTTCGTAGAGTAAATTTTTGGCATCGTTGTTTTTATCTTGAGCAAGATAAACGGCAATTAGTTGCCAGGTCGCCTCGTCATAATACTCAGGGATATTGATCCGGGTAATTTTTAGCTGCTTTTCGGCAACTTCCCAATTTTCCAGTTTTTGGGCCGCCATTCCGCTGTAATAATTAGCTAACACATTTTCGGGGTCAGTGTTGAGTACTTCGGTCAATATTTTTACGCTGGCTTCATATTGTTTGTCTTGGTAGGCTTCCAATCCGTTTTGTAAAGTAGGATTGGTGATCAGAGAGTTATCGCCCGAACGGAGTGCACCGATTATCGGATTGTCTTCTTCCACAAAATTAGCGGCGAGAATTCGTTCGGTCTCGTTGCTCTGCCAGTAAAGATAACTACCAATGGGGATGCTTAAGAAAAGTAAGCTGGCCGCAATTCGCATGGCCCAGTTTTTACGTACAGGTAATTTTTCCAGGATCGCTGGAGTTGGCGTAGAAGTTTCGGCGGTCTGTAAAAAATCAAGTTCAGGTAAATCTTCTATATTATAATTATTGGCGAAGCCTTCTACCGCATCGGTGCACAAGGGACAATCAATCAGGTGATTCTCCACGTCAAAACGCTGATCCTCGTCGAGGTCTTCCTTCAAGTAGGCCTGAATTTGTTCGGGCTTGAGGCAGCTTGTATTGGTGAGTATTTTATTCATATTCGTGCAGTTCGAGGAATTGTTTAATATTACGTTTCCCATTTTGCAAATAGCTTTTCACCTCTTTTTCGGTGTAGCGTGTAATTTCTACAATTTCTTTGTAGCTTTTTTTATCAAAAAAGAAAAGGGTGATACAGGTGCGGTGTTCCGGTTTTAATTTTTTGATGGCTTCAATGACCATTTCCTCCCGATTGGCAGCGATTAAATTAAGTCCTTTTCCTACCCGAGTATTATCGCCATAACGGGGCGTAAAGGTATCATTATTTTCTTCCAGCCGCTGAACATCTTTTTTAATACTATCATGGTGTTTGCCGCGACGTAATTGCATGATACATTCGGATTGGATGACCGTATATAACCAGGAGTTAAAAGCAGAAATTTTGGTATCGGGAATTTTTAGCATCAATTTTTCAAAAATAACGGAAACCAAATCCTTACTTTCTTCCGTATTTTTCAGGTATTTCATGCAGGCACCGTATACCAGATGGCCGTATCTTTTATATAATTCACCGATTAGTTTTCGATCACCGGTAGATGCGAATTGCTGACAAATTTCTTCGTCAGAGAGCGGTTCATAAGTGATTGCTTTTAAAGAAAGCATAGAGGTTTTTTAGTATGTTTAGCCTAAATTTAACTAAATAAATGGAAAATAAGAAATAATGTGAATCAAGAGTTGAAGTTTAGGTCGAGATCTATCTTTTAAGATTGAAAATTATGTTATTTGTCGCTGGCCACTTGCTTCACTCGACCGCGTTAAAACGCGATAGTAGAGGGCAAGAAACAAATAGCAAGAGGCAAGAAGCCTATCTCGGCTACAAGCATATGGCAAAAAAACTAAACAGCTTTACTGTGTCGTTGAAAACTTTGCAGACGCTATAATATATTCAAGATGCATCATATAATCTCTTTTCTTTTTTCCGGGAGCATGAACAAAGCAATCAATAAAAATAAGTTCGTTTTTTTCTTTATTGAGAATCAGGTAGCTCAAAAAAGGACCGCCCATAAAATCGTTAACAATGTCCCAGATTCCACGAGCTTCAATGGCGTAGGCACCATTTAAATCAATGGCCTTGGTAAGCATGGGCAAATCCACGTCGTTGGTGCGCATATACGTATCTTTAATTTCGGTGCTAACGTATTGTCTACCTAGTTCGTCCCTCAAGTTTTTAATACCTTCTTTTGTGAGCTGATTTTGATTGGTATAGGCCGTTTTATGAATTAAAATATTACTGCTCAAAAACTCCGTTTCTTTTCTTAACCAAATGGTTTCGGTGTCTTGAACGGCTACAAAATAATCACTGGGAATTCGAAGATCCATTTCAAATTGATCTTTTACTTTTTGTTCTATAGATTTACTTTCTCCACCAAAATAAAGGGTAGCTTCAAATTGTTCTTTATCCGTTTTATGAAGTTTGTTGGCAATCGCCGGAAAGTTTCGCTCCGCAGCGTCCACTAATTTATCTCTTGACTGCGCAAATAAATAAACGAGGGTTTGTCCCTGAGCCCATTTATCGTACCCCACTTTGATATTGAAATCTGATTGTTCTTTTGCCTTTCGTAAATTTTCTGCTCCTAGATCTTTGGTGATAGATTGCACCGTAGGTGACTCCGGATTACTCAGATCTCCGACCATTAGATAGGCGCGTAACTCCTTGCGATACGGATCCAGGTTAAGTTCCTCGGGAGTAAAATGCTGGAGATCAAATAACGGTTCGGGTTGTGGCAGGATAGGGTAGGCCGCGCCAAAAAGATAGCGGATAGAGTCTCCCACTGCTCCTTCCCAAACGTCCTGATCAGCAATGACACAAAGTCGGTTGGCCTGACCAAAAGCATTTTTTGGTGCGTTAAATTTACTGGTTATATCACTGGCACATCCAGTCAAAATAAAGAAAAGTAAGAAGGGAAAGATAATTTTAGAAACCATATTTTTAACAAGTTTTAAATATTTCATTTCGACGATTTTTAATAACGTTAAGCAACTTAGTTACCTCAGAAACGAAGAACGAATCTTCAATGGCAGTCCAAGATTTTTCAGCATATCTCTTTTACTAATTAGATGCCCTCAAAACAGATTTTGGTGGTTTAGCAAAGTTACTTAAAACGAGCGAATCGCTGAATTCTTACCGTAAGAGGGAGAGAAAACCCCTATTTTTTTCGTAAAACCCCTATTCTGATCATAAAATAAAGAGTTTTACGAAAAAACAGTTTCTAAATATACTGAAGACTGACATTGGATGACCAAGCCGAAACGAAGTATTTTTTTAAACAAAAAAGCCAAACATTCCAGCAATGTTTGGCTTTTTTATAGTGTGCCCAGCATGGGCAATAACTAGGAGGTGAAAGACCTCTACACGCTTGATAGCGAGGAGTGTTAGCTAAAGACAAGGGCGTTATCGTGAGGTAAGGTCTGAAGGAAGTCGGCAGCAAAGTTC